>ERZ802819.32-NODE-32-length-76069-cov-12.7949_pt1 | contig 76069 bp, 65 predicted proteins | sample MGYA00345647_ERZ802819 | MGnify/ENA primary metagenome ERZ802819 (study PRJEB30503, sample SAMEA104212355) | marine metagenome | biome: Westerlies Biome; feature: [SRF] surface water layer (ENVO:00010504) within the epipelagic zone...; material: water (ENVO:00002006)...
TATGTGGACAGCCAATCAGTTCTTCGCAATTTTCCGGATTGACCGACCCACCATATAGGCACGGCACCCGCTGTCCCAGAACGTCATGGGCCACTGCGCCAATTTCAGCCTGGCGGGCATTGGCATAATCGGCTGTTGCTGGAATGCCATGCTCTCCTATCGCCCAAACCGGTTCATAGGCTAGCAGGATTGGTGCGTTTTTTTGCGTTTCGGACAACAGGCCCAAGGCACCGCGAACCTGTTTGGTTAGTACGTCTTTTGCCCGGCCTGCCTCGCGTTCGTCCAGCGTCTCGCCAATGCAGACCAATGGGGTCATCCCGTGTCGCACTGCGGCCTCCACCTTTCGTCCCACGGTTTCGTCGGTCTCGCCGAAATGGGCGCGCCGCTCGGAATGGCCCAACTCTACCAGATCAATGCCACAATCCACCAGCATGGGAGCTGAAATTTCACCCGTCCAAGCACCTTCCTCCGCCCAATGCATATTTTGAGCGCCAACCCTGACCGAACTGCCTGTCAATGCCGTGCTGACTTCCCGGACTGCGGTAAATGAGGGGATGACAAATCGCTGGATGCGCGGATCACGATCTGTATCAGCAGCAGCGAGGGTGCGTGCAAAGACCAGCGCCTCGGCAAGGGTCTTGTGCATTTTCCAACTGGTGCCAATCCAAAAAGACGGGTGGGTCATGGGTCTACCTCGTTTATGCGTCATAGGCCGCGGTGTTTAGATGTTTAAATCCTCAGCGCCGCTGTTGATGTATGGTGCCCAAAAAGCCACGCTTTCGGCGATTTGAGGGATGACTTCACGGTCGTTCGGTTCCCGTTCCTTGAAAGAGAGTTCCAAACAAATCTCATTGTCCACAGCCCCCCCTTCGGCCAAAGCCGCCAATAAGGGTTCGGGCTGAATCCGCCCTTTGGCATTGAATGTGGCGGTAAAGGGTCTGTGCCCGCCCTTGTCCATCAAGCTTTGCTTTATGTGGATGATCGGGCTGATCTTTGGAACCGCGCGGGCCCAAGCATAGGGGTCATAATCCTGCGGATTTGGACTGGTGACATCGCCATGGTCAATATCTGCCATCATCCACATCGGAACCGCCAGGCCTGCAGCGTTAATTCTGTGTTGAAGAGCAAGACTGCTCTCGATGGTCTCACCAAACTCGCGGCCGATGCTCATTGGCTCCCAAAAGACATAGCTTAGTCCTGCTTTTTTGGCATGTTCTGCAACCTCGGCCCAGCAGTCAATGGCGATCTGTATTAGGTCCGTGCGCCGCTGCGCATCGTCAAAATCTTGATAGGTGAAAATTGCAAATTGTGTGCCGATGGACGTGCCTCCAAGTTCGGCGGTTATCTGCGCAAATGTTTTGAACCATTCTACGTAATAGTGCCGGACATCTTGGTCCGGGTGGCCGAAATGGTTGAGCCGCCCATAGGGACCGGTCATCCCACTGGTGACACGCACACCTGTGCGCAGCATCGCGGCCCGCATGGCCTTGGTCATACGCACAATGACTGGAGCAGGCCAACTGGGGTTAATAAATTCATGGGTGAGTTGCAGATCACGGATGCGAATGTCGCGCGCCACCGTGTCGATCAGATCGTCAGGTTCGGCGAAGCGGTTGACCAAAGGGTTGGTGTTAAGTGAGAGCGTCAGAGTCATTGCGTCTCCGCCAAATTGAAATTCAGAATGCTAAAATTGAGCATCGCATTAGACTTTATAACACCCCGATAAGGCTATGTCGGACTGGTCACCTTGCAGACCGGTGCTGAGAGCAGCGGTCCAAATATTCGCAATATGACTGCCCGCAATATTATAGACTTGTCAGTGGCCATTACCCGAAAGGCGTGGCCGCTCCACACACCCAAAACATCACTGATTAAGTGATAGATCAGTGGATAGGGTTTGCCAACCCATTACCCCGCACAATCAATCTGATCCTAAAACTGTTCCAACATACCTGCCCCAAACCACAGGTTATTTGGAATCTAAATCGACTTGGTCAGATTGGTGTATAGTGGTTTGACTTAACCGTTGGTCGCGTAATTTTATCCACTTTTACATAACTCTAGTGCCAAGATGAAAGGTGGGATCTGCCACGGCATGGGTCAGCCAATTTTGCATTTCGACGGGACTGTTAATTGGGTTTTAGATTGTCTTGGGCAGCGACAGCCCTTGGTCTCAAAGGTACTTGCTAAAGCTGTCGGAGCGCTCTGTGATGCCAGCCCCGATCTAGCAGCTTGCTAAACGGTTTCTTTGATTGCACTCTGGCGTTGTAAAATCGTTATTGCGCGTTTCACGGTTCCAAATTTAAATTGGCATAGCGCCAGAAAATAACACCTCGGAATGTGCTGGTTATAAGGAGATCAACGGATGAAATCTCATGCTCGGGTCTGTGTGATTGGAGGCGGTGTTGTTGGTGCTTCTGTGCTTTATCACCTGACAAAACTCGGTTGGTCGGATGTGGTCTTGATCGAGCGCTCGGAATTAACATCCGGATCGACCTGGCACGCGGCGGGTGGATTTCATACCCTGAATGGGGACACCAACATGGCGGCCCTGCAAGGGTATACAATCGGGCTTTATAAAGAACTTGAGGCGCTGACGGGCCTGTCTTGTGGACTTCATCACGTGGGTGGCGTGACGCTTGCGGATACGCCTGAACGGATGGATATGTTAAAGGCGGAACGTGCCAAGCACCGCTATATGGGATTGCATACTGAGATCATCGATCCCGATGAGATTAAAAAAATTGCACCAGCCACCAATGTTGCGGGTGTTTTGGGTGGGCTGTATGATCCGCTAGACGGACATCTTGATCCGTCGGGGACAACCCATGCCTATGCCAAAGCGGCACGGATGCAGGGCGCCGAGATTATCTTGCACACTCAGGTTACCGAGACACGCCAAACCCCTGAGGGGCAGTGGCAAGTGGTGACCGATCAGGGCACGATGATCGCCGAGCATCTGGTCAATGCAGCGGGTCTTTGGGCGCGCGAGGTTGCGGCAATGGCAGGAGTGTATCTGCCGCTGCATCCGATGGAGCATCAATATATTGTAACTGACGATATTCCGATGATCTTTGAGGCGGCCTCAGAGCACCCCCATGTCATGGATCCCGGTGGCGAAAGTTATCTGCGTCAAGAGGGACGGGGGCTTTGTATCGGCTTTTATGAACAGGCCTGTAAAGCTTGGGCTGTCGATGGCACCCCTTGGGATTTTGGGCATGAATTATTACCAGATAATCTAGATAAGATCACCGCGTCGGTTGAATTTGCCTACAAGCGCTTTCCGGTATTGCAGACCGCCGGGGTTAAATCAGTGATCCATGGCCCCTTTACTTTTGCCCCTGATGGTAACCCGCTGGTTGGGCCGGTGCCGGGGCTGCGCAACTATTGGTCGGCGTGTGGTGTGATGGCCGGCTTCAGTCAGGGGGGCGGCGTTGGGCTGACATTGGCACAATGGATGATTGACGGCGCGCCGGAGCGGGATGTGTTCGCTATGGATGTTGCGCGCTTCGGCTCATGGATTACGCCCGGCTATACGTTGCCAAAGGTGATTGAGAATTATCAAAACCGCTTTTCGGTCGCGTATCCGAACGAGGAACTGCCGGCGGCGCGGCCGTTCAAGACCACGGCGATGTATGATGAATGGAATAAGATGGGCGCGGTTTGGGGCCAGCAATTCGGATTGGAAGTGCCGAATTATTTTACCCAATCGGATGAACCGCGCTTTGAGACACCATCGTTCCGGCGATCAAATGCCTGGGAAGCAACCCGCCGGGAAGTTATGGCCGTGCGCAACGCTGTTGGCATCAACGAGGTGCAGAACTTTGGCAAATACAGCGTCACAGGGCCCGGTGCGCGGGCTTGGATTGACCGGATCATGGCTGGGCGTGTTGCCCGGCCGGGGCGTCTGTCTCTAACGCCGATGTTGTCGCAACAAGGACGCTTGATTGGTGACTTCACGGTGTCCTGCCTGTCGCAGAATTCGTTTCAATTGACAGCGTCTTATGGCGCGCAGGCCTTTCACGAACGGTGGTTTCGCCAGCACCTTGATCCGGGTGTCACGCTTGAAAATTTGTCGGACCAACGTACAGGTTTTCAGATTGCCGGGCCAAAAGCCTTTGAGGTTTTGAGCGATGTTTGCCGAACCCCGCTCTTAGATATGTCCTTTCTTGATGTCCGCGAAATGACGCTTGGGCTCTATGCATGTCTGGTGCAGCGGGTCAGCTATACCGGGGATCTCGGGTTTGAGATTTACACTGATAAAATGCATCAGCGCGGGCTGTTCGACGTGTTGTGGACCGCAGGCCAGCGACATGGCATGCAACCTTTTGGTATGCGCGCGATGATGAGTCTGCGGTTGGATAAGTTTTTTGGTTCGTGGATGAATGAGTATTCGCCCGACTATACGGCAGGTGAAACCGGCCTTGACAGGTTTATCGATTTTGACAAGCCCGTTGATTTTATTGGCCGGGCTGCTGCCGAGAAAGAACGCGCAGCAGGATCCGCGCGCTGTCTTGTCGCCTTTGAGGTAGATGCGGAAGATGCGGATGTCACGGCCTATGAGCCGGTCTGGATCCATGGCGAGGTGCAGGGCTTTTGTACGTCTGGCGGCTATTCGCATTATGCGCAGAAATCCATTGCTCTGGCGTTGATCCCTCGGGGGCTGTCCAAGCCGGGTCTTGTGGTTGAGATCGAAATACTCGGCAGTCGGCGCCCTGCGCGTTTGATCGAGACACCACTGTTTGATCCAGACGGCGCCCGGATGCGACAAGACCTTACGGCTGTATGTTCCTAGACGAGGTTCTTGCATATTGGGGAGCGCAACGGTCTTGATGCACCCAAATTTTGCATGTTTGTCCATTGCGCTTATCCGAAGGGAATGCGCTTTACAGTAACGCTTGGACGTTTTGATTTGCCTGTTTCAGCCTCTACTGGGTACTCACTCCTACGCCCAACTGGATCGAGATGTTTTGGCCTGTCTCGGCGAGGGCCGTTTTGGCCTCATCAAGGTCGGGATCGTTTGTAGAAATAAGTCGCTGAATATAAGGAATTGTTAAAGACGCCACAACAAGGCCTGAATAATCAAAAATTGGCACCGATATATTCTGGACGCCTTCGATGACCATGGATGGGCTGACGCAGACACCGGTTGAGATGACCTGATCGACGCTTTCCTCAAATACTGTTTTATGGTCGCGGGTTGCAAACTCTACCCCCGCACAGATTTCAGCCCGCCGGTGTTTGGGAATATGGCTGACCAAGGCTGCACCTGATGCGGTCAGGGTAATCGGGACCCGGGCGCCCAGCCTTACACTGGTTACATTGTTACCCGGTGGGTCGTTTTGGGCGATTACCAAGATATTGCTTCCATACAGAACAGCCAGATGCACGGACTGGTTCAGCCGTACTGCCAAATCCGCCATTAGATGCGCCGCGACATTGGTCAGGCGTTTAATCGGAGGGTTTTTATGCGCCTGCTCAAACATTTTGAGCGTCAATGTGTATTTCTCACTCAGTGGGTCAATGCCGACATAACCGCGATCGGTCAAAACTGCCAGCATGCGAAATATTTCACTGACGGATCGCTTTAATTCGGAGGCTATTTCGGATTTTTTCATGCCTTCGCTTTTTGTCGCCAAAAGCTCAAGTATATCGAGACCTTTGGACAAAGCCGGGGCATTGTATTTCTCGACATTGATTTCAGTTTTGGACTTCAAGGCGAAGCTCCTTTATTTTTCTGCCAAAGCCCCTAGCATGAAATTTCGGCAGAGTTAACTCTGGCGGCTGCGTTGTTATCACCCCCAGAGTTCTGCGGCATTATCGTGCAAAAATGCAGCTTTGTCTGCGGCTTGCCATGTGTCGGTCAATGCATGGGTTGCGCTAACCCAAGTTTCCAGCCCTCCACCAAGATTGCAAACTGGGCTATCACTGCCCCAGACAAGTCTATTGTGGCTAAAGGCCGATACGGTGTGCTCAAAGAATGGCCGCAGGTCGTCCAAACTCCAGCTGTCGGGGTCGCCATAGGCAATCAGTCCAGAGATTTTGGCAAAGACATTGGGGCGTTTGGCAAGCTCGCTAAGACGGCCGCCCCAAGGCTCGATTTCGCCGCCTTTCACATCAGGTACACCGCAATGGTTCAATATGAATGTGACGTCAGGGCAGTGGTCAATCAATTGGCCGGCCCAGACCAGTTGATGCGGTAGAACGCACAGATCAAATGTGAGACCTGTTCCCGTTAGTCGGCTGATGTTATTACGAAAAGTATCAGTTTGTGACAACTCGTCCGGCATCACATGCAAAACGCGCCGAAACCCTTTTATGGTTGGAACAGTCCGCGCCCAATCTAGAAATTCGGGAAAGTTTGGGTCTTCGGGCCGGCATGCCGAAATTGCCCCGCGCATAGGGCTTTGAGGCCGCGCCATCAGGTCGGCCACAAGCGCCGTTTCTTCTTTGATTTGATTTTCTGCGACGTCGACTTCCATGTGCAGGCAGGCGGTAATCCCAACGCGGCGGGCGCGTGTCAGATAGCTGTCGAATATGCTGGGTTTATTCAGAACTTCGAAACTCTCTAACCAAGGGTATCGCAATTTGTCGGGATAAATCAGGTGTAGGTGCGTATCGTACAACATACTCGTCTCCCTATGGTGTGATACGAATAAAGATTGACTAAATATAAAAGTCAAGTTTACATGTAAAACAATAATGCTGGAACATCTGGCTTTTTTAAAGGGAGAACCATTATGAAAAATCCACTTAAATCGCTTCTTGCGGTGACGACCTGTCTGGCTATGGGGGCTGTTTTGCCCGCTGCAGCAGGCCAGTTTGATGGGATAACAGTGGAGGCCAAATTGATTGGTGGCCAACAGTACGAAGGTCTTTATGGCCGTATCGGGCAATGGGAGGCCAGCACCGGCGCGACGGTTAAGATTGTTTCAAAGAAAAATCATTTTGAATTGGACAAAGAGTTTAAATCCGATCTGGCCGCCGGGACCACCGGTTGGTGTGTTGGATCGAACCATTCGTCTTTTGCGCCTCAATATCCGAGCCTTTACACGGATTTGAGCCCGTTTATGGATGCCGATGAGGTCGCAGGTTTTGTGCCGGCGATGATTTCTGCGTCAACGGTTTCGGGCAAGCTGGTGATGCTTCCTCGCGCCCAGTTTGATGTCTCTGTGCTTTATTATCAGAAATCCCTGTATGAAGACGATGCAAAAAAAGCAGCATTTAAAACCGAATACGGGTATGATTTGGCACCGCCAGCGACCTTAGATCAGTTCAAAGACCAAGCGATTTTCTTTGCGGACCCCCCTAATTTCTATGGCACGCAATACGCCGGTAAGGACGAGGGTGCGTCGGGTCGTTTTTATGAAATGGTTGTCGCCAATGGTGGCAGGATGTTCAATGATGACTGGACCCCAGGATTTAACAGTGATGCCGGTAAAGAGGCCTTGGGTTGGTTTGTTGATCTGTACAAAGCGGGTGCCGTACCTCCTGGAACGACGTCTTATTTGTGGGATGAATTGGGCGCTGGCTTTGCCTCTGGCACAATTGCTTTGAATTTGGACTGGCCGGGTTGGTCTGGTTATTTCAACGACCCTGAAAGTTCAAAAGCGGCAGGAGACGTCGGGCTTGTTGTACAGCCGATGGGGAGCGCGGGTATCCACACAGGTTGGTCCGGCCACCACGGGTTTTCTGTGACCGAAAAATGCCCCACCCCTGAGGCAGCTGCATCGCTTGTGGCCTTCCTGACCAATGAGGCCAGTCAGATTGCAGAATCAGCCGGAGGGTCATTGCCCACGCGCACCGCGGTTTGGGAGCATGTTGTCAAAGCTGCAGAGGGCGACGAGTTTCGTTCGTCGGCGCTGAATGTGTTTAAACAGGGTGCCACGCATGCATTTCCGGTGCCGAAGACCCCCTATTGGATCGAAGCAAGCAACCTGATCTATCCGGAACTTCAGGCGGCGATCCTTGGCGATAAAACCGTTGACCAAGCCCTGCAAGATGCTGCTGATGCGGTGGATGAAATGATGCAGGAAAATGGCGTCTATTAAGTTTTGACCGTGTTTGAATTGGGGGCGGTCGGGTTGGATCGTCCCCGGTTTTGAAAATATTAAGATTGCCACAATGTTTAAAATAAAGCTGCCAACATGGTTTGTTCTGATCCTACCAGCCATTTTGATTCTTGTGGCGGTTGTGTTGATACCCTTGCTATTGTCACTCTATTCCAGTTTTACCCCGTACCGGCTGACCCGCCCGGACACCCTGTACAAGTGGATCGGAACCTATAATTACGAAAAAGCCGCAAAAAGTTGGGTTTTCTGGTCGGCCTTCGGGCGTACCGTTTTGCTTTTGACAATTGCGCTTAATTTGGAAATGCTGCTGGGTCTTGGTCTGGCTTTACTGGTCAGCCGTGTGACCCGGGGTCAGCGTGCTCTGCGTACCGTGATGATGTTTCCAATGATGTTCTCGCCCATTCTCGTTGGTTTTCAGTTCAAGTTTATTTTCAATGACAACGTCGGTTTGGTGAATAATGCCCTGCAATCTCTTGGTGTGACAACGGCGGCGATCCCTTGGCTCGTGGATCAGAAACTGGCGATGTTCTCGATTATTTTTGCCGAAGTCTGGACCTCGACCAGCGTATTTGCGATTTTGATCCTTGCCGGATTGTTTGCCATCCCAAAAGACCCTCTTGAAGCCGCCAAAGTTGATGGATGTACGCCATGGCAGACGTTTCGCCATATCACCCTGCCATTTTTAATGCCGTTTATCTACATCGCGCTGGCCATTCGAAGTCTGGATGTGGCGCGCGCCTATGACATTGTGAATATTATGACCAACGGAGGGCCGGCCCGACGCACTGAGCTGTTGTGGACTTTAATCGGGCGCACCGGCTATGTGGATGCCAAAATGGGTTACGCAAACGCGATGGGCTACGTCTCTATTTTTATGGCAATATTCTTCACCATTTTCTTCTTTAAAAAGCTAAGCGCTGCCCGGGCCGAGCTTGGCATGGCGGGGTGAGGGCAATGGATATCAATCACCAACATCGTCTTAAAACCCGCATCGGCGCAGGATTGCGCCACATCACACTGTTTATCGCGATGTCGATCATCTGTATTCCCGGTCTTTGGATCGTGCTCAATTCGTTCCGTCCAACGGTGGACATTATGGCCAAGCCGCCGGTTTGGGTGCCACGCGGTCTGAACCTTGATAACTACCGGGCCATGTTCGGCGGTGCGGGCGAAGGTGGCGTGCCTGTGGTGCAGTATTTTACCAATTCGCTTATTATTTCGGTGACCAGCACTGTGATCGCCATTTTGATCGGAATGGCGGGTGGTTATGCGTTTGCCCGCTATCGGTTTCGCGGTAAATCAGCAATTTTCATTGGCCTTTTGCTGACTCGCGCCGTTCCCGGTGTGGCGCTGTCGCTGCCGTTGTTTATCGTTATGGCAAAGACCGGGCTGATCGATACCCATGTTGGTTTGATTATGGTCTATGTGGCGATGAATGTGCCGTTTACCATTTGGCTGATTGACGGATTTTTCCGGCAGGTCCCGCCCGATCTGGCAGAAGCCGCTGAAATTGATGGATGTACCCGGTGGCAGGCCTTTTGGAAGGTAGAATTTCCAGTGGCTAAATCGGGGGTGGCCTCGGCTGGCATTTTTGCGTTTTTGACGTCTTGGAACGAATATGCATTGGCAAGTCAGCTGACGCGATCAACGTTTTCGAAAACAATGCCGGTGGGTCTGCGCGATTTTACCTCTGAATTTACCATTAACTGGGGAGGGATGTGCGCCTTGGCGGTACTGATGATTATCCCGGCTCTGATCCTGACGTTCCTGGTGCAAAAACATCTGATTGCCGGGTTAACCTTCGGCGGTGTGAAAGGCTGATTTATGGCACAAGTGCTGCTTGAAAATGTGACAAAAAATTACGGCAAACTCGAGGTCGTGCACGGGATTAACCTCGATATCGCCCATAATGAATTTGTGGTTTTGGTGGGGCCGTCGGGATGTGGAAAGTCGACAACCCTACGGATGATTGCCGGACTGGAGGATATCTCGGCGGGTGATATCAGTATTGGTGGCCAGATCGTCAATGACATGCCGCCCCGGGATCGTAACATCTCGATGGTTTTCCAGAATTATGCGCTCTATCCTCATATGACGGTCCGCGAAAATTTGGGGTTTTCACTGCAAATTGCTGGCAAACCCCCGGCTGACATCTCCCGTGCGGTCAATGAGGCCGCCGGCATTCTGTCGCTGAATGATTATCTAGATCGCAAGCCAAGTGAATTGTCTGGCGGCCAGCGCCAGCGCGTCGCCATGGGGCGTGCCATTGTGCGTCATCCGGATGTATTTTTATTTGATGAGCCACTGTCAAACCTTGATGCAAAACTGCGTGCTCAGATGCGTGTAGAGATTAAGAAATTGCACCAGAAGATCCAGACCACAATTATTTATGTGACCCATGATCAGGTCGAAGCGATGACACTGGCGGACCGTATTGTGATCATGCGTGACGGAAATGTCGAACAGCAAGGCACCCCAAACGAGGTGTTTGAACGCCCGGTCAATACCTTTGTTGCCACCTTCATCGGCTCGCCGCCCATGAATCTGCTGCCCGGTCGCGTTACCGGGGGGGTGCTGGTCTTTGCGCAGGGTTTTACTGTGCCTGTGCCGCAAAGTTTCATCGATTTGGTTTCTGAAGGGCAAGAGATTATCTTTGGTTTTCGAGCTGATAATATGATGCCAGAGGAACACGCGTTGAATATGGACGAAGCCTCGCCCGCCATTGAAATGGCAGTGATCGTCTCTGAACCTCTGGGCACCGAGACTTTGCTTTATACTGATTTGGCAGGACAGGAAGTTCAGGCCAAGATGCTGAAACCGCGCCCGGTTGCAGATGGAGAAGTACTGACATTTCATCTGGATTTGGCGCAGTGCCACCTGTTTGATGCAAAAACCCAAAACACTCTGAGGTAAAGAAGATGGCACGTATTATATCTGTCGATATTTTTATGGTTGATTTGCAGCCCATGGTTCGACGCACCGATGCGATTCAATCGTTTGACAGCCAACAAACGCCCTTTGTCCAGATCACGGACAGTGACGGGGTCACGGGGCTTGGGTATAGCTATACGATCGGACAGGGTGGCAGTGCGGTGATGGCCCTTCTGCGCGATGATCTGATTGGTCAGTTGATCGGCCAAGACGCCGAGGAAATTGGTCGCATCTGGCGGGATCTGCTGTTTTCGATCCATGCCACAGCGGTGGGTGCGATATCATCTTTGGCTCTGGCGGCGATTGATATTGCGCTGTGGGATCTGCGGTGCAAACGGGCCAAGTTACCGCTGTATAAAATGCTGGGTGGGGCGAAAAGCTCAGTTGCGATGTACACCACTGAGGGTGGTTGGCTGCATATTGATACCGCTGATCTGGTAGCCGATGCGTTGGCGGCGCAGGCAAAGGGTTTTTCCGGCTCGAAAGTCAAAATCGGACGGCCACATCTGGCTGAAGACCGTGCGCGATTGAAAGCCGTGCGCGATGCTGTTGGGCCCAACTATGAAATTATGGTGGACGCCAATCAATCGTTTAATCTGGCTGAGGCGAAACGCCGTGCACATATGCTGGAAGAGTTTGACATCGCCTGGTTTGAAGAACCGCTGCCTGCAGATGATGTGGCGCAACACGCGCTGCTTGCAGCGGGCACGTCCATACCGGTTGCGGTGGGAGAAAGCATGTATTCGGTAAGCCAGTTCAAGGATTACCTCGCCTGTGGTGGCACCAGCGTGGTGCAGGTTGATGTGGCTCGTATTGGTGGCATTACCCCGTGGATCAAAGTCGCCCATATGGCCGAGGCGCATAATATTTCTGTGTGCCCGCATTTCTTAATGGAATTACATGTCTCGTTGGTCTGCGCCATTCCCAACGCGCCTTGGTTGGAATATATTCCCCAGCTCGAGAGTGTGACGAACAGCGGCATGAAAATTGAGCAAGGCCGCGCTTTTGCCAGCCAACAGCCCGGGATTGGAATAGATTGGGATATGGCGGCGCTTTCATCGGCCTGTGTGAAAGACCTTAGTGCACGGGCACAATAGGAGATTGTGATGCAACGTATGGGAAGTGTGATTGCCCTAAGGGCTGAAAAAATAAATGAATACAAACGTCTTCATGCCGATGCTTGGCCTGGTGTTCTTGCCAAGATTTCTGAATGCAACATTCGCAATTACTCGATTTTTCTGCGTGAGCCGGAAAATCTTTTGTTCAGTTATTTTGAATATCACGGGGCAGATTTCGTGGCAGATGCTGCCAAAATGGCTGCCGATCCCGAAACACAGCGTTGGTGGGATGTCTGCAAGCCTTGCCAGCAACCGCTCGAACCTCGTGGAGCGGGCGAATGGTGGGCAGAAATGGAGGAGGTGTTCCACCATGATTGAGCTCCGCCAAAGCTGGCCTCTGCCAGACCACCCTTTGCCCATCGTAATTTTCGGGGCCGGGTCAATCGTGACCGATGCCCATATCCCTGCCTATACCGCCTCTGGTTTTGTTATCCAGGGTATCTATGACCCTGATCTGGAAAAGGCGCAGGCCTTGGCCAAAAAACACGGGTTCGTTGCCTATGCCACAGCGCAAGAAGCCGCTGCGCAGGGTGACGTCATCTTTGATCTGGCCACGCCGCCCGATGCTCATACCGAAATACTGGCAATCCTGCCCGAGGGGGCCGGGGTGTTGATCCAGAAACCTATGGGCAGTGATCTGGCCGCCGCGACGCACATTCTGGAAATCTGTCGCAAGCGGTCGCTTAGGGCGGCAGTGAACTTTCAACTTCGGTTTGCGCCGATGATGCTGGCCCTGCGCGATGCCATTGATCGTGGACTGCTGGGGGAGATCGTTGATTTTGACGCCTGGCTGGCGCTGGATACGCCCTGGCGGCTTTGGAAATTTCTTGAAGGACTGCCACGGGTGGAAATATTGTTGCACTCGATTCACTATATGGATTTCATCCGCTCGGTTTTAGGCGATCCTGACGGTGTGCATGCCAAAACATTGGGCCACCCAAGTGGGGCGACCTCAAACACCCGTACGGCCGCGATTTTGGACTATGGTGAAAGGGTGCGCTGCGCGTTATCAATCAATCATAATCACAGTTTCGGGCGTAAATATCAGGCCTGCGAATTTCGTATTTGTGGTACAAAGGGTGCTGCCTATCTGCATCTTGGGGTGAACCTTGATTATCCAGCAGGCGAGCCGGATATTCTGGAAATAAACACAAATGAAGGATGGGAAACCGTTAGCTTGAGCGGGTCTTGGTTTACCGAAAGCTTTGGCAACCGTATGGCTCAGATTCAAAGATTTGTAACAGGCCAGGACGATGTGCTGGTCTCTTCGGTTGAAGATGCATGGCATACAATGGCACTGGTTGAGGCGGCTTACGAAAGCAGCGCAGCCCCGGCGACGCCGCTCGCACAGAAACCCCGACTATGACCTAAAACCATGGCACGGAGCGGGTGTGAGATACGCTGGCTTCATTCACTTTTAAAGGAAAGACACATGAAATTACTTCGTTATGGCACGCAAGGGATCGAAAAACCCGGCATGATGGCGGCTGATGGCACGATCCGAGATCTGTCTGGTCATATTGAAGATCTTACTGGCGCCGAGTTGTCAGACGCCAGCTTAGCTCGGTTGCGTGATATTGACGTCAACAGTCTGCCCGTGGTCGAGGGATCTGCACGACTTGGACCCTGTGTCGGCAATGTTGGCAAATTTGTGTGCATCGGCTTGAATTATGCGGATCATGCCGCTGAAAGCGGTATGGCCCTACCAGAGGAACCGGTGATCTTTTTTAAAGCAACATCGGCCATAATGGGCCCAAATGATGACGTTGAAATCCCACGCCATTCGGTAAAAACCGATTGGGAGGTCGAACTGGGCGTGGTAATTGGCAAAGCGGCAAAATACATCCCAGAATCTGAGGCGCTGGATCATGTGGCTGGCTATTGTGTGATCAATGATCTCAGCGAGCGCGACTTTCAACTGCATCGCTCCGGCCAATGGGTTAAGGGTAAATCTGCTGATACCTTCGGACCAATTGGGCCATGGATGGTGACCCGCGACGAGGTGCCCGATCCGCAAAACCTGGCCATGTATCTTGAGGTGAATGGACACAGGTATCAGGACGGCTCGACCAAAACGATGCATTTCGACGTCGCAACCATTGTCTCGCATCTGTCACAGTTCATGTCGTTACAACCTGGAGATGTCATTTCAACCGGCACGCCGCCGGGTGTTGGCATGGGACAAAAGCCGGAAACCTACTTGAAACCCGGGGACGTCATTGAGTTGGAAATTGAAGGGCTGGGCAAGCAGCGCCAGAACGTCGGAGCAAGTGAATGACCCGTATCACTGGTATTCGAACCCATGACCTGCGGTTTCCAACCTCGGATATGCTGGATGGTTCGGATGCGATGAACCCTGATCCGGATTACTCTGCGGCCTATGTGATCCTCGAAACCGATGGTGCCTATGAAGGACATGGTCTGACGTTTACGCTTGGGCGCGGTACCGAGATTTGTGTCGCCGCAATCAAGTCTTTATCAGCTTTGGTTGTTGGGCTCGAACTGGACTGGATTCGCGAAGATATGGGGCGGTTTTGGCGTCTCATTACAGGCGACAGTCAATTGCGCTGGGTGGGCCCTGAAAAAGGGGTCATCCATCTTGCCACGGGCGCGTTGGTCAATGCGGTGTGGGATCTATGGGCCAAAGAGGCCGGCAAACCGCTCTGGCAACTGGTGGCGGATATGTCGCCTGAAGAGATCGTCAAACTGATTGATTTTCGCTATTTGACCGACGCACTGACCCCCGATGATGCGCTTGGTATCCTGCGTGCCGCCCAAGCCGGCAAAGCCGGGCGGGTCGCAACACTTAAGGCGCAAGGGTACCCATGTTATACCACTTCTGCCGGTTGGTTGGGCTATCCTGACGATAAATTGCGTCGGCTGTGTCGCGAGGCAAAGTTGGCGGGATTTAGCCATGTTAAATTTAAGGTGGGCCGTGATCTCGACGACGATATTCGCCGTTTGACGATTGCCCGTGAAGAACTTGGTGACGATATGCACATTATGATCGACGCCAACCAAGTCTGGGAGGTCGGTCAGGCGATTGATTGGGTCAAAGCCTTACAGTTCGCGCGGCCGTTCTTTGTCGAAGAGCCCACCAGCCCGGATGATATTATGGGGCACAAGGCCATTCGCCAAGCAGTTGCGCCGGTTAAGGTCGCGACTGGCGAAGTGTGTCAGAACCGGGTCATGTTCAAACAATTTATCAAAGAGGGCGCGCTTGATATCGTTCAAATCGACAGTTGTCGCATGGGTGGGTTCAATGAAGTTCTGGCGGTGATGTTGATGGCGACGAAATATGGCCTGCCGGTTTGGCCGCATGCTGGGGGTGTTGGCCTGTGCGAATATGTTCAGCACATGGCGATGATTGATTATATCGCAATATCTGGCGAAAAAGATGATCGGCGCATCGAATATGTCGATCATCTTCACGAGCATTTCGAAGATCCGTGCATCGTCGAAAATGGCGCCTACCAAATGCCGACAACTCCCGGCTTCTCAATCCAGATCAAGCCTGCAACCTTTGAAGAATTTGGGTTTAAAGCGGACAGTTCGGGCAATGCGCAACACTGACTGCTGATCTTGCGCGCGGTGTCTGAGCTTGGGCAGGTGCATCCGCCTTGGGGTAAGGCAACTGGCTTTATAATGCCACTGGTTGCGTCTGCCAATCGACATCTGGGGGCACTTGTTTATTGTCGTTTAGCGGGGTTAACAGCGTAAGCGCGCAGTAGGGCGTCTTGCGCACTGGTGAAATCGGGGAATATCACTGGGTGATTTCGCTGGGCGCTCGACCCAACGCGCCGCGAGGCGCGTGATAGTTTTACTGATTTAGAACTGCGGTCACCCCCTAGACCGCGCCTTGAAAATAACCGACCATAGAGATCGCGAATTTAAGCTTAGTTTCTTAAAATACGAGATGAATTTGATTGGAGTAGATATGCTGAACAACGACCATTTGGACCAGTGGGATCGCGAGAATTTCTTCCATCCCTCGACGCATCTGGCGGAATTTACCCGTGGTGATATGCCCAACCGGATTGTGACGGGTGGTAGCGGGGTGTATATTGAGGACCGTGACGGCCGTCGCTTTCTGGATGCCTTTGCCGGGCTTTATTGTGTCAATGTCGGTTACGGCAGGTCCGAGATTTCCGAGGCGATTGCGGCACAGGCCAAGGAGTTGGCCTATTACCACTCCTATGTTGGTCACGGAACCGAGGCTTCGATCACGCTGGCCAAAATGATATTGGATCGCGCACCGAAAAACATGTCTAAAGTCTATTTTGGCCTGTCTGGTTCTGATGCCAATGAAACCAATATCAAGATGATCTGGTACTATAACAACATTCTGGGACGTCCAGAAAAGAAAAAGATCATCTCGCGCTGGCGTGGGTATCATGGCTCTGGGTTAATGACCGGTTCGCTGACTGGGTTGGAGTTGTTTCATAAAAAATTTGACCTGCCCCTTGCGCAGGTGATCCACACCGAGGCACCGTTTTATTATCACCGTAAAGATGCCAGTCTGAGCGAGGAAGACTTCAGCGCTTACTGTGCAGCAGAACTGGAAAAAACCATTCTGGCGCAAGGTCCCGAGACCGTTGCTGCGTTCATTGGCGAGCCTGTGCTTGGAACCGGTGGTCTGGTGCCGCCGCCTGTTGGCTATTGGGCGGCTATTCAGGCTGTATTGCACAAATATGATATTTTGCTGATTGCTGATGAGGTAGTGACGGGGTTCGGGCGTCTGGGCAGTATGTTCGGATCGGGGCATTACGCAATTGAGCCGGATTTTATTACGATCGCCAAAGGCCTGACTTCGGCTTATGCGCCGTTGTCGGGATCCATCGTGTCGGACAAGGTTTGGAAAGTGCTTGAGAATGGCACTGATGAATTTGGTCCCATCGGTCACGGTTGGACCTATTCGGCGCATCCGGTCTGTACCGCTGCGGGGGTCGCCAATCTCAAGTTGATCGACGAGATGGATTTGGTGGCCAATGCCGGCGCGGTTGGTGCTTATCTTAAGGCAGGCATGCAAGAGGCGCTGGGTGCCCATCCCTATGTGGGCGACATACGCGGTGAGGGCATGCTATGCGCGGTCGAATTAACCGCAGACCGCGAGACACGTGCCAATTTTGAACCGGCGGTGAAAGCTGGCCCATCGGTGGTTGCGGGAATGCTTGAGCGCAATGTGATCGCGCGCGCCATGCCGCAGGGTGATATTATTGGTCTCGCCCCACCGATGTGCCTGACAAGGGCCGAAGCTGACATTGTCATTGCCGCGACGAAGGGGGCACTAGACGATTTCAATCCCGTCTGACGCCAGCTTTTTTTGGGGGGGCCTGAACATGCCCGAACTGCGTTAAGGGTTTTTTGGGGCGGGGACGACCTTTGTGGTAAATTCTGCCGGTGATGTGATTTCAATCAACTCGAGATCATCACTATGACGGATTTCGCGGTGGCGTATGCCGGGCGGCTGCAGCGCGGCAGAGCCGGATCGGAACGTCACCTCACCCTGGCCTTCATATTCGAAGATCACCCAGCCCTGAAGGATATAGATCATCTGAAAGTCAAGGTCATGGACATGCCAGTCACCCTCGGCATGTTTGCCGGGAACAGCGCGGATCACATTTGCCGCGTAGGCCCCATTGGTTGCGGTGTCGATGCCGAGATTGCGATACTCAAAAAATGCTCTGAGCCCACCGGAAAACCCGCCATCGACTGTGCCGGTCCCGTCCGAATGGCTGACGGCAAAGGCCTGACCCTTCCAGATTTCAGACGCCATTATCCTCTTCCCGTGTCAAAAACTGTTGCACCAGTGGTTTTGCGTGCCATCAAGGCTTTAAACGCCTTGGGGACGTCTTTCAACGCATAGCGCTGGTTGATATCAACCTTGACATGGCCCTCAGCAATCATACGAAACATGTTACTAGAGACTTCGTTCAGGTTTTCCCGCGTATCGATATAGTTAAAGAGCGTCGGGCGCTGGGCGTAAAGAGACCCGTTCTTGGCCAAATCTGTCATTGTAATATTTTTGATCATGCCGCTAGACTGACCGAATGAGACAAATAGCCCGAATTTCTCAAGACAGCTTAGCGTGTGGGGGTAGGTGTCTTGACCAATGCTGTCATAGGCGACCGCGACGCCTTTTCCGTCGGTCAATGCGCGGACCTCTTCGGTAAAATCTGAGCTGTTGTAATTGATGACGTGGGTATAGCCGGCGGCCTTGGCCTGAGCGATTTTTTCATCGCTGCCCACCGTCCCGATCGATTCTGCTCCGATATGGCGCAGCCATTGGCCAGCAATGAGGCCAACACCGCCCGCGGCTGCGTGAAACAACACCTTTTGGCCGGCTTTTACCTTGAAAGACCGGTTGAGTAGATATTCTACAGTCATACCCTTGAGCATGGAGGCGGCGGCCACTTCGTCAGAGACATTATCGGGCAGTTTGACAAGTCGGTCTGTTGGCATAACCCGCTCTTCGCGGTAGGCGCCGTTTGGCGTGGTATAGGCGACCCTGTCTCCAACTGAAAGTTCGGTCACACCCGCTCCGATCTCGGCCACGATACCGGCCGCCTCACCACCCGGAATCTGTGGTCCCGCTTCTGGAAACGGATATGTCCCGCTGGTCATATAGACATCGATGTAATTCAGGCCGACCTTGGTTTGGTGAACGACAGCTTCCCCCGTCCCGGGTTTCGGCGTTGGGATATCGCGCCAGTCGAGAACTTCGACACCGCCCGGTGTATCTGCACAAATTGCATATGCCATTTTTTTGTCTCCCAAAGTTTCTGGACATTATGGTATGTTGCGAGATCTAGCGCGGTCAATCGCTGAAACGAGCCCGGTGCCCCGCAAGCTGGTCATACGCAATATCAGCAAGGCTTGTGAAGCTGTTCGATTTTTCCCGATTTAATCACAAATAGATTTACACAGTTCAAAGTTTATTTGGGTGGGTAAACCGCGTGCTTATTCCGGGCCCGCAGGAAAATCAGGTATTTATTTTCGCCCTTGGCCTGAAATCACTGTCTTCTAGACGTGGACAGACAATGACGACGACGTCAATAACGGTCATATAATCAGTGACAGTCTTCCCGGGTCTTACGGGTGCCATACGCTATAGCCGGGGGCGGTCAGTGTAGTTTCTTCCAAAATGACGATTTGCGATCGTGGCCTGCGCGCAGCATCTGCATATAACTGTGGTGGGATAAATTTTGCCCATAGTCGTCAATTTCGCCGTCTGCGGTCGCGCAATCTTTCAAGTGGTCGGCTGCATAGGCATAACGCGTCGAGCGGCCTTCTTGCAGAGAACAATCAATCATCGCGCGCCAGAGCAGAACCGCCGCCAAAGGATGTTTTTCCCGCAGTGCCTCGGCCAACGGGGTTAAAATATGGTAAGCGGCGCCATCCAACTCATCGGTCCGGGCCTCTACCAGTTCGGCGGCACACCCCAAGTCCGGCCATTCCAGAAAGAAGGTCAAACCGGTTTCAAGCCGAGAGGCCTGCATCGCAATCGCTTTGGCTTGATCCTCGGCCTCGATATCGTCGAAATCTGGCAGCTGTTTGAGATGCTCTTTGAGCCGGGTGACATCGAGTGTTTCACAAAAACAGGCCCAGCGGTGGTCTTGAGCCTCATCGAGCCGCCCCAGTGCAAGCAAGCAATCGATATAGGCTGTATCCCACGCCTCATGCAGGTGTTCTTGGATATCGAGATCTGCGGCGGCAAGCAAATCCAGCGCCGCGTTGGCATCTCCTTGGCTTAACATTAATTGAGCCACTTCAGCGGCAATGCCCGGGACACGCAGATCGCGGTCTGAATACTGTGCGATATATCCAGCCGTGTCGCCCTGAGCTGTCGCTATTTCTTGCAAGCATCGCTTTACCAAACGACGCTTATGGTCACTGTGGCAGGCGTCGTTGGTCCCACGCAAACCGCGCAGAAACAGCAGGGCCGCATGATCATCAGCTTCGGCTTCATCAGGGGTGTCAAGGTGGCCCTGCACCAAAGTTTTAAGCTGGGCAAAGCCCTCGTCACCCAATGGAACAGCCAGCAGTCCGATGAGGCCGTCGAATTGCCCGTAGTCATTGTTAAGACAGGCCTCCCAAACGCGCGTGGCCAGCGTATGGGTGTTCAGCGCCGCGCGTGGGGCAATGTCTTGGAACCGTAACAGCGCGCTGCGAAAGATATCCCCGACCTCGCCCCGGCTGTCATCTACCCGTTCATAGATCGACGGGGCAAGATCAATAAACTGCCAAAGCAGCTCAAAGGCCTCAGTGGGGTCATCTGACGCAATTTTTTCAAGGATCATTTCTGCTTGGGTGTTGAGATCGCGGATCAGCGCCTTGCGCCGGCGCCAACCCACATAACTTCTGGACTTTCGCAGCGTGGTCAGGCGTTTGCGCACCTCGCGTGCAAGCTCTGCACTTCCGAGGTTATGGCTGATTTCGAGCCGCAGACGGCGTTTGATTTCCGCGCTGCCGGTGCTGACTTCGATTAACAGCTCTGCGAGGCGTTCTGCGCCCAGGGCGGTCAAATTTTCTGAATTTAGGGTTTTCTTTGACATGCGTTCTTTTTGACATTCGATTGACTGAAAGGAAAGGGTGGCCTGAGGTTGCCTCAACGCAGCTGAATAGAGGGCGGCTGGATTGCCCGATTGCACGGCGGTGAGGGACGTAGTAACGGGAATGGGCTCTATGGTCTTGGTGGAAACAGCTCGTGTGGCAGCGCCCCAAGGTTCTTGCGACGAAGGTGTTCATACTGAGGAAGACGCCATGATGAACCAACAGAAATCCAAAGTATTTGGCGGGTATAGAACAGGTTCTACGGCGCCCAAAGGCGGCGTTGTAAAAAGCCGTTTTGGCAGCAAGATTGATCAAAACCGGCACTGGGCCGCGACCTAGATGGGCTTTGTTAATCGCGCGACGTTGGATGCGGCGGTGCCGGATATTCTTGCCGCGCCGCAATCAAAGGCTGCGATTGATATATTGTGTTTCCGACCTGACTACGGTCAGAGAACTTTTCCCGACCAGATCACAGTGAGACGTGATGTTGGCATTGTCGGTGAGCGTTGGCTAAAAGCCCCTTGGATGAAATTGCCGGACGGATCGCCAGACGCGTCGATCCAGATTTCAATTCTGGCCACGCGGGTCTCTTAGGGCTCTAAATGGAATGTCTTTAATAGTCTGTTCACGTGAGCCAAATCGGCTGTCCAATCAAAAATTCAGCTTGGGAATTGGGTCTGGTGCCGTCATAAGACAGGATGATTGCGATTGAACGCGCATCCCTGTGCATATCTTTGAGGCAATCTCTGACATACGCGACTTCATGCGCCAACAGCGCAATAAAAACCTGCGCCTTGGATTTGTTCCGACCATGGGGGCCTTGCATGACGGGCATCTTTCGCTGGTGGATATTGCCCAGAAAACCAGCGACGGGGTTATAATTTCAATTTTGTGAATCCCACCCAATTTGATAACGCCAAAGACCTGCAAAACTATCCCAACACGCTGAACCTTGATTTGCAACAATTGCGCAAAGCCGGGGTGATGGCCGTATTTGGGCCTGCAGCCGCCGAGATATATGCCATGGATTCAGAGACCATTGTTGAAACCACGCAGCTTGCCAATCGATTGCTTGGTGCTGTCAGGCCCTGGCATTTTTGTGGTGTCACCACGGTTGTCTGCAAGTTGTTTAATATTGTTCAACCCGATCTGGCGGTTTTTGGGGAAAAGGATGATCAACAGCTGCATGTGATCCGCCGTATGGTGCGTGATCTGCATATCCCGGTAGAGATCATTGGCGCACCAACTTTTCGCGAAAGCGACGGTTTGGCAATGTCGTCGCGAAACCGCAGGCTGAATCCGGCGGACCGCGCCGCGGCCCGGGTGCTGTGTTGCGCCCTCGACAGGGCAGAGGATTTGGTGACCAAGCACCTCATCATTTCGCAGCTCAGGCAAGATGTGACCAAGACAATCAACGCCGAGCCCCGCGTTACGCTGCAGTCTGTCGATCTGTGCGCAACAGAGACATTGGCTGATCTGGCAGGCCCAATTACCGGGCCGGTTGCATTTATGATGTCTGCAATATTTGGCGAGACAGTTTTGATCATCAACGGGCTGTCGCCCGATAAGGAAATTTGAATGTCTTTGCAAAGAAAACCCCACAGGATCACTGTCGCCGATATCATCAACCGCAAAGGCGGTGATCCCATTGTGTCGCTGATCAGCTATCACGCCCATACTGCCGCTATTGTCGATAAATACGCGGAAGTTATTTTGGTTGGTGACAGCCTTGGGATGGTGACTTATGGCATGGACAGCACCATCGGCATCACGTTAGACTTGATTATTTCGCACGGCAAAGCCGTGGTTTCGGGAACACAAATGGCCTTAATTTTGGTCGATATACCCTTTGGTTCTTATGCGGAAAGCCCGCAAATTGCGTTTCGAAATGCCGCATGGGTGATGAAAGAAACCGGTTGTGGCGCGGTGAAAATTGAAGGTGGTGCCTGCATGGAAGACACCATAGGTTTTTTGACCCAACGCGGTATTCCAGTGATGGCTCGTATAGGCCTGACACCGCAATCGAGCCATACTATGAGGGGATTTAAGGCCCAAGGCCGCGATACCGATAGCTGGTCCCGGGATGAAGCTGATGCTCGGGCGGTCTGTGCGGCTGGTGCCTTTGCTTTTGTTTTTTAGGGGATGGTTGAGGGTTTGGCGGGTCAAATCACCCAAAATATCGAGGCACCGACTATTGGGATTGGGGCGTCTTTGGCGTGTAATGGTCAAATACTGGTGTTGGAAGATATGCTTGGTATGAATACCTGAACGCTAAAATTTGTCAAAACCCATGCGCAGCTAGGCCCCATATTTGAGGCGCCGGTGGCGGAGAATGCTGAAGAGGTCAAAATCTGGAAATTTTCATCGGCACAGCATGTTTATGGCAAAGGGTGAAGGCCGTATCTCTGTTGTCTCGGACTATATTATATCCTGATAGTTTGGGGATGCAAAAAGGATCGGTGAAAGGCAGCGCGGGAAATCCAGTCCAGATGGGCGCGGTATAGACCCAGTATGATGGGGGCGCTATGAGCTCGTTTGCGTTTATGAACCTCGGTATGAACTGCGCCTGCTTCAAACCCAAGGCTGGTCCAGATTTGGCAATGGAATCGCATCGATCAATTCGCGCGTATAGGAGTGGGTCGGGTTTGCAAACAGCTCTGCGGTTTGTTGTGTCTCAACAATCTCGCCTTGATACAGCACGATGGTATGCTGGCAAAGCCGCCTAATGACCGACAGATCATGACTGATGAAGGCCAGCGTCAGCCCCAGATCGCGCACCAGTTGTTCAAGCAGATTAAGCACATGTGCCTGAGATGAAACATCCAAGCCCGAGACGATTTCATCGGCGAGAATAAACTCTGGTTCGGTCGCAATTGCGCGGGCAATCCCGATCCTCTGGCGCTGGCCACCGGACAATTCATGTGGATAGCGAAGTTTGAAATCCCTTGGTAGGCCGACCATATCCAAAGCTGTCTCGACCCGGTTTGAAATCTGATCAAATCCGTGCAGGCGCAGCGGTGCGGCGATGATGGCAAACACGGTGCGCCGGGGGTTTAAAGACGACATCGGGTCTTGAAAAATCATCTGAAACTTGCGTCTTAAAGGGCGCAAGCTCTCTTCATCCAGATGAGTGATATCGCGCCCTTGAAAACGGATTGAGCCTGCAGAAGGCTCGAGAAGACGGATCATTGCCCGACCAAGGGTTGATTTTCCGGAGCCGGATCCCCCGACTACCCCGACCACGTCGCCTTTGGCAATGTCAAATGACAGCCCCTTTAGAACCTCAATTTCGGGCGCTGGGCCGAAAATTGGCTTATGGGCCAAATCCTTGAACGACAGGCGCAGGTCCCGGATTTCATAAACCGTCTCAGACATGGGCGTGTGCCTGATCATAGGCTACAATCTCCGCTCGCACAGCATCCAGAATTTGCGGTGGGATGGGGGTCAGGCTGCCTGTTGGATCGGTGTATTTTGGCGTCGTTTCTAAGAGTGCCCGAGAGTATGGGTGCAGCGGTCCGGTGAAAAAATCCTGCACGGTTGTACGCTCCAGCACCATACCTTCATAAAGCACCAGAAGGCTCTGGCAGACTTTTGCCACGACACCCAGATCATGGGTCACAAACAATAATGCAGTGCCATAGCGGTTCTGCATCTCTTTGATCAGACGCAGAATTTGCTTTTGTACCGTCACATCCAAGGCAGTGGTAGGCTCATCTGCGATGATCAACCGCGGTTCGGCGGCAAACGCTGCGGCAATCAGCAGACGCTGACGCATGCCTCCGGATAATTCGTGCGGATAACACAACATCACCCGTTCGGGATCATTAATCTGTACTTCACCAAGCAAGTCCAGCGCCCTGTGTTGGGCGGCGGATTTGCTCCAACCCAGAATATCAACGAGGCGGTTGGTAATCTGCGCGCCAACCCGACGTGAGGGGTTCAAAGCGGTCAGCGGATCTTGCGGAATCAGGGCGGTTTTTGCGCCAATCACCTGCCGTCGCTGGGTTGGTGTCAGGTCTTGCAGGTTTTCTCCGTCAAGAATGATTTCGCCACCTGTCGCTATAATCGCGCGCGGCAGTGTGCCCAGAACAGCCTTGCCGATCATGCTTTTGCCAGCGCCGCTTTCACCCACCAGACCACAGACCTCGCCGGCTTGTACCGAAAGCGAAACATCGCGCAGAATTTTACGCTTGCCAATGTGGGCTGACAGGTTGTTGATTGTTAAGAAGCTCATTTGAGCACCGGATCAAAACGGTCTTTGAGACCTTCGCCCAACTGACTGAAACTCAGGACTGTCAAAAACAGGATGATCAGCGGAAACACCAGCACCCACCAAGCCTGATGGATTGACAAACGGCCCTCAGATATCATCCCCCCCCATGTTGGCTGGTCGGTTGAAATGGAAAGATTAACGAAGGATAGTATCGCTTCGACAATCACAGCTATCCCCATTTCCAGCGTCAACAGTACGCAGATGGTCGGCAGGACGTTGGGCAGAATTTCTTGCGCCATAATGCCGAAACGCCTGTGGCCTGCAACCTGTGCTGAGGCCACGTAATCCATCGCCCCCTGACCAATGGCTTCGGCGCGCACCACACGGGCAAACCGGGTCCAGTCAATTACCACGATGGCAATTATGATCGATGTCAAGCCCGTGCCCAGGACTGCAATCAGTAAAATTGCGAATAACACGGGCGGAAATGCCATCCAGATATCAACCAGCCGCGAAATGATTATATCGGGCCAGCCACGAAAATAGCCGGCAATCAATCCCAGACTAGCGCCCAGTAAACAGGTCAAAGTGCCGGCAATCAGCGCCACGCTCAACGCCACGCGTCCGCCATACATCATCCGGCTCAATACATCCCGTCCCAGACTGTCGGACCCCAGCGGGTAGCCTGGCTCTGATCCGTCGATCCAAAATGGTGGCAGACGTGAGGTGAACAAATCTTGGGCCAGCGGGTCTTGTGGGGCGAGAACCGGCGCCAGCAGCGTTGTCAGAACCAATGCGATCAGCCAACCTGCCGACAGCCAGAGCCGCAAGCCGATGGGGCGGTTGATCTCGGCGCGCGCCTCAGCCATTGCGCAGTCTCGGGTTCAGAAGCGCATAGGTCAAATCCACCAAACGGTTGACCACGGTAAAGATCAGCGCAAACATAATTACAATGCCTTGAATAAGTGGCAGATCACGGTTGATCACCGCGTCAATTGCCATATTTCCCAAACCTTCATAGGAAAAAAGCCGTTCGATGATCACCGTGCCACCGATCAAAAAGGTAAATTGGACGCCGATGAGCGTCAGCGTTGGCAGAACTGCATTGGGCAGCGCCTCACGCAGGATGACTTGATTTTCGCTGTAGCCTTGCGTACGCGCCAGCGTCACATAATCCAGATGAAGCGTTTCTTTAAGCGATTGTTTTAACAATTGTGCAATCACCGCAGCCAGTGGAATTGCCAGCGCCAAGGCGGGCATGAACATGTGGCTTAGGAGGTCGGCCATGATATCAAACCGCAACCGCAGCAAGCTTTCGATAAGATAAAAATGCGTGACAAACGGCAAATCCAGTGCCGGTGAGACCCGGCCGGAAATATGAAACACTGGCCACAGTACGCCAAACAGCAGCACCAAAACCAAACCCCACAGAAAATCCGGCACCGACAGCGCGACACCATTGGTTACATCAACAATTGCCTCTGTCTTGGTGCCACGCATCCGTGTGCCGGCCAATGCCATAAAGCCGCCCATAATGATCGCTATGAGCAATGCCATCACCGACAGTTCGAGCGTGGCGGGAAGCCGCGACAAAACGAGGTCAAGCACGGGTTGCCGCGCGGTAATCGAGGTTCCGAAATCACCCTGCAAGACCCCCGAAAGCCAAATGTAAAATTGCTCGGGAATGGATTTATCAAACCCATAGAGTGCCTCGAGGCGGGCAATATCTTCGACGCTAGCACCGGGGGGCAGCATCATCGCGATTGGATTGCCCGGCACCACCCGAATGACAAAAAAAACAATGACGGCAACGCCAAAGAGGGTCACCGCCATGGTCATCAAACGTGACAATATCTGCAACAGTAAAGACATTGGGTCTTCTTTCAGGGAGGGCGACGCCCTCCCTTTATGGCCGGTTAGGCGCGTGTCATCAAATGCGGCAGCAAGGCACCTGAGGCATGTGGAACAACTTTAACGCCCGGCGCATGCAGAATCGGTTGCACGTATTGGAACAATGGCAGTACCAAAGCGTTCTCGGCAATATGGCGGTCAACCGCTTTCCAGCCTGCGATCCGTTTGGCATCGTCTGCCTCGCCCCAAAGCGGCCCGATCATCCCGGTCAAATCCTCACCGTCCCAGACCGAATGCGGCGAGGGTCCGAACATCGCAAACCCGGTCGATGTGGTTGGGTCCCCGATTGAATTGCCCCAGTTATAAAAGGCGGCTGGTGCCAATGTGTCGGCTGCACGCAATTCGTAATGCTTGGCAATTTCATAGACCTCGATCTCGGCCTCGATCCCCACTTTGCGCCACAGCCCGACGATTGCCTGAATGATCTCATAGTCTTTGGGCTTGAATCCACGTGTTGTCTGGATGGTAAATTTGACGGGATTATCAACTGAATAGCCCGATTTGGCCAGCAGTGCTTTGGCCCCGTCAGGATCATAGGGTGTTGTGACCGACGCGTCATAAGCGGCATAATCGGGTGTTTGCAGCGTATCAATTGGCACGCCGTATCCTGACAAAAGACGATCTACGATGGCAGTTTTATTCACTGCCATCACCGCGGCTTTGCGCACGTTTGGATCGGTCATTGCGTCGATGTCATTAAAGAAAATCATGCCGATATCCGACACGGGGGCGGCTGTTCCCATCAGCGCGCCGCCTTTGAGGCGATCGTATTCTTCATAGGGCATCTCAAGGGTGACATGCGCGTTGCCTGATTCAACCTCGGCAACACGGCCGGCCGCATCGGTCACAAATTTGATCGTGACTGATTTAAACTCAGGTGCCCCCCCCCAATAGTTATCATTGGCTTTCAGTCGCACAAAGGCATTGCGTTCGTATTTTTCCACCATATAGGGGCCGGTTCCAATTGGTGCGGCTTCGAATCCGTCAGCGCCCACTTTTTCCATATAGGCCTTTGGCAAGACATATCCGGTCAGAAACGACATCCATTTAAAGATTGTAGGCTCAAAGCGGAGCACATCCCCGGTGATCTTATTGCCATCAATCGCGAAATTCCCAATGGTTGACCAGATGAACTGGATCGGGTTGCCGCCCTCAGGATCTGCGGCGCGCTCCAAGCTCCAGGCCACATCTTCGGCCGTCAGCGGATCGCCATTGTGCCAGGTTACGCCGTCGCGGACAGTCATATGCACCTTGGTTTTATCCGCATTCCAGCCCCAATCGGTGATCAGCCCTGCGGTTTGCGTCAGATCTGTATCCTGTGCGATAAATAGATCGAAAACCGACTGATATAGCCCCTGAATTGTCGGGTTGACCGCAGAGGCGCCAACGGTCGGATTCCAGCTGGGCAGGTTCACGTTATAGGCGATCACCAGCTCTTTTATATCCTGAGCCCAAGTGGTTGATGCAGAGCCGGCAAATGTGATTGCCGCTGCGGTACTCAAGAGCACTCCACGTCTTGTTAAAACTGTCATTGTTCATCCCTTTTTTGTTATGTCCCGGTTAGTTTTCGACCAAGTTGATATCCCGATCCGGCGCCAGTACCGGCGCCTGGCCAAACTGCAGCGCCGGTGTGATACAGGTTTTGGATCGGTGTCGTGCCGTCTGCATACCCTCGCGCAGGACGGAATAAAAAATGTTGGCTTAGATGGTGACTGCCGCATACTTGATCGCCTCCGACCAAATTTGGGTTGTCGCGCTCCAACTCGACAGGGGTGACAATGCGTTGACCCAATATGTTGCCACGCAGACCCGGTGCATGAGCCTCGATTAGGTCTAGAACCCGGTCAGCATAGGGCGCTGCAGCCTGTGTCCAGTCTGTTGTCGTAATCTGGCCCGCAGCATCCGCCTTGATTTGACCCGGAACCATGCGCACTTGTATCCATAAAATATGCTGGCCATGGGGCGCGCGGCTGGGATCGACGGCGGTGGGTTGCCCGACCACGATGACTGGTTCTTGTGGCAACAAGCCAGCACTAGCCTGTTGATAGCATTGCGACATCTGATCCAGCGATGGTGCGATATGCACATAGGCGAACTCCCGCAATTCTGCTGATGCGCGCCAGTCGGGTAGATCTGATATTGCCAGATGGATCATCATTGTGCCCGGGGCATGGCGGAACGTCTCTAGAGACCGGTCGTAGCTGGGTTGGCCACTGCCGCCGGTCAACCGCTTCATCGCGCCGGGGGCAACATTTGCAATAACGGCCCGCTGCGCGTGTATGGTTTCGCCCTCAACAACGACGCCTGTGGCGCGCCCGTCTTGCTGTAAGATCTGCTCGACAGTGTGATCGCATAGGATTTGACCGCCTTTGGCCTCGATGGCTGCGCTGAGCGCTGTTATGATGGTATCTGCGCCGCCTTTACCCAAAACCATGCCAAATGATTGGTTTGCCATCGCCTCAAGATACGGAAACAAGGCCCCGCCGGCGATGTCGGGCGCAAAATCCAGATGCATGCCCCAAGCGCCCAATGTTGCCTGAAGGTGGGGGGAATCAAATGTTTCTTCCAGCCAAGCGCGAGGTGATTGCGCCAGAAATCGTGCCAAATCCTGCGTCCCACCAAGACCTTTCTTTCGTAGGGCTTTCCAAGCAATAGATGTAAACGCACGTATTTTCATTGGTGCCCCAAGAATCCCAAACAGATGCTCGGCCTCGGATGGAAACGCATCCCCCAATGTTTGCCAGATCTCGGCGTCGCGTTGCGAGAACGCGGCAATGCGGTCTTTGTTGGCAGCCGCATCGTGGCTGATACCCAACCATTGATCGTCGGGGAAAACGCTTGCAAAGCAATGTTTTGCTGGTGCGAATTCCAAACCTAAATTCATTAAATCTGCGTTATATTGCCGAAAAAACGGGGAGCCGGCAAATAGAGATAGGTTCATAGCTGCCCAGTCATGGGCAAAACCGTCCACGGTCAAACCTTTGGTCTTTACGGCGCCGCCCGCTGTATCTGCCTGCTCCAAAATAATTACGGACCAGCCGTTTTGTACCAGTGAATAGGCACAAACAAGTGAGTTGAGACCTGAGCCTATAATGACCGCGTCCGCTGATCTGTTGGTCATAAGTGCACTCCCCTGCGAATACATTTGCAAATGCATTTGATTTTGTCTAGCATTCAATTTGACGATGAGCTTGGAGGAGACGGCTCACGGCTCTTTCCATCGTGTGCCACGTGTACCGAAAAAGTATTTATATATTTGGGAGAAAACCATGGAAGCATCAAACGTACTGGATCATCTCGGGGCGGCGCTCGTCTCGGGTGGAGTTGAGGTTGTCGATTGCTCAGGTGTTCTTGGGCCTGAGACGCCAATTTTGCAATTGCCAGAAGATTTTGCTAAAAATACACCTAAGGTTGAAATTCATAAGATCAGTGAATACGATGAGGATGGGCCATTTTTTGCGTGGAACTGGATGGTTCTCGGAGAGCATTCTGGCACCCATTTTGACGCGCCGCACCACTGGGTAACCGGCAAGGATTATCCCGACGGCTTTACCGATACATTAGATGTAAATCGCCTGATTGCCCCGGTGAATGTGATAGACTGTTCGGCCCAGAGCGCGGCTGATGAAGATTTCCTTCTAACGGCGGATCTGGTCAAAGCCTGGGAGGCCGAGCACGGCGAGATCAAGGCAGGCGAATGGGTGGTGATGCGCACAGATTGGGATAAGCGCTCGGGGGATGAAAGCAAATTTTTGAACGCAGATGAGACCGGTCCGCATTCGCCAGGCCCGACGCCAGATTGTATCGAGTATCTTTTGTCGAAGAAAATTGTTGGCTGGGGCAGCCAGTGTATCGGCACAGATGCAGGTCAAGCCGGTGGTATGGATCCGCCCTATCCGGCGCATAACCTTCTGCACCGTGACAATTGCTTTGGTCTTGCGTCGCTGGCTAATCTGGACAAACTTCCGGCTAAAGGGGCTATTTTGATCATTGCACCGTTAAAAATTAAACGCGGTACCGGCAGCCCGATCCGGGCCATGGCGCTGGCACCTCGGTCGTAAGCTTTGAGGCAGATCGACCACCTGATTGTCGGCAGCGGTATCAATGCTTTGGTGGCAGGGGCACTTTTGGCCCGCAAGGGTAGGAAAGTCTTGCTCGTCGAACGGGCGCCCTGCGCCGGTGGTTGCATGATGACCAGTGAGGCGACGCTCGAGGGGTTTCATCACGACGTGATGGCGGCGACGTTTGTGCTGTTTCTGACGTCGCCTGCCTATGCTGAACTGGCGGAAGATCTGGGTCGGCACGGGTTTGAGCTGTGTCATTCACCCCATCCAACTGCGGTATTGCGGCCCAACGGGCGCGCCACCGTGCTGACGATGGATCGTGCGGCGAATGTTGCGGCGTTTAACGCGCTCAGCCCTGAAGACGGTGATCAACATGCAGCTGACGTTGGCGCTATTGAAGCTGATGCACCATTTTTATTTGCGCTGCTCGGGGGCGAGCTTTGGTCATGGAGAACGGCCCGCATTATGGCGGGGCAGGCGTGGTCGCGGGGGTTAAGCGGGTTGAAGGCTTGGATCGGCGCCGCGCTCGTTCCGGCCCGTGGGTGGCTGGAAAACTCCTATGCCAGCCCGGACCTACAGGCGCTTTGGGCGCCTTGGGTTCTCCACACCGGGTTGACCCCAGAAGCGACCTATTCGGGACAGATGGGCAAGGTGATCGCGTTTGCTTTGGAGGCGGCTGGCGCCCCAGTTGTCAAAGGTGGTGCGGCCAATGCGGTTGCGGCATTTTGCGGCCTGATCGAAAAGGCTGGCGGCGAAATTCGTACGGACACCGATGTCGCGCGGATCTTGGTGGAAAATAACCGCGCCATTGGCGTACGCACAGTGCAGGGTGAAACTATTCTTGCGGGGTCAGTTCTGGCGTCAGTGACGCCGAGCCAGCTATACGACAGGTTGCTTGATGACCCTGAGATAAAAGAGCGCCGCAACGTTGATGCATTTCGTCATGGACGCGGTAACTTCCAACTGCATTACGCGCTTGATCGCCCCCCACAGTGGCGCACAGCCGGATTGGACGACGTTGCCTTGATCCATTTGGCCGATGGCATTGACAGCGTATCAAAATCTGCCAACGAGGCCGAACGCGGCATGCTGCCGCAAACGCCAACGATTTGCGTGGGTCAACCCCACCGGTTGGATGCAACCCGCTGCCCTGAGGGCAAGGCAATTTTATGGCTGCAAATTCCCGATGCGCCCCGGGTGATCAAAGGTGATGCCGCAGGCCAGATAGAGACGACCGGCGCATGGACTGAAGAGACCCGCGAATTATATGCTGATCGTATTGAGGCAATTCTGCGCCATCATATTCAAGATTTTGATGCGATTAAACTGGCGCGCCGCGCGTATTCGCCGGCGGATCTGGCGGCGCTAAATATAAACCTCGTCGGAGGTGACCCCTACGGTGGTGCCTGTACGATAGACCAATTTTTCGTTTTTCGACCTTTTTCATCCAGCCGTAACAACGACACGCCGCTGCGTAATCTGTATCATATTGGTGCGTCCACCCACCCCGGTCCCGGTCTGGGTGGCGGCTCGGGCTATAATACAGCGAAAAGGCTTGGCGGATGACCGGCGTGAAGAGCCATCCTTTATTGGGAGAAATCGGTCTCGATAATTTTGCACCCTATCTGATGAACCGTATTATGGGGCGCTATAATGCCAGTCTGCGCCAAGAGATGTCGGCCTTGGGTCTCACCACCCCCAAAATGCGATCTCTGGCGGTTTTGGCGATCAGAGACGGTCTTTTGATCCGTGAACTGGCCGTCTATGCGGTGGTCGAGCAATCTACCCTGAGCCGGGCGTTGGACGGGCTGTTGGCCAGCGGATTGGTGCATGCGCAAAGTGATCCTGATGACAATCGTGGCACACGGGTGTTCATCACTGCAGAGGGGCGGGATGTCTTTGCCAAAATTTGGCCCAGTATGGCGGCCAGCTATGGGCAGATGTTTCAAGGTATTTCCGAGAGTGAACAATTGGGTTTCGTGATCACGCTGAATAAAATCCTGCGCAACGTCCGTAAAAACGAATTCTAGGAACGCACATGGCTGAGCGATCATTCAAAAAAGAAATTGAGGATTTAAAGCTTGGTCACGGCGAGGTGTTTACCGGTGAAGGGATATTGGCGATCACTAAAGCCCTTTTGGAAAGTGGTGTCGGCTATGTCGGGGGATATCAAGGTGCGCCAATTTCCCATTTGATGGATGTTCTGGCTGATGCCGAAGACCTGCTGAGTGATCTGGGCGTGCGGTACGAAGCCAACGCCTCGGAGGCAGCGGCTGCAGCAATGTTGGCCGCGTCCGTACATTATCCAATCCGTGGAGCGGTAACGTTTAAAGGCTCGGTCGGGGTGAATGTCGCCTCTGATGCGCTGGCTAACCTTGCCTCAAGCGGGGTCAATGGTGGTGCATTGATCATCGTTGGGGAGGATTACGGCGAAGGTTCGTCAATCATGCAAGAACGCAGCCACGCCTTTGCGATGAAATCTCAATTCTGGCTGATGGATCCACGCCCCAATCTGCCTTCGATTGTAAAAACTGTTAAAATGGGCTTTGAGCTGTCCGAGGCCTCAAACACGCCGGTAATGTTGATGGTGCGAATCCGCTCTTGCCATGTGACGGGCCGCTTTACCTGTCACGACAACTTGCGCCCAACGCTGACGGTCCGGGATGCTTTGGCACAGCCACAGCGGGATTTTAGCCGTGTTGTGCTGCCGCCAATGTCGTATATCCACGAACACGACAAAATCAATAATCGTTGGCCGGCGGCAGAAAAATTCATCCTTGATCATCAACTTAACGAACAGTTTGGGCCCCATGTCTCAAAAATTGGTATTATCTGTCAGGGGGGCATGTACAACGGTCTTATTCGCGCGCTGCAGCGGCTGGGATTGGCCGATATTTATGGCGAGACGCAGGTGCCGATCTATTGTCTTAATGTCACGTACCCGCTGGTAAATACAGAATTTCTGTCTTTTGTCGAAGGTAAGGACGGTGTGTTGATTGTTGAAGAGGGCCAGCCTGAATTCATTGAGCAGGGGCTGTCGACGATGTTGTTGCGGTCGGGGCTTAAAGTTGGCTTGCATGGCAAGGATATGCTGCCGATGGCGGGGGAGTATACCGGGCAGGTGGTTCTTGACGGGGTCACGGCGTTCTTGCGCAAACATGCCCCTGAGATGTTGCCAGGTCAGGTGCGTGCGCCAAATCAAGATCAGCCGCAGATCCCTGATTTGTCCAAAACAGTGCCGATCCGTCCTCCGGGGTTCTGCACCGGATGTCCCGAGCGGCCGATTTTTGCCGCGATGAAACTGGTAGAAAAAGAACTGGGTGCCCATCAGATAACTGGCGATATCGGCTGCCATCTTTTCGCCTGTTTGCCGCCCTTTGAAATTGGTGGTTCGACCATGGGGTACGGGCTTGGACCGGCTTCAAACGCGGCGTTTGACGGTGGGGGCAAGACCCGCGCGATTTCCATTCTTGGCGATGGCGGATTTTGGCACAATGGTCTGAGTTCATCCATCGGCAATATGGTGTTCAACAAATCCGACAGCGTTGCGGTAATTGTCGACAATTATTATTCGGCGGCCACCGGCGGGCAGGATATCCCGTCGTCGCGCGCGGTGAATGGCACCAAGGCCACCAACAATCCAATCACCAAGGCGCTCGAGGGTGTCGGGGTCAAATGGATCCGCCAAATTGACCATACATATGATGTGGGCAAAATGCGCGATATATTGCACGAAGCCCTCACCACAAAGACACTGGGGCCAAAGGTGATCGTCGCCTCGTCGGAATGTATGCTGAACCGTCAGCGGCGTGAAAAGCCCGTACGGAATGCTGCGATCACGGCGGGACACCGTGTTGAAATCCCCCGTTTTGGAGTGGACGAGGATATTTGTACCGGCGATCACGCCTGTATTCGCCTGTCGGGCTGCCCGTCGCTCTCTGTGAAGAAACTGGATGATCCGCTGCGTGATGATCCGGTGGCCAGTATCGACCAAAGCTGTGTAGGATGTGGAAATTGTGGAGAAGTGGCGGATGCCGCAGTGCTTTGCCCGAGTTTTTATCGCGCTGATGTGGTGCATAACCCATCCCCTTTTGAGCGGCGTTTGCAGGGCGCGCGGGGAGGGCTGATGCGCTGGTTACAGGATCGGCGCCTGTCTAAACAATTGGTGTTCACCGAGGCCAGCCAATGACATTGTCGGCTCACCTCGCGCCGCATGCCCGCGATGAAAAGCTCAATTCTATTATTAAACTAGCGGTTATGGCAGTCGGTGGGCAGGGCGGCGGTGTTTTGACCGGTTGGATCGAAACGCTGGCTCGGGGGCAGGGCTATGCGTGTCAGGCGACGTCGGTCGCTGGCGTGGCCCAACGGACCGGTGCCACAATCTATTATATCGAAATGGCGCCACAGGGGGCATCGACGCCAATCTTCTCATTGGCACCGGCCCAGGGGGATGTGGATATTCTGATTGCTGCCGAGATGATGGAGGCTGGTCGTGCCATAATGCGCGGGTTTGTTACACCAGACCGCACCACTCTGATTGCCTCGACCCATCGGGCGTTGGCGGTGTCTGAGAAAACTGTGCCGGGTGACGGCATTGCCTCATCTGACGAAGTAAGGGCGGCCGCAGAAATCGCGGCTGACAGGTTGATCATGTTCGATCTTGACCGTGTGGCTGCAGACAATGGGTCGGTGATCTCGTCTGCGCTGTTTGGGGCCCTTGCGGGATCAGGGGCTTTGCCCTTTCCTAGAACAGCCTTTGAACAGGCAATTCGGGCCTCAAAAAAATCAGTTGATGCATCGCTAAAAGCCTTTTCGGCTGCTTATGAACGCGCCCAGCCGGGCGATGCCGATCCGGTGGCGCAGCCTGCAGTTTCTCTAGGAGCGGTCACCCTGACCGGACCCGATAAATTAATACAGGCCTGGCAAGGTCTGATGGACCGCATCCGGAGCTTGCCACTGCCCGCCCAAGACATGGCTGAATTGGGCCTGCGCAAAGTGGTGCAATTTCAAGATGTTGAGTATGGGACCGAATATTTGGGGTATCTGGAGCCTCTTGTGGCGCTGGATCATGGGGATGCGGGCTATTCGCTTTCGATTGAGGCGGCGAAATATATTGCCAATGCGATGGCCTATGACGATATTATTCGGGTGGCGGATCTCAAGACCCGGCGCGCGCGGTTCGAACGGATCACTGCCGAAATGGGTGCCGAAAACAGCCCCGTTGAATTGACCGAGTTTTTTCATCCAAGGGCCGAAGAAATTACCGGTATGCTGCCTGCGCGCCTTGGGGCAAAGCTTGAGACGCGACCGCATTGGATGGCTCGATTGGACCGTTTATTTGGGGGCAGCAGGCGTATCCGGACGCACCGGCTGGGATCTTTCTTGATGTTGTACTTCTTGGGGGGGCTGCGTGGTTACCGTCGCCGCACATTGAGACATAAGCACGAACAAGAACATCTGCAACATTGGCTGGCGGTGTGCCACGAGGCGGCTGTGGATGACTATGCGGTGGCGGTTGAGTTGCTGCGCAGCCGCCGCTTGGTCAAAGGTTATTCCGATACCCATGCCCGTAGCCTGTCGAAATTTGACAAAGTATTGTTGGGCGCGAGGTTGGTTCAGGGTCGACAGGATGCAGCAAAATGGGTGGCGCGTCTGCGCGAGGCGGCGCTGCAGGACGAACAGGGCGAGGCGCTTGATGGCGCGATCCAGACGCTAAAATCCTTTACCGATGTGCCAGTCGACGTCGCGTCTGGTGCTTAAAAGCTGTCGCTGAATACGCCATGTCCAAGTTTGCACGGCCCCTAGGTCAGTATTTTCCAGTCCAGAAGTGCACTGGCGCAAACTGACACGGTGCGCATCAGCCCAATCACGCAGGCGTGGTGGGGCCTGGGTCACGCTGCGCCAGAATATCAATCAGCACCCGAAAAACCACTTCGCCGCGGTGGTTGATCGCCTCGTTCCGGCTGCGGATAATACCCCATTTTTCCCGGATAATCTTATCGGGCTTGGCAATGATTTCATGGGAAAAGGTCAGGGTGTGGCCGGGCCGCACTGGTTGCAGCAGTTTAAGCCCGACAAACCCTAGGCCGGCGCCATTGCGTCGACCATCTTCGACCCCAAGGGCGTATTTTTCCATATAATTGACCATTAGGCGCATCCAAGTCGCACAGATATGCCAATCCGATGCGATCAAGCCGCGATAGCGCGTCTCTAAGGCTTGTTCGGGGTCGGTGTGATAGATTTGTGGCGCATACAGAGTGCCAAATTCGATCATTTCCTGTTCACTGAATGTATGGCTGCCAAAGACATGAAACTCGCCTATGGGTATATCCTCGAACCACCGGGTCCGAATGAAATTATCAGTATACGCCATGAGACGAACCCGCCTTGATCATAAGAGTTGCGGTAAGGGCCATAACCAACTTTTCATTTTGGTTTTTGACCTGAATACTCGCCTCAACCGTGCCGAAATCTGCGGCATTTACGGGAGGAGATTTTTGGATGAAATTGATCTCTGCTTGCACCTTATCATCCTCGAAAACCGGAAACAGCCATTTTAGTCGTGGAATTTCGTCATTGCCCAGAAATTGGATATTGCCTTGTTCCATTGTGTCGCTCAGCAATCGCATCATGATCGCACAGATGTGCCAGCCGCTGGCACAGAGACCGCCGAAAAGTGATGCTTTTGCCGCATCTCGATCAAGGTGATATGGTTGTGGATCGAATGTTGCTGCAAATTTCTTGATGTCTTGTCCAGAGACTTGTTTGTGCGGGGTTTGGAACCGACTTGGGATAACGATATCTTCCCAATGTATTAGGTCTGATTTTTTGGGCATACCCTCAACTCACTCATGTTAAACGCGTTACATCCCACCAGTTTTTCACTCAGTGTGCAGTCTCTATTTCAAATGCTAGTGTATTCTGGAGCTGTGGTCCACTGGTACGATGAGAGGCGTTAATTTCGCATTTTGCGACCAGCATTTTCGGTTGGCGGTCTCGTTTCTGAAAGTGTTGTATGGCGGCAAGTCTGTAAGGATGTTGTAGGCCCGTGATTGAAAACTGATAGTAAATATCCGCATCCCCGTCCGCTGCACAGATCAAGTCGTTTGCCAGATGTTTGTAACCATTGGACCAGTCGTTTGTTCCGCAGACTTGACTGATAAACATGCCCCTGAAGTTTGAGGCAATGAATGTCGCGGTGCTGGCATTTTTTTCGACAAGCGCCGGTTTGTGGCCGCCTTCGCACTGCCCGCGTAGGCAGTATCGCAGTCGATTAAAAGGCAATCCACCATAAGCCGCCGGGTTGAGGCTGGTTTGAAACCGGCTTGGTGGTTGAATGCCAACGTTATACACATAAATTATTTCAGGGCATGATCAGCGACAAATGTCGCGAAAGCAGCTGTCAGGGCTGGGATTTCTGCAAGTTGTGATGTTGCCTCACCCCTAACTCCCACTGTGGCAGCATTCTGGCACCCTCGCAACCGATACGCGATATCGCTGATCCCTAGCATGCCTGCGGCTCCGGCCAGTTTGTGCGCATTATATGCCAATTCTTCGATTTCAAGCTGGGGGGCGTTTGCAATAAGGTGCTGCATCTGTGCATGCAGTTCTTGGTATTGTGAACGCAAAATGTCTAAGCTCACGTATTCTTCGATTTTGGACAGGCGTGACGGGTCCGGATATCCGGCTTTTGGGGATGTGGCGAGGCGTTTTTCCGGCAAGCTTAATGTTCGTATTCGAGAGCCCCTTGCAGGGTCAGCGTTTTGTTTAGGGCTGCACGCAGTTGATTGGCCTCGAAGGGTTTTAGCAAAAGTCTGCCTAGCGCGGCCATTTTTCTCTCAAACTCAAGGCTTTCTTCGGTTACAGCGCCACCTGTTATGAACAAAAAACGGGTGCTGTACGACCCCAATTTGCGAGTTTCTTCATAAAAGGCTTGTCCATCCATTTCGGGCATCATGATATCACTTATGATGACGTCGGGAATTTTCCCTGTCTCTATCGCCGCAAGCGCGGAACGTGCATCCATAAATTCTGTAACATTATATTCATTTTGTAGCATGCGCGCCAAAAGCGTAAGAACAAGCTGATTGTCATCGACAATCATCACACTGGGCCGGAGATTTGAATCAATTTTCGCCGCGCTCAATGCTGGTATCGGACAGGCTATTTTTTTTCTTTCTGAACAAAAGGAAGAGATATTTTGACGGTGGTGCCGTGACCCAGGTCAGACTTTATCTCTATTGTCCCGTCCACTTCTTGTAAAATGCGGCGGCAAATCGACAGACCCAGTCCTAAACCGCCATGTTGGACAGTCTTGGAGAAAAACGGTTCCCATACCCGATTGAGGTCTTCGGTTGAGATGCCTCGGCCATTATCTTTAATAACGATGTGCACGTTTGCCTTGTCTTTTGTAACGCTAATGCCGATCAGGTTTTTGGTGCGATCTGTCTGGCAAAATGCTCTTGCAGCGTTGTTGAGTATATTGAGAATAACCTGTGATAAACGCGAAGACGAAAGGGGAACCTCGGGCGTGGGAGCAAGGTTCATGTTCAACTTGGCTCGGTGGCGCAGATCGGACATGGCCATTTTCGACGCAATTCTGATCACTTTACAGGGATCGCTGGTTTCATCGCTGCCATCCACTCGACTGATGGCCTTTAAATCTGAAACAATCTCGCGAACATAGCGGCTCCCGGTCAGTGCAGCTTCTATAACTTTGTTAACGTCGTGGCTTTCGATTTTATGTTCGCGCATCAGGTCCTTGAGAACATTCAGGTTGCCTAAAACATAGGTTAACGGGTTGTTAATCTCGTGGGCTACGCCAGCGGCCAGCGTCCCCATAGAGGCGAGATGTGATGATAGCTGTATCTGTGCATCCCGCTCTCGGATTTTTTGCTCTGCACGAACGCGATCTGATATGTCGCGAAACACACCCAAGATTGTTAGTTTTTCGTCCAGTTCGATGAGGCTTGAGCTGATCTCGACGGGCACCTCTGTCCCGTTTTCATGTAAAATAGGAACCTGTATCGAGGCTCTTTTATTTTCCTTCAACGCGGTCATATGGTCGATGAAATCCTGTTTGACAGTTTCAGTCAGCACGGAGGGATGGAGTTCAGTGTGATGGCAACCGATCAGGTCAGAAACCGATTTCCCCCAAAGGTGTTCCGCAGTTTGGTTGACCTCAAGTATCAACCCGGTTTTCACGTCGGCCAATACGGCGGCGTCATTCATCAGATGAAACAGAGCCGAAAAGCGCTTTTGCGTATTTTCGAGTTTTTGTTCAACTTTTTGCATTGGGGTGTGATCTGTCAAACTGCCCACCAACAGGATCGAGTTGCCCTTTTGATCTCGCAGCGCAGCGCCGTTGGCAAGAAAATGACCAAAGGAGCCATCTGCGCCTTTGACCCTCATTTCGACATTCTTATATGGTTTTTCATGCTGAAGGTGGCTTTTAATCGCCTGTTCTATCCGGGCCCGGTCTAGCGGGTGGACCAATTCAACGAATTGACAAATGTTGCGTGGGACGCCGTTTTTTTCGACGCCTACCATTTCGCGGGTTCGTTCAGACCATTCAATATCATCGTTTTCGATATCCCAAATCCAATAACCGTCGACTGAATGGTCTAAAAACGCTTTAAATGCGTGGTTTTGCAATCTGCGCTTGTGATCTTTAAGGTTTTGTCTCAGCAGATGCGCAGCAGAGGCCCATTTAATACATATCATCGCGTCAAAGCAGTCATCTAATATGATGTCTTCGGCCAGTTGCGCGGTTTGCGCCAGTACTAGAACGCTCAGATTTGCGCCGCGTCTTCGACTGCGGTCAATGAGTTTCTGACAGCCGGAAAGATCTTTGGCATCAGCAACAGGGATGACAAGTATGCCTATCTCTGCACCTCGTTGAGCTATACATTCGTCGAATTCTTTGAGCGTAAGCCAACAAAACCGACCAATCTCTTTCAACGCAAATTCCGCCATTTCATGAGCCGGTGCATTACTGCCCGTATCCAATATGGAAAATTCAATTCCTCGCAAAAGAGATCCTTTCAGCGCTCCGCAAATAGTCCTATTGTCGGTAGCAAATAAAAACGATGTGCAGATTGCTGTTACATTTGTGATAAATATATTAGCCAAGTTTGCAGCCGTTTTATTAACTTGACAATTTTCATTCCTAAACGTGTATTTATAATTTAAAAATATACTATACAGAGAGCAGAGGTTCGCGCAACTAACTATTTTATGTTTTGATGTTGGTCCGTCTCTTTTGCCCAATACGCGTGACATGGGTTTCAATGGGTTGATATCTATCAGACGCATCTTGCTCGGCCACTTTTCAGAGTGGGCCGGGACAGAATACCTCCATTTTCTATTAGATCAGGGCCCAAATTTCTATTGCCGTAATCAGGAAAATTGCACTCTTTATTATGATAATATTCTTAAATCGCTTATTAAGCTTAGGTTTAAAGTACCCGCTGTTGATCGTTATCAGCGGTCACCACGCCGTCTATTCACTATTGGCTTTGCAAGCTGTGTTAACGGCCTAACCCAGACCCCATGGATCATTTATGACGGGCACTACTGGGCCGTGAAAAATGGCGCAGTGAAAATAGCATTTGTATTTAGCACTTCGTCTGAAGGAATATTTGCATTTCTGTGGGGTGTCAGGACTTTCAAAACACAGTCATAGGCGTGAATATTTGGGTGGGTTATCTTCGAAGGACCTAGCCATTTAAGTTTCAAATAATCAATGATTTCAACCCCTCGCAGATGCTAAAGCCACGACTTTCAACCCCTCGCAGATGCTAAAGCCACGACATATTTCCAAATTATACCTTTGTTTGACGCGGTTTAGTTAGATTTTGGGGTTCGTTTTGCGATTGGCTGATCTTCCCTTAAACGGTTCGGCACATGAGTTAGACAAAGGTGTATTGAGTATTTCTATTTTCCAGACGGTTTCGCGGTCCAATTTCAAATACATCGGCCGCGGTCTGGCGCAGGTCTTACAATTGCCGCGAATGAGGGAACATATTCATATATGTTTTCATCATAGGTGTTCTGTGACCCCATGCGGTGGCGCGAGGCAAATAAATAGACAGTTTGACTGGCTGGTCTGTAGGGGCCGCGTTTGTTCTGCTTGCGCCTGTTACCAAATCAGGGGACACTTGTCTCATTCGATCATAAGAGATTTGTATGCAGTTAATTGAATTCAGCACGCAAACTGGCGCAGGGCTGACCCTCGCAGTTGTGGCATGTATGTTCGTTCTGTTCCTCAGGGAATCCTATTCCACCGAGGTTGTGGCCATCGGTGGCGTTGCAGTTTTACTGGCCAGTGGCGTGCTGCCGTACCAACAGGCGCTGGCGGTACTGGCCAATCCGGCACCCTGGACGATTGCGGCGATGTTCATCGTCATGGGCGCACTGGTGCGTACCGGGGCTTTGGAGGCGTTTACAAATTTTGCTGAGAGACAGGCAAAAACAAATCCGGGGCTTGCGATCAGTCTGTTGATTGGATTTGTGGTTTTGGCCTCAGCTTTTGTTTCAAACACACCCGTGGTTGTAGTGATGATACCGGTCTTTGTTCAACTGGCACGGAGCCTGAATGTAGCTGCATCAAAATTGTTGATCCCGCTCAGCTATGCGGCTGTTCTGGGGGGAACCCTGACCTTAATCGGCACCTCGACCAATCTGTTGGTGGATGGTGTTGCCCGTGCTCAGGGCTTGTCGGCATTTTCAATCTTTGAAGTGACCCCATTGGGGATTGTTCTGGTGGTTTGGGGGATGGTTTATCTGCGCTTTATTGCCCCTTTACTACTGCCTGACCGCGCCAGTATGTCCGACCTGCTTTCAGATAAGAGCCGGATGAAATTCTTTACCGAAGCGGTGGTGCCATTGGGGTCTGACCTGATTGGACGCACTGTGACCGGGGTACAATTGTTTAAGCGTGACGGGGTGCGACTGGTGGATGTGCTTCGCGGCGATGTCTCGCTACGGCGCAATCTGCAAGACGTGAGCTTGATGGCCGGTGATCGTGTGGTCCTGCGCAGTCAAGTGAGCGAACTGCTCAGCTTGCAGCGTGACAAAAGCCTGCGGCGCGTGGATCAGGTTTCGGCTGTGGAGACCACAACTGTCGAGGTGTTGATTACTCCGGGGTGCAAGATGATCGGGCGCAGATTGGGCGACTTGCGCTTGCGGCGGCGCTTTGGGGTTTATCCTCTGGCTGTACATCGGCGCAATCAAAACATCGGGCAACATCTCGACGCATTAACTGTCAGAGTTGGCGACACATTGCTGCTTGAGGGCAATCCGGCAGATATTCAACGCCTTGCGGTTGAGATGGAATTGGTCGATGTGTCCCATCCATCGGGACGGGCGTTTCGCCGCAGTCATGCCCCCATCGCCATTGCCACGCTGTTCGGGATCGTGGTCAGCGCTGCGCTGGGAATTGCACCGCTGTTTTTGTTAAGCATCTGTGCTGTCGCCTTGGTTTTGTTGACCCGCTGTATCGATGCAGACGAGGCATTTTCCTTTATTGATGGGCGTTTGCTGGCATTAATTTTGGCGATGCTGGCAATCGGTGCAGCACTTGAGCATTCGGGGGCGGTAACAATGGTGGTTTTATGGGCCGCGCCCCGCATTGAGGGGCTGTCACCGATCTTGATCATTTGGATGATCTATCTATTCACCAGCATGCTAACAGAAATGGTTAGCAATAACGCAGTGGCGGTGGTGGTGACGCCGGTTGCAATCGGTCTAGCCCAGGCGCTGGGGGTGGACGCGCGACCTCTGGTCGTGGCCGTGATGGTGGCTGCCTCGGCCAGTTTTGCAACGCCGATTGGATATCAGACCAATATGATGGTTTACGGCCCGGGGGGGTATAAGTTTACAGATTTCATAAAGGTGGGATTGCCTTTGAACTTGTCGATCGGAGCGCTTGCATCGCTTTTGATACCCTATTTCTGGCCCCTATAACAACGATCTGTTTGCCGTGAACCCGCTAGTTTGTCTCTGGTGCAAGGCAAAACGACAGACTGGTTTAATAGTATGACATATTATGCAAACCCGTTGCTTCAAAGCCGAATGGATTTGCGCGCCACGCGCAAACTGTCACCGCAGATCTTTTTGCAGATTTGCTGCATCTGGAGGCTCGGTGGCGCGCTTTAGGCGCAGACCCGATCCGCGATCGAGACAATCCGATACATTTCGCGCATCACAGGTTTTTCGATCAGCTTGCCATCGATCACAACCAATCCGGTGTCGGCTTCTTCAAAGGTTTGAATGATCCTGCGGGCGCGGTCAATTTCTTGCGCTGAGGGCGTGAAAACCTCATTCAGCACCGCGATTTGTTTGGGGTGGATGGACCCCTTGCCGGCAAATCCAAGGTCTCTGGCTTGTTGCGCGGCAATCCTCATGCCTTCAATATCGTCAAGATCCATAAAGGGGACATCGATCACATCGAGGCTTTTCGAGGCGGCGGCATGCACCACGCGGGACCGTGCATAGAACAGCTGGTCCCATGCATTTTTGCAGCGCAATTCGGCGGCCATATCGATGCCACCAAAAAACATTGCGTCAATGCGGTCGCTACAATGGGCGATGTCATAAGCGGCCTCTAGCGCCGCATTGGTTTCGATAATTATATGCAGGCGCGTGGCATGACCGCGTTCCGCCAGAAGTTGGTCCAAAATGACCACTTCGTCCGGGGTACGTACTTTTGGCATCATCAATGCAGGTGGCGGGGTGTCTGTCGCAAGAATGGCCTGCACATCCTCGATACCAAAGCGCTCCCGCATGGAATTGATGCGCAGTATACGTTCCACTCCATCATCGGCATGCGGGGTTTCGAACAAAGCCAAAGCCCGCTGGCGGGCAGCTGCTTTATCCTTGGGAGCAATTCCGTCCTCAAGCTCAATACAGACCATATCCGCACCCGAGGCGAGCGCTTTGGGAAACATCTCGGGCTTGAGGCCGGGGGTGAAAATGAAACTGCGTCGCGGTTGAACCGTTGGGGTCTGCATCCGTATTATCCTTTTTCTTTCCATTTTTTAGCCATCTGGCCAACATCCATTCTGGCCGGACATTCGTCTGAGGGACAAACGGCCCCAAGTGTGACGTTTGTTCAAATCGCCATCGAAGTTTAAGGCACCGTAAAACAGGTTGTCTGCCCCTCACTTTAACCGCCTTAACACCTGTGCCTATACAATCCAAAACCTCGGAAATTCCAGCTAGTACCCTGTCATCATGTGGGTATACGGTAATCAGTTGTGTTGCGTGGGCACAATCAAAACGTTGCGTTACCGTCTTCTCAACCGCCCTATATACCCGCCGCGTCTTATAGTTGTGGATGTTAGTGTATGTCTGCGTGCGGAATCCTGTTCGCCTGATTGGCTAGTCTTCCCTGTGCTTGGCGGTCGTATCCACTGGGTGCAACCTTGTGGTGTCATGTCACGAGGGCAAAGTGTCTCTGTCTAATCTGCAAATTCGGCACGGATGCTTGCGTTATGGGCCCCCAGGTCCGGGACTGTTTGCACAGTACCACCATCGGTGCGTACAGGTAGGGCGGCCAGATCAATTTCCGTATCGCCGATCCAAGCCTGTGATGTCCGCAGAAAAGGGTGTTGTGACAGGTCTGCGACGGAATTTAAGCGCGCATTGGCTATTTTGGCAGCGTCCAGTTTTGCGAGCACGGATGGCGTGTCTTCTCTATTAAACACCTCTGCAACGATGATGTCCAATGCGTCTCGGTTGGCATAGCGGTCGGGATTGTCTTTAAATTTTGGCTCTTGGGGTAACTCAGGCCGGCCGAGAACCTGAGTGCACAATGAGAAAAATTCACGATTGCTTTGTACCGAAATTAAGATCTGGCCCCCGTCGCGGCATTGGAAAGCGCCATAGGGGGCAATGAACGAGTGCTTCAATCCGGTACGCCCCGGAGCGCCGCCCATATAGCGATGCGCCAGCAACGGCATGTTCATCCAGTCGGCCATCACATCGAACATTGACACCTTCAGATCGATCCCTTTGCCTGTACGTGCGCGTTGCAACAGTGCGCGCAGGATCGCCGAGAACGCGGTCAACCCGGTGGAAAGGTCGGTCAGAGATACCCCGACCCGCGCTGGCGCGTCCTGTGTGCCTGTGACCGCGCAAACGCCGCTTTCTGCCTGTACAAGAAAGTCATAGGCTTTTTTGGTCACCGCCGCCCCAGTGTCGCCATAACCGGAAATCGTGCAGGTGATTAACCCAGGATTATCGGCGCGCAGCGATGCGCCGGTGAGCCCCATACGGTCTAATGCGCCCGGCGCAAGGTTGGCGACAAAAATATCGGCATGGCGCAGGATATTGCGCAACACCTGCATATCGTCGTTGCATTTCAGATTGAGGCAAATCGATTCTTTCCCACGGTTCAACCACGCAAAGATTGCGCTTTGTCCAGCTGCGCCAGCGTCATAGCCACGAGCGAAATCGCCCTCGGGACGTTCGACCTTGATCACCCGTGCGCCGGCATCTGCCAAAAGCAAACCGCAATAGGGGGCAGAGACGGCTTGCTCAAGCGCGATTACGAGTGTGCCAGAAAGTTCGTTGTCCAGACCCATAAGGTGCCTCGTGATGTTGCGATCCTCGCTGCCAATGTTCTCATCAGAGCCGGCGCAGTGGTGGCGCGTTCGGCGCGCATTAAACAGTGCGCGCGGTCTAAAGACAATCATGTGATTATAGCTGGCGTTTTAATTTTCCAAACATCACTTAAGGCAATGAAACAGGTCGAACACCGGATTTGTTGTTCTGCTGATAATGTCTGCAGCGATAGCCCTGCTTTGGGGTTCAAATGCACGGCCGGTCCTTTTTAAGTTTACGCTGCTTGCAGCTGATCTTGAGGCACCTTTCTTTAATTCTTGCGACCTTTACTTGGTGAAAGTTTGTGACCGTCCGTTTGCTTGCACAAGCGCGGCTGCAAAATGGTGCCAAGTCGTGGGGTGCAAGCTATATTTGGCATGGCCATTTGAATCGGGTAAAAAATTTCATAGGGTGCCAACGGACGCATTTTGTTGCCATTACCGCGCGACTGAAGGTATCGTCTTTTCAGATTAAGGAGTATTGCCACGAATGACTGCCCCCGAAACTCTAGAGCTAAAATCAGTTGGCGCGCATGTGCTTTTGGTCACTTTGAACCGGCCCGAGGCCTCAAACGCCTTTAACACCCAGATGGCTTGGGATCTGGTCGAGTTGTTTGAACGCCTTTCGGTGAGTGCCAACGGGACAAGGGTCGTGGTTCTCACGGGTGCCGGTGACAAGGCGTTCTGCGCGGGCGGCGACCTGAAAGAGCGCAAAGGCATGACCGATGAGGCTTGGCAGGCACAGCATCTGGTTTTTGAGCGGATGATCCGGGCGGTCATCACCTGCCCGCTGCCGGTCATTGGCGCGATCAACGGAGCCGCCTATGGGGGGGGATGTGAACTCACCGCCGCGCTGGATTTTGTCTATGTTTCTGAAACGGCCCGTTTTGCGCAAACTGAAGTACGGATCGGAATTATCCCGGGCGCGGGTGGTACGCAGACACTGGCGCGGGCGGTGGGCGAGCGGCGGGCCAAGGAACTGATCCTGTCAGGCAATACGTTCACGGCACAAGACGCGGTGGACTGGGGGTTGGCCAATCGCATGTGCCGCGCTGAGGATCTGATGGGTTGCACATTGGCTATGGCCGAGACGATTGCGGCCAATGCCCCAATTGCGGTGCGTCAAGCCAAGCAAGCCATTCACAAGGGATTGCAAATGGGATTGATGGATGGTTTGGCTTTCGAAATCGAAGCCTATAATCGCACGGTTCCAACCGAAGATCGTCGCGAAGGTGTTCTGGCCTTTAACCAAAAGCGCAAACCCCTGTTTCAAGGGCGTTAAAGCAAGGCAAGCGGTTGACTGTCACAAAAATCGGCCGCGCTCAGGTTTGCAGCTGGCCTAATCCGGCTTGATTGGTCGTCAGCATAAGGCGCTGGTCAGGTTTTGGTTTTCTTGCGCGTGCGCTTGGTTTTGAGGGATCACCTTGTTGGGGGGCGCATAGATTGGCTGTCTTAATTAAGGGCTAAGGGGTTAAAATACCCGGTAGGTTCAGTCCGTGTTCAAGGGCGCAGGACCGGGCTGTCTCATAGCCGGCATCGGCATGGCGCATAACCCCGGTGGCGGGATCATTCCATAAAACCCGTCCAATCCGACGGGCGGCATCGTCTGTCCCATCGGCACAGATAACCATGCCCGAATGTTGACTAAACCCCATCCCGACGCCACCGCCATGATGCAGCGACACCCAAGTGGCCCCGGATGCCGTGTTCAACAGCGCATTCAACAAAGGCCAGTCTGACACGGCATCAGAGCCATCTATCATGGCTTCTGTTTCACGATTGGGCGAAGCAACTGAGCCCGCGTCCAAGTGGTCGCGTCCAATAACAATAGGGGCTTTTAAGCTGCCGTCGCGTACCATTTCGTTGAACGCCAGTCCAAGTTTGTGGCGTACGCCAAGACCGACCCAGCAGATGCGCGCAGGCAACCCTTGAAAGGCGATCCTGTCCCGCGCCATATCCAGCCAATTGTGCAGGTGCCTGTCTTCGGGCAGTAACTCTTTGACCTTTTGATCGGTTTTGTAGATATCCTCGGGGTCTCCGGACAGCGCCGCCCAGCGGAACGGCCCGACACCGCGACAAAACAGCGGCCGGATATAGGCGGGCACAAACCCGGGAAAATCAAAGGCGTTTGTCAGGCCTTCTTCCAGCGCCACTTGGCGGATATTATTGCCGTAATCCAGCGTAGGAACCCCGGCTTTCCAGAAGTCAACCATCGCTGCCACCTGAATTTTCATGCTGGCGCGCGCAGCTTTTTCGACGTTTTTTGGCGCGTTTTCGCGTCCTTCGCGCCATTGTGCCATGCTCCACCCCTGCGGCAGATAGCCATTGGTTGGGTCGTGGGCGCTGGTTTGGTCGGTTACGATGTCTGGCCGAATGCCACGTCTGACCAGTTCGGGAAAGATATCGGCGGCATTGCCCAACAGCCCCACTGATTTTGCCTCACCGGCTTTGGTCCATTGCCCGATCATATCGAGGGCCTCGTCAAGTGTCTCTGCCCTCTCGTCGACGTATTTTGTGCGCAGTCGAAAATCGATACTGTCAGAATTGCATTCAACGGCCAGACAGCAGGCCCCGGCCATCACCGCGGCAAGCGGCTGTGCACCACCCATACCGCCCAAACCGCCGGTGAGAATCCATTTGCCTTTGAGGTTGCCGTCATAGTGTTGCCGACCTGCTTCGACGAAGGTTTCATAGGTCCCCTGCACGATGCCCTGACTGCCGATATAGATCCATGACCCAGCCGTCATCTGGCCGTACATCGCCAAACCCTTTTTATCGAGGAGGTTAAAGTGATCCCAATTTGCCCAATGCGGCACCAGATTGGAATTGGCAATTAACACGCGCGGAGCGTCTTTATGGGTTTGAAAGACGCCAACTGGCTTGCCTGATTGTACCAAAAGTGTCTGATCCTCTTCGAGATCTTTGAGGCTCGCAACGATTTGATCGAAATCTTTCCAAGTTCGCGCTGCGCGACCGATCCCGCCATAAACAACCAACTCATGGGGGTTTTCGGCGACGTCTGGATGCAGATTGTTCATCAGCATGCGCATCGGGGCCTCTGTCAGCCAGCTTTTGGCGGTCAGTTTGGTCCCGGTTGCGGGAAAAACATTGCGGGTATTCTTGCGGGCATCGCTCATGACAGGCCTCTTGGCGTTGGGACCAGTTTGGCCCGGGTTAAGGAGGGATGGGTCTTATTCTTGTGTCGCAGCTCAGCCGGTACGCACATGTTTCGCAAACAGGGATCTGGGTGTTGCATGCTGAAACCGCGCAGACCTTGACACGGGTAAAAGGGGGGCGAAGTCATAAGGCAATATCCGGCATTTCAATCTGTGCCGCTGCGATCAGGGCACCGCTTGCAATCAACGCACGGGCCCGTTTCAGATCAGGGGCAAGATAACGATCCTCGCCCAGTGGGGCGATATCTTCGCGCAAACGGGCGACCACGCGCTGCAGGGGCTGGCTGGTTGCCAGTGGCGCACGAAAATCAATACCCTGCGCCGCACAAAGTAATTCGACGCCTAGAATATGTTCAAGGTTTTCGACCATTTGCCCCAGACGCCGCGCGCCATGGGCGGCCATGCTGACGTGATCTTCCTGATTGGCGCTGGTCGGTGTGCTGTCGGTCACGCAGGGGTTGGCGAGGTGTTTATTTTCGCTCATGAGCGCCGCTGTAGTGACTTCGGCGATCATGTACCCGCTGTTCAGGCCCGGATCAGAGGTCAGAAAGGGTGGCAGATTAAAGCTGAGAACCGGGTCGACGATCAAGGCTACGCGGCGCTGGGCGATTGCGCCAATTTCGGCGATGGCCAGCGCGATCATATCTGCGGCAAAGCCCACAGGCTCTGCATGGAAATTGCCGCCAGAAACGATCAAATCCGCATCGGTCAGAACCAGTGGGTTGTCGGTTGCTGCATTTGCCTCGGTTTGCAGGGTTTGGGCTGCCATCCGCAAAACGTCAATTGCCGCGCCCGACACCTGTGGCTGGCAGCGGATACAATATGGATCTTGCACCCGTAGATCCCCCTCAACATGGCTGTCGCGGATTTCTGAACCCGCAAGCAACGCGCGCATCGTCTCTGCCGCCTGAATTTGGCCCCGGTGCCCGCGTAACTTATGGATTTGTGGATGTAGAGGCGCGGTTGAGCCCATAATTGCATCCGTTGATAAGGCCGAGGTGACCAAGGCAGATTGGGCGCTTTGCCAGGCGCCGAACAGTCCCGCCAAAGCAAAGGCTGTTGAAAACTGCGTGCCGTTGATCAGAGCCAGCCCCTCTTTTGGGCCGAGCTGCAACGGGGTCAGACCTGCTGTTGCCAGCGCTTTGTCTCCGGGCATAATCTGGCCATTAAAATGTGCCTCGCCGGCTCCCATCATCACCGCTGCCAAATGCGCAAGCGGTGCCAGATCTCCAGAGGCCCCAACCGAACCTTGTGCCGGAATGACTGGGGTTACCGCTTTGTCGAGCATGTCCTCGAGCAGATGAACCAGATCGAGACGCACGCCCGAGGCACCGCGCCCCAGACTGAGTAGCTTCAGTGCCATCAGCAGCCGCGCATGGCGGCGCGGAATCGCCGGACCAACCCCACAGCAATGAGATAAGATTAGGTTGCGCTGCAGATTGGCGGTGTCATGTGGAGCGATCTTGACGCTGGCAAGCTTGCCAAAGCCGGTGTTGACCCCGTAAATCGCCTCAGAGCCTTCACTGGCTTTGGTGATGGCCGCATGGGCCCGCTTTATGTCTGCGTGACAGGCGGGATCAAGGCGAACTGGGGCCTCTTCCCAGTAAATTTTGGCAAGATCATTCAGGGTGACTGCACCCGGTTTAAGGGTAAGGCAGTTCAAAATTCACCTCCAAAAATGCGGGCATGCAGCGGGTTAAAGCCAATCCGATAGGACAATTCTGCAGGGTGCTGGACATTCCAAACCGCCAGATCGGCGCGGGCACCCGCCACGATCTGACCACAATCTTTCAGACCAAGCGCCTTTGCAGCATTGCGTGTCACGCCGCAAAGGGCCTCTTCGGGGGTCATGCGAAATAACGTGCATGCCATGTTCATTGTAAGCAAAAGCGATGTCATGGGCGATGACCCGGGATTGCAGTCGCTGGCCAGTGCGATCGGCACAGCGCAGTCGCGCAGAGTGGATATGGGGGGGGCTTGCGTTTCGCGCAACGTGTAAAAGGCGCCCGGCAAAATGACCGCAACCGTTCCAGCACGTGCCATGGCAGCGACCCCCTCGACATCCAGATATTCGATATGATCTGCCGAAAGTGCGCCGTATTGCGCTGCCATTTTTGCTCCGCCCAGATTGGATAATTGTTCAGCGTGAATTTTGACCGGTAACCCCAAGGCACGAGCTGCGTCAAAAACCCGTGCGACTTGCGCAGGTTGAAAAGCGATGCCCTCGCAAAAAGCGTCCACCGCATCGACAAGGCCCTGTGTATGTGCGAGGTGCAGCGTCGGGATGCAGACCGTATCGATATAGGTATCCTCGCGGCCGGTATATTCGGGTGGAACCGCATGGGCCCCCAGATAGGTTGTGGTGATGTGAACGCCGCGCAGTTGAGCAATCTGGCGCGCTGCACGCAGCATTTTGAGTTCGTCTTCTTGGTTTAGGCCGTAACCGGATTTAATCTCGATCGTGGACACACCCTCGGCGATCAACGCATCCACCCTCGGTAAAGCCGCGCTTACCAAGGCCTCTTGCGTTGCAGCGCGGGTGGCTTCGACCGTGGACACAATACCGCCGCCCGCGCGCGCCACCTGTTCGTAACTTGCGCCATTCAGGCGCATTTCAAACTCGCGCGCACGGTTGCCCGCAAAAACTACATGGGTGTGACAGTCGATTAATGCTGGCGTAACTAACCTGCCTTCGAAATCAATGTGTTCGGCATCTTGATACTTTTGTGGTGCATCTGTGGCTTGTCCAGACCAGATAATGCGATCATTTTTTAGAACAATCACTGCGTCTTTAATCAACCCGTAGGGCGTGCCGTTTGCGAGCATCGTGGCGAGGTGACAGTTTTTTAGGACCTTGTAAGACACTGGCTCCGTTCCATAGTTAACTTGTAGATTGCAATACAGTTTGTATGCTTTTATATCCATTATGTCCATTCATAATAAGGTAGCAAGATGAACATTTTTTCACGCCGGGCCAGATTGGGCAATGCTTGGGCCGTCAATGTCAGATTGCGCATTGCGCAGGGTAAGATTGCCACGATCGCCAGTGCCGCAGAGCCTCAGGCAGGCGATGTTGTCGTTGATACCCTGCTTCCGGCGCTTGCCAACCTTCACAGTCATAGTTTTCAGCGGGCTATGGCCGGTATGACGGAATACCGTGCGCAGGACCGCGAAAGCTTTTGGACGTGGCGGACATTAATGTACCGCTTTCTCGATCATCTCAGCCCTGACCATATCGCGGCCATCGCGGCTTTGACATTTATGGAAATGCAAAAGGCTGGATACGCCGCGGTTGGTGAATTTCATTACGTCCACCATCAACCTGGCGGTCAGGCGTATGATAATCCCGCGGAACTGTCTTTGCAGATTATACAGGCCGCGGCTTTGACTGGGATAGGACTGACCCATTTACCCGTTCTATATACCTATGGTGGCCTGCAGGCGCAGCCGCTGGCCGGGGGACAATTGCGCTTTGGCAATTCGGTCGACGCGTTTTGCGATATTGTTTCATTAAGTGAAAAGGCGATGGCCGCCTTGCCAGCCGACACGTGTATCGGCATTGCGCCGCATTCCCTGCGCGCCACATCCGAATCGGACCTGCGCCAGGCGTTGGACCTGCACGTCGGGATGCCGGTACACATGCATATTGCGGAACAAACTAAAGAGGTTGAAGAGGTGGCCGCAATGCGCGGTGCGCGGCCGGTTGAATGGGTGTTGGGGCAGTGTGAGGTAAATGAACAATGGTGTCTGATCCATGCCACGCATATGACTGAGAGCGAGACCGCAGCCCTTGCCAAAAGCGGTGCGGTGGCGGGGCTGTGTCCGATTACCGAAGCTAATTTGGGCGATGGCATCTTTAATGGCGCAAATTATGTCGCGCAAGGTGGCACCTTTGGGATCGGGTCAGATTCTAATGTAAATATCTCTTTGACAGAGGAACTCAGGACGTTGGAATATTCGCAACGCCTCAGAGATCGGCAGCGCAATGTGATGGTGCCTGCAGCAGGGTCGGTCGGAGATGCGCTTTATTTCGGGGCGGCAAAAGGTGGCGCGCAGGCGTTGGCGCGGGATGCCGGACGGATAGAGGTTGGTGCATTGGCAGATCTTGTTGCGATTGACACGACAGATCCCGCAATCTGCGCCCTGTCGGACCAGCAGCTTCTTGACGGGTTGGTCTTTGCTGCAAAAGATACAGTGGTGACCGACCTGTGGTCTGCCGGACGTCATCAGGTAAGAGACCGGCGTCACGTTGCTGAAGATGAAATTATCGCGGCATATCGGAAGGCGATCACCGATCTGACACGCCGCTTGGGTTAGGCTTTATCCGGTTTAGCGCGTCCAATTGCACCTGCAAGCCAAGACTTGCCTCAGGTAGTTTTAGCCGGACCTCTGCGTGGTCAATTAACGCGATACTGCCGCAATCGAGAAATGTTTCCTGAATTTCAAGTACCCCACGCAGGCAATACACAGCGTATGTTCGGTTAGGGCGCGCTGGAAGGACCGTCGTCAGACCTGCATCCAGAATCTGCACACCGGCGGCGGTCAAGCGGGGATCGTAAATCACATTAAAGTTTTGAACTGGGCCATCATAAAGTCTGCCTGTTATCGGGGTTGCGCCCGCAAAAGAAACCGGCGCGTTGCGGGCTGCATTTTGTGTCAGTTCACCGGCTTGCAACACCAGTCCCTCGCCCTCGATCACGGTCAATATGCGTGCCATTCCCGGAAATGTTGAAAAAATGCTGTCACAGGTCACCTTTGCAATACTCAATCGCCAGAAATATCCCTTTGGGCCATCTTTGCGCGCAATCTCACGCGTGGTTCCGGCGCCATTTTTCCACAGTGAGGACACAAACTCGGTCTGTGTAATTATTTTCATGGCTTGCGCCTCTCCTATCTCGTAAACTATTTGAGGTTATTAGCATAAAGTCTAGACAAATCGGAGCAGCGGCGCGTGGTTGGAACAAAAAGGATCAGTTATCAGGATATAAAAGCGCTGGCTCTGAAACGGATCAGGAATAAGACGTGGCCTCCAGGCAGTATAATGCCGGGCGAGGTGGACTTGGCTGAAGAATTCGGCTGTGCACGGGCGACCGTGAACAGAGCGATGCGGGAACTTGCTGACGAGGGTTTCATCGATCGCAAGCGCAAGGCTGGCACAAGGATCAAGTCTTCACCAACACGGCATGCAAAATTTGCCATTCCACTGATCCGGGACGAGATTGAAAATTCGGGTGAAACCTATCGCTATGCTTTGATACGGCGGGATACCCCCAAGACACCGGATTGGTTGAGGGCCCGATTGGCACTGTCGCTGCAGGCTGATATCTTACATTTGAAGTGTCTGCATTATGCCGGCAGCAAACCGTTTCAGTTCGAGGATCGATGGATCAACCTTGACGCCGTTCCCAAGGCGGCAGGGCAAAACTTTGATACTATCGGCCCCAATGAATGGCTGGTCCAAGAGGTGCCGTTTACCGAGGCCGAGCTGACCTTCTCGTCTATGAGTGCCGACCTGCAAATTTCAGAATTGTTGGGCGTGAGCGAAGGGGCGGCGCTCTTTACGATTGAGCGTATAACTTGGTTGGAAACGCAGCCGATCACATTTGCTAAACTCCATTATTTTTCGGGGTATCAAATGACCTCGCGGCTATAGGAGTTTGTGGGCGTTTAAATGTCTCCGCCAGCGCATTTTTGCGTCTATTATGAAAAAGGAATGACGGGTCTTAAGATGATGAAAAACCTTCCATTCACGGCGCTTCGGACGCTGGAATCTGTGGTCCGGTTACATGGATTTGGTCGCGCAGCGGAAGAACTTAACGTCACCCAAAGCGCGGTCAGCCAGCAGATACGGGCGTTGGAAGACTGGACCGGGCACAAATTGTTGTTTCGCGGGAGCGGCAAGACGATGCCCACGGACGTCGGGCTGCGGCTTGCGGCGGCTGTGCTGCAGGGTTTTGGTGTGGTTGAGACGGTCTGTGACGATTTACGTGACCGCCGAATGGATGCAAAACGCGGCCTTGCTTTGGCCTCTCCACCCGGATTCGGTTATATTTGGCTCTTGCCGCGTTTGATAAATTTTGACGAAAGGTTTCCCGAGACGCCGGTGTCTTTGTCCACGGATGTCTATCTGCAGGATTGCAATGCCAATCAGGCAGATGTGATGATCTATTACGGTCTGGGAGGCTTTCCCGGATTGCACGCAGAGCTTTTAATGCAAGAAGCCATTTCTCCGGTTTGCGCACCCGAGGTTGCCAAAACTCTTGGCTCGATTGCCGATTTGGAACACCATACAATTCTAAGAGATGCGCTACAGAATGTTGGCAGTCCGCCCAGTTGGGAGTTTTGGGCAGAAGAAGCAGGTTTCACTCTGCCGCAACTGCCCTTAAGCCGGCAATTTGGGCAAGCCAATATGGTGATACAAGCCGCCATTCAGGGATTGGGTGTCGCGATGGGCCGCGGGCCTCTCGTGGCGGATGCTATTGCACAAGGATTGCTGGTCTGCCCGTTTGAAAACGTTGTCGCGTCGCAATTTTCTTATTGGTTGGTTTGCCGGCACGACGCGTTAAAATCTCAAAAAGTTCGACTGTTTTGCGAATGGCTGCACGAACAAACGGCCGCCCAAGACGCCGAAAGTCTACGGGGTAATACGGTTCCGACGCACTAGAGATCTGCTGCGGCTGACTTGATCTCAGGCGGTGAACTCATCGTAGGCTTCAAGTGCCTTTGCGCCAAAAGCGATTGAGGGGCCGCCGCCCATAAAGGCGATCATTTCCAAGGCTTCACAGAACTCCTCGCGGGTCGTTTCCAACCGGACCAATGATTTGACATGAAATCCGATGCAGCTTTCACAGCGTGTGGAAATGGCAATCCCAAGCGCAATCAGCTCTTTGGTTTTCTCATCCAAGGCGCCGTTCTTTTTTGCAGCTTTTCCCATGAGGTTAAACCCGGTGAAAGTTTCGGGTGCTTCTTTTTGCAGCTTGCCCATGCGCTGCATTGTATCGTTTAGAAATGTCGTCCAGTTCATTTTTGGCCTTTCTTTTTATGCGTCCGGTTTGAAAATCGATTTCAGACCTTGCAGATCTGCCACCCTGTCCAATTCAGTCTTATTTGAAAAAGGACAGGATCACAATTTTTGGGCATTGAAAATAACCCTTTGGCCGGGGTGGGGCTTGCTATTGGGTCATTGAAATCCGAGTTTGGTTCAAGCCAAAGTTGCAGCTCAACAGTTTTGTCAAACGCTGCAGAGAAACCCCGCCACCCCAATAATCCATAAAAAGCTAAACACTGAATTTGGATGTCTCAGGTCCCCTGTATTCGAAGTAAACACTGCGATGGGGTGATCTTTATTCATGCGCCTTGATCAGGGTTTCAAGGACGGCTGTTTAAATGACAGTTCGATCAAAATAATCCGCGCAATTCTATTATGCTGTCAATGGGGTAAGGTGCGCCGTTATCTATATATTGGCCATGTGAAAAGAGGCATAAAACACAGCCGCGATGCGATTGGCGCTGTATTCTTCGTTTGGTAAAGAGACATTGCTGAAATTTAAGGACCGGGGCGTAAGGGTGGCCATGCAAAGGATATGTTGTGCCGTTCGAATGTTTTTTAATGCGAATGTTGTACAGCCTTGCTATCCGCCTTAGGCTCATGTTTGTTGGGGGTGAACATTTTCTGTCGTTTCAGCCCAGTGATATCAGTATGAGGTGCAGTCCTCAGAGGTATTTGGCTTTTGCGCCGCGCAGATACAGATTTGAAATTATGAGGATCGTCAGGATATTACCGCTTTGAAAACTGGACAGATCGTTGAAGATATCCGTCGCTTGATTCGTGGTGAACGATTCCAAAATCCCCAATGAGAGGAAGACCATGCCTGAGAAGAATATCCGTATTGAAATGGTGCTGAGTTGCCAAGCGCTTGATCGCTCTGGCTTGAATCGAGGGGCGTCCGGCAATCTGTCAGTGCGTGACGGGACGGATATGCTGATCACCCCCTCGGCGGTAGCCTATGATGAAATTGCCCCTGAGATGATGGCGCGGATGCCGCTGGCCGCTGACGATGATGCGTATGAGGGGCCTAAAAAACCCTCAAGCGAGTGGCGGTTTCATCGTGACATTCTCATGGCACGACCTGATGTCAATGCGGTTGTCCACACTCATGCGCCTTTCTGTACAATCCTATCGATTGCCCGCAAACCGATCCCAGCGATTCATTATATGATGGCCGCTTTTGGGGGTACGGATGTGCGTGTTGCGGACTATGCGCGTTATGGCACTGCTGCCCTGTCGGGGCATGTCATTCGTGCGATGGAAGGGCGCAATGGCTGTTTGATGGCAAATCATGGCATGCTCGTGGCCGCGGCTGATTTGACACGGGCCGTTTGGTTGGCTGAAGAGCTGGAAGCGCTGGCGCATCAGTATTATCACGCGCTTGCCATTGGTGGTGGGCATGTCCTGACAGATGGGCAGATTGCAGAAACACTTAAGGGATTTGCGTCTTACGGTGTTCAGGCCAAAAGACCCTCTGAGGATTGAGCTGCTTGCCCTTTTATTATTCAAGGAAAGGTCAATCGCGCTTTGCACCGCTTAATTGTTTGTCAAATATCTTCAAAACTGAACACTGCGTCTCAAAGACTAACGTGTTGTTTTAGGTATTGCTGTGAAGTCGCAGCAAGATAATCGGACAAGCCATGTATGACCTTGGAGGCTCATGCCCCTTGCTGCCCGATGCAGATTTGAGAGCTTTATAATCCAAATGAACCACGCGGCGAGAGACCGCATGGTTATGGTATAAAAATGTAAGAAATGCGCTGGGCTGGAAACATTTCATTTTATATTATTTGGGCACTGTCGGTCAGATAATACCGCAAAGGGTGGGGCGCAATCTGTGCGTGATCACACCTTACATCTCCCGCGCTTTACGGGACTTCTTGTCTATACCGCATTAATGGGATCAAGTGAGCGGAATCGGATATGCTTTTTGTTGGGCATCCAAAACGGCTGCCTCCTCGGTGGGGTGGTCGTGGAAAAAGGGGGGGTGCCTTGCATGCTTGAGCTATTTGCCTTCGTCGCACGGCACGGACGCTATGCATTGGCCGGCGGCTTGCTGGCGGGTTTTCTGCTGCCAGACATAGCGCAGAGTTTGCGTCCTTTCTTGCCGCAAATGATTTTGTTTTTATTGTTTCTAACGGCTTTTAGAATTGGCGCGAAAGCCACGCTTTTGGGGTTAAGAAACAGTTTTGTGGCTCTAAAAGTTGCGCTGATTTTCCAGCTGGTTTTGCCGCTCGTTGCGCTTGCGGTCTTTATCCCCTTAGGGCTTTCCCATACGACCTTTGCGATCGTGATCGTACTGATGCTGGCTGCGCCCTCAGTGACGGCCACACCCAATATCACCTTGTTGTTGGGGCATGATCCCGAACCGGCGTTTCGACTGCTGATTGTTGGAACCGCGATCTTGCCCCTGACGATTATCCCGATTTTTTGGCTATCCCCGGCTTTGGGGCATCTCGGCGACGTTTTTACGGTTGCGGTTAAATTATTGATGGCAATTTGGTGTGTGGTTATGTTTGCCTTTGCATTGCGCCGCGTGACCTTTCGAACCCTGAATACGCGCCAGACTGAAGCACTTGACGGGTTTACATCACTGGTTTTGGCCACCGTAGTGATTGGCCTTATGTCAGCGGTGGGTCCAGCCCTGCAAACGGCACCGCTGGTGGTATTCCAATGGGTTTTGGTGGCTGTTATTGCCAATATGGGCGCGCAAATCGTGGCGTTCCTGGCCTTTCGAAAACTGGGATGGGGCACCGTTGCAGTACCGTTCGCTGTGGTCGCGGGAAATCGTAATTTTGCACTTTTTCTTATCGCATTACCGGCGGCAACAACCGATCCCTTGCTGATATTTTTAGGCTGCTATCAGGTCCCAATGTATCTGACAGCACTTGTGATGCGGCGCATCTTCAATACGCCAAACTCTGCGTCGCATACCCATTGATGCGGGCTTGGGATTCTTTGATAACGTGTGGGGACACCTGCAGTGAAAGATGGCTGAGCAAAGTTTTCAGAGAAATGTTTGCACAACGCTAGACTTGTGGTGATCACGCTGGTTTGATGTGGACATTATGATCCACAGGAGGCGCCGATGACCGAAAATAAGCTGGTTTTTTTAACGGCATCAGAAATTCGGTTTGGGCGGGGTAAAGCCTGTGAGGTTGCGGTGGCGGCCAAGGCCTTCGGCGCGCGGGTGATGTTGGTCAATGGTTTGACAGCTGCGCGCTCCAACTGGTTGGCCGATCAATTGACCCCCGTTGCCCGTTTTTCGGTTGGGCACGAACCGGATATTGCGATGATTGAGGCGGGTGTCGCTGCGGCACGGGCTGCAAAAGCACAGGTTATCGTCGCAATGGGCGGCGGCGCGGTCATTGATGCAGGCAAGGCGATTGCAGCACTTGTGCCGGCCCGTCTGCCGATGATGGATCACCTTGAGGTGGTGGGCAGGGGTTTGCCGCTTGGGGCAGATCCACTGCATTTTATCGCTGTTCCCACAACTGCCGGGACAGGCGCTGAGGTGACAAAAAATGCTGTGATTGGCGTGCCATCTGCGCGGCGAAAAGTCTCGCTGCGCGATAATAGAATGTTGCCAGATGTGGCGATCATTGATCCCGCACTGACCGATGGGACGCCAAAACCGGTGACGCTTGCCAGCGGGTTGGACGCGGTCACGCAGGTTATAGAGCCCTATGTGTGCACCAAGGCAAATAGATTGACCGATGCGCTGTGCCGCGATGCTATCCCTCTGGGTTTAGCCGCTTTGGTTCGGTTGATGGAGACAGAGGACACAGCGGCGCGGGATGATCTTGCTTGGGTGTCGCTCTGTGGTGGGCTCGCACTGGCAAATGCCGGTCTTGGTGCGGTGCATGGATTGGCGGGTCCCATAGGCGGGGCGGCGTCTGCGCCGCATGGGGCTGTATGCGGTGCGCTGTTACCGCCTGTGCTTGCCGCGAATGCAAAGCTTGCCACAGACGTGGCCGCAGCGCGCATAACCGAGGTTCAAAACTGGATTTCGCACGCCTTTGGTGTTGAAACCGAACAGGCCACGACTGCCTTGCAAAATTGGTCCCAGCACCACGGCTTGCCGCGGTTATCCCAGATGGGGTTGCAGGAAGATGAGTTGCAAAGTATTGCTCAAGCCAGCCTTGAATCTTCGTCAATGCGGGGCAACCCGGTTGCTTTGACCGAGCGCGCGCTGATTGATATTCTATATGCGGCCTACTAGCCGGTTTGGTGCGGTTTGGAAGTGCTGTGGATACGTATCAGGCCGACCACATATCAATTAGGTATTGGTAGGTCAGAGCCTACTTTTGAACACATCGCCTGTTAGTCTTTTCAAAGACATATTAGACGCCTGGTTTTCGATTGGACCAGACATTTAGCGGCAAATTTGCTGAAAACATATCTCAATCCCTGTTCGTGGCGTGCCCATTTGACTGTGTTATGCGATTTTGCTGATTTGGTTGATGGTCGATTTTCGTGACTGGACGGGTCCAATGACTTGGATTGGCTTTAAAAGGTTGCTTGTAAGCGGTGAAACCTTTCTCATACTATTTGGGGGTGTTTGTACATTTGCAGCGCGGGCAGGCGCAGGTATGAAAGTGCCTGGCAACCGGACCACGCGCGGGTAAGTTATGGGTTGCTTGATGCGGTTCTGCCCGATGGTTGAGACTACATTTTGCGCAAACATTGGGCTTTACAGCTCAACAAGCATCATCCTAGGTTGGGTTTTAACACGATTAATGCGAGCAGAAATTTGGAACGACGCAAACTTAAATCCTGGGCCGAAGTCGCGTCGCGCCTTGTGGCGGTGGCCACTGGCAAAGAGGCTGCGGATTTGGTTATCCAAGAGTGCGAGCTGGTTAATGTCCAGACCCGTGAGATATTGTCGGGTTGGCAGGTTGCGGTCACCGAAGGACGCTTTGCCTATGTCGGGCCGGATGCGTCTCACTGCATTGGGCCTGCTACTCAGCGCGTGGATGGCGGGGGGCGGTACCTGATCCCCGGTCTGTGCGACGGGCATATGCATATCGAAAGTGGCATGCTGATCCCGGCAGAATTTGCCGCAGCGGTCATTCCGCATGGCACCACCACAATGTTTACCGATCCCCATGAAATCGCAAATGTGCTGGGTTTGGATGGCGTGCGCATGATGCATGACGAGGCGTTGCTGCAACCGATTAATATTTATACTCAAATGCCGTCTTGTGCGCCGTCTGCCCCTGGTTTGGAAACCACCGGATTTGAAATTACGCCCGCGCATGTAACAGAAGCGATGGGTTGGCCCGGCGTTATTGGTCTGGGTGAAATGATGAACTATCCCGGTGTGATAGAAGGCGATACCAAAATGTTGGCTGAGATTGCGGCTACGATGGAGGCTGGCAAGGTAGTTGGCGGCCATTATGCCGCGTCCGACAGGGGGGTAGCATTTCACGCCTATGCAGCAGGTGGTCCCGCAGATGACCATGAGGGCACCGCCGAAGCAGATGCAATATTGCGCGCCCGTATGGGTATGCGGTCAATGATGCGGCTCGGCTCGGCTTGGTATGATGTGCAAAGCCAGATTACCGCGATCACGCAAAAAGGCCTTGATCCACGTAATTTTATTTTATGCACTGATGATTGCCATTCGGTCACGCTGGTACATGAGGGCCATATGGACCGCGTAGTGCGTCACGCGATCGACTGTGGCTGTGATCCATTGATTGCGCTGCAGATGGCCACGATTAATACGGCCAGTCATTTCGGATTGGAGCGTGAATTGGGCAGTATTGCCCCGGGCCGGCGCGCGGATATGATTTTGACCGGTGATCTTGTCTCATTACCTATCGAAGTGGTCTATGCCCGTGGCAACAAGGTTGCCGAAAACGGTAGGCTGACCACAGATTGTCCGCATTATAAGTGGCCGAAAGCGTCTAAAAATACCGTGCACCTCGGTAAGGTTTTGGCACAAACCGATTTTGAAATCCCCGCGCCTAAACAGGCGCAGACAGTAACTGCAAAAGTTATTGGTGTTGTGGAGAATCAGGCCCCGACAAAAGCGCTGAACGCCGATTTGCCTGTGGTCAACGGGCTGGTGGAACCCAATAAAGACATTTGTCAGATTGCGCTGGTCGAACGGCACCGGGGCACCGGGGCGGTGACCAATGCGTTTGTGTCGGGCTTTGGGTATCAAGGCCCTATGGCTATTGCCTCCACGGTCGCGCATGACAGCCATCATATGATCGTGGTCGGGACAGATCGGGTGATGATGGCGGCGGCGGCAAATCGTCTTGGTGCTATAGGAGGCGGTGTTACCGTTTGGAAAGATGGCCACGAAATAGGGGTGGTTGAGTTGCCAATTGCCGGGTTGATGTCGGACCGCCCTGCTGCAGAAGTCGCGGCGGCGGCGCAGACGATCTTACAGGCGATGCAGGCCTGTGGCTGTTCGTTGAACAACGCCTTTATGCAACATTCGCTTTTGGCGCTTGTTGTCATTCCTGAGCTGCGTATTTCCGACTTGGGTTTGGTCGACGTCACCAAATTTGCAATAACGGATTTGATCGAGGCGGCGGAACAAAAATGAGAGGTCAAACAGGCTGCCGGCTTTAGCGACCCCGAAGACAACCACAACATACGCGTTACATCGGGTGCCCTGGCCACAAGTGGTCGGTCGGATGTCCTAACAGGGCCTGATGGTCAACTACGCGCATAGGGGCGGCGGCTCTTTGTGTGGGGGTTTTCGGATTTGAAAATCCATCAGACAACAATTTGCTATTGTCGGGCTGTTTAACGATGATAGTTATAGGGTTCGGTTTGCATAATACCTTATCTTTCCGCCATGTAATAAGGAGATACTATGGACCCGAATTTTTGGCATAAGCGTTGGGAAAAAAACGAAATTGGCTTTCATCAAAGCGAGGTGAACGCTCTGCTAAGCGATCATTTCCTTGGGCTGTCATTGCCGCGAACCAGCCGTATTTTTGTCCCCTTGTGCGGCAAGACCCGCGATATCGCTTGGCTGCTTTCGCAAGGTTACCGTGTTGTTGGCGTCGAACTGAGTAAACTTGCGGTCGAACAGTTGTTTGCCGATCTCGGCGTTGCTCCTGAAATCTCAAATCAGGGAGAGTTGTTGCGTTATAGCGCGCCGGACCTTGAGATTTTTGTGGGTGATATCTTTGAGTTGTCGGGCGATTTGCTCGGTGGTGTTGACGCGATTTATGATCGTGCGGCTCTGGTGGCGCTTCCGACAGAACTGCGAGGGCGCTATGGGGCGCATGTGGCGGCTATCACGCAAATGGCCCCACAATTCCTGATTTGCTTTGAATATGATCAGGCTGTGATGAAAGGTCCGCCCTTTTCCATTGATCGTCACAAGGTGCATGACGTGTACGGGATGCAGTATCAGATAGAGCCAATCGCCAATCGTGATGTTGCGGGTGGGTTGAAAGGCAAATGCCCCGCGCAAGAAGTCGTTTGGCATTTGGTCAAGACGCAGAGTTGAGACAGACATGTTGCTTTTCTTGGGGCAGGTTAAGGTAGATAACCCTCAGGGGTAACCGAAGATGTTGCTAAAATGACGGGCTTGGCGTTCAGGGGAGGGCTTGAACACTCTTGTCTGATTTGGTGCAGCCCAGTGAACCTGACCGACTTGTATCTGTTTGTGCCGTCCAAAGCTATGGGTTGGGTGTATGGATGGGCTATGAATGAACTTGTTATTTCAGGTCTATTTGCTATCGATACGGCGCCATGTTGTTTTGGAAGGCTGTTGAGTTTGACAAAGTGCGTTTTTATGACAACCAAGTTTGATGGTTTTGATCCCGAGCCGGCTGTATCTCTGCTGAAGTGCAAGCTGTGGCCGCTTTGTAACATCGAGCGAACACGTCAGTCGGAGACGGGTCAATGACATTGCATTGGACAGATGCGCTTGCCCAACATTGGGGGATACAGGCCAGGCTGACGCAGTTGGCGGGCGAGTATGATTTGAATTTTCTCGCTGAAACCCTTGCCGGAGAGGGATACATTCTAAAAGTGATGCGCCCCGGCTGTAATCGTGAACTTATCGAAATGCAGGTGTCGGCGCTGGCCCATGTGCGCGATCAGCCGCTGGCGGATTTATACCCGGAGGTGATTGCGACACTGCAAGGGGTGGCATGTGTAAGCTGTCTTGATACGGATGGCAAACCACGTCTGCTGTGGCTGTTAAGTCGACTACCAGGGCGGAGTTATGCCCAAAGCGCGCCAAAAACCCGCGCATTGGCTGGTGATCTTGGCCGGGCCGTTGGCGCAACGGACCGAGTGTTTGAAACTTTTCGTCACCCGGCGCTGGAGCGGGATTTTAAATGGCACCTGATGCAGGCGCTGTGGATAAAGCCAGAGTTAGGGGTTATTTCTGACCCTGACAGACGGCGGCTATTACAAGACATCGTGGCGGATTTTAGCGGGGTCTTGGGGCAGTTGCAAAACCTGCCAACCCAGGCAGTGCACAATGATATCAATGACTACAATATATTGGTCTCGGATGAGTTCTGCGCCCCGCGCCGTATTACCGGTTTGATTGATCTGGGCGATATGTGCATCGCACCGCGGATTTGTGATCTGGCGATTGCTGCGGCTTATGTGGTGCTGGAACGGTCAGATCCTGAAGAGGCGCTTGAAGCACTTGTCGCGGGATATCACGCAGAAAACCCGCTTTTGTCGGTGGAACTTGATGTGCTGTGGCCTTTGTTGCAGATGCGTCTCGCCGTCAGTGTGGTTAATTCAACGCTGATGGCTCAGGCTCATCCCGATGACCCATATGTGGTTATTTCGCAAGCGCCCGCTTGGCAGTTTCTTGAAAATAACAATCTGCATCCGGGCCTGTTAAACGCGCGTCTGCGCGTGGCCTGTGGTCTGCCGGTGACCTCTTCTGCACCTGCTATAGAGAAATATTTAGATCAGATGCGGGGCCATTTTGCGCCGCTGATGGGGGTGGACTTAGATCACGCGCCAATGGGATCACTTTCGGTCGAGGCCTCTTGCTGGCCGCAAAATCCTTTTGATTTGCCTGCCGCAGAGGCCGCCCGTGTCGGTCAAGAGTTTGCGGATAACACTCCGGTCTGGCTGGGATATTATAACGAGCCGCGCCTGATCTATACTGCGCCGGCGTTTCGTAAAGGCAGGTGGCTGGCCTCGGATCGCCGCACCGTACATCTTGGCATTGATATATTCGCGGCGCAGGGCGGTTGGGTGCATGCGCCCCTCACGGGACGGGTGCATGTTGTTGAAAACCGTACCGCGCCGCTGGATTATGGCGGAGTGGTTATTCTGGCGCATGACACGCCGGATGATCAGACGTTTTATACGCTTTACGGTCATCTCAATCCCGAGGTTTGCGAAAAACTGGCAATCGGACAATTGGTGCAAACCGGCGAGGCCTTTTGTCGTCTGGGGGATATCACCCAAAATGGTGGCTGGGCGCCGCACCTGCATTTTCAACTGGCCCTGACAATTGATGGCATTGGTGAGGATTGGCCGGGTGTTGCGGATCCCGATGCGCGGCACTTCTGGACCCAGCTTTGCCCAAATCCAGCCGCGCTGCTTAATTTGCCAGACGATAAAACCGCCTATGTGCCAACCGATAAGGCGCAGGTACTGGCTGACAGGCGGGCGCAATTTGGCGATAATCTGGCGCTCAGTTACGCGGAACCGGTGATGTTTCTGCGCGGCTGGAAACATCATTTGTTTGATGAATGGGGGCGGCCCTATCTCGACGCTTATAACAATGTTCCTCATGTCGGTCACGCCCACCCACGCGTTCAGGCGGTCGCGGCAGATCAGTTAAAGCGGATGAATTCCAATACCCGATATCTGCACCCTGCGCGCACGGCGTTTGCAGAGAAAATCTTGTCGAAATTTCCGCCATCTTTTGAGGTGTGTTACTTTGTCAACTCGGGCAGTGAGGCCAACGAATTGGCCTTGAGGCTTGCACGGGCGCATACATCTGCCAAAGGTATTGTCACACCGGATCATGGGTATCACGGCAATACCACCGGAGCGGTTGAGATATCAGCTTACAAGTTCAATGCGGCTGGTGGCATTGGACAGGTCGATTGGGTAGAACTGGTCGATGTGGCTGATGACTATCGTGGCCGATTTGGACGTGACGATGCACAGCGGGCGCAAAACTATGCAGATCAGGTTGATCATGCCATCGCGCGGCTTGGCGCCAAAAATATCCCACTGGGGGGCTTCATTGCTGAAACTTTTCCTTCTGTAGGCGGGCAGATTATTCCGCCTAAGGGCTATTTGCGCGCTGTTTACGGGAAAATTCGTGCGGCGGGTGGGCTGTGTATCGCCGATGAGGTGCAAACCGGTCTTGGGCGTCTGGGCGATTATTACTTTGGCTTTGAACATCAAGATGTGGTGCCTGACGTGGTGGTTCTGGGCAAACCGATCGGCAATGGGCATCCCATCGGTGTTGTTGTTACCACACGGGCCATAGCCGATAGCTTTGCCAAGGGACCGGAATTTTTCTCAACGTTTGGGGGTTCTGTGCTTTCGTGCCGGATTGGCAAAGAAGTTTTGGATATTGTCGATGATGAAGAGCTGCAAAACAACGCACAGGTCATGGGTGAGCGGTTGCTGGCTGGCCTGTACCGTCTGCAAGACAAACATGCGTTTATCGGCGATGTGCGCGGTATGGGGTTGTTTATCGGATTGGAACTTGTGACCGATAAGGTCAGCAAAACTGAGGCGACAAACCTCGCCAGCTATGTTAAAAATCGCATGCGGGCCCACCGCATTTTGTTGGGCAGTGAAGGCCCAAAAGACAATATTTTGAAAATCCGCCCTCCGCTGACGATTGGTGCAGATGACGTCGACATGATCCTCATGGTTCTGGATGACATTCTGACAGAGGCCGTCTGACAGCCAAATGAACAGAGGTGGCTGAGGGCAGGCGGCCTGTTTAAGGTTTGTGGGCTTTGAAAGGGGTTTTCCGATTGGGATAGCAGGTGGTGCAAATTTCGCAGACACGACCGTCACAACCCCGTGCCGAGCAGAATTCGCGACCATAGAAAATAATCTGTAAATGCAGTTTATTCCACGCGTCTCTGGGGAAGATTTTTTTTAGATCGCGCTCGGTCTGGGTAACGTTCTTGCCCTTGGTCAACCCCCAGCGTTGCGCGAGGCGATGAATATGCGTATCCACCGGAAAAGCTGGCTGGCCAAAGCCCTGAGACATCACCACACTGGCAGTTTTATGGCCCACACCAGGCAGCGTTTCCAAAGCGGCAAGATTATTGGGCACCTCGCCGTCGTATTGTTCGACCAATATCGTTGAAAGCATAGAGATGGCCTTGGATTTCTGAGGCGCAAGACCGCAGGGGCGGACTATTCTATAAATAGCCTCTCGCGGCACGTGCTGCATCTCAGCGGCGTTATCTGCGAGGGCAAACAAGGCGGGTGTGACCTGATTGACGCGCTCATCTGTGCATTGTGCGCTGAGCAAGACTGCCACCAACAGCTCAAAAATATTATTGTGATCCAAAGGCACCGGTGTTTCGGGGTAAAGCTGTTCGAGCCGTTGCATTACAAAACTGGCGCGTTCGTGTTTTAGCATAGGATCTGTCACTCCAGCATTTCAAAAATCTTTTTAATCAGTCGCATGTTGGGCGACCATGACAGCCTTTTTCAAGAGTGCAACTCTGACTTGGTTTGAACCGGCCAGATAATGCTGGACTGCGACCTTGGAACCGAGTGCGCGGTCGAAAGATGCAAGCTGATGCCGACTTTGTTAAAAAAGGCATCAGCCCTCGCACTGTTCAATTCGTTGGTCACTTAATGTGAAATGCCCTGATAACAGATGATGTGGAGCAGCAATTTTCTGTCAAAATACATACGACATTTTAAAGCCCAATTGCGTTGGTGCGTCTTGTTGATCAAAACCGGATTGAAGGCTGATATCAAGCGATAACTGGCTGCGTCCGGTGCGCTCAATGGGCAGGCTGGCACTTGCGAAAAAAACCATATTTTCCAAATAATCTGAGGTTTTAAAACCACTATAGCGTTTCTTGGCATAATGCATCGTACCGTCAGGACTGCGACCCGTTGCGGCCATTAAGGTAAGCTCCCCTGCGACCATTGATCCAGGGTCAGAAACGCCTACGCTCAGGCGGTGTCCATTATGGGCTAAGAGTTCCACACCCAGTGTGTGGCTTCTATAGACTGCGGATGTGAGACCAAAAGACTGAGGCGTAGGATTTATATCAGCAAGATTATACCGTGCCATATTGGCGAAAATCTCGATATTTTCTCTGTACTGATGCCGCAATCCAAAACTGACGGTGGTGCTGAGACCGGGAGCGGTGACATTGCCCGAACCCGTGGTGATCAATTTGAGCGGTAGCGCCCATCGGGAAATGGTTGCGTGCAATTTGAGATGTGGAGTTGCTTGCATGGAAAGGGTTGCGCCATGGCCTGAATCGGAGCCATCCGTCTGGTTGGTCAGTTGAAAAAAGGTCTCGAAAGACAATTGCCCAGAAACCTGTGCGTTAAGTTTGAATTGATGGGAGCTGGTCTTGTCGAACAAGTCCGGCTGCCCAATCAATCCAACCTTTTCATCCCAGAACCCGCGCCCAATCAACGTGCTGCTCAATCCCTCTTGTGTCAGGCTCAGCCGAGCGTCGCTGTTCTGGCTGAAGGTGAGTGAGCCAATGGTATAATCTTGGTGGCCCGGGTTTCCACTTTGGCTTTTGGGGGTGGCATATCCTAGTACCCGGCGTGGTTCTGATACAGGTGATTGTGGAAAGATTTCATCGCCGAGGACTTCAAAATTGGCCCCGTCAAACCTATCAAAGGCGATAAAGCTGTCTGTTAATATCTGACGCGTTACGGCGGACGGAAGTCCCAGAGGCAACCGGAGCCTTTGCTGGGTGACATCAATTCCAGAGCCTTCGTCGAAGAAATTTTGCCCAGTGGCGAGGGTGAGTGTGCCGATTTGGGAACTGGCTTTGGTTTGATTTATCAAACCGTGGCCAAAGATCGCTCGCATGACTTGCATTCCATGGGTTTCGACGGTTTCTCCATTTTTACCCTTTAAACCTGCAACAGATGCGGTTCGCTTTATTCTTGCGGTGATGGCGCTGGCACTCAAGCTTGGGAATTTTTGCATCAAAACAGCTGCTATCCCAGAGACATGCGGTGCCGCCATTGAGGTTCCGCTATAGGTGATGTGCCTGTTGCTGGTGTTGGCCATTGCGGCTTTTACCGAACTGCCGGGTGCGGTGACACAGAATGCTTGAGCAACCCCGCATCGGTTAGTGTAATATGCTTCTGTGTTGGTGTCGTTAATCGCGACAACCGTGAGCCAACTGTCTGCAAGTTCGGAGGCATGATAGGGCAAGCCCCCCCCCCCAAATATCTACCTGATCTCGGTGTTCGTTTCCTGCTGCAAAGACAAATAGTGTGCCGTTTTTTTGTGCCGCTCTGGCCGCTGCGATGCTGTTTTTATAGTAGAGGTTGACCTGATTAGCGGTGAGGCTTGTCACCGATGTTTCGCTGCCCCAGCTGTTATTGATAATGTCAATGTTGTCAGTGATAGCTTGGCGAAATACGGTGGCAACCTGTCGGTCAGAGGCCAGTCCCGGAAGATAACCCTCACTGTTATTTGGCCCGACTCGATAATCGTACAGGCTGGCGTCATATGCGACGCCACGCATACCAAACGCGTTGCGGTTGGCGCCAATAATAGAGGCCACATGTGTGCCGTGCCCGTCGCTGTCGTAACCAATGCCACGGGCGTCACCGCCAAAGTTACTGCCCAGAATAGGACGGCCTCTAAATTCAGCGTGGCTGCTGTCGATCCCTGTATCAACCACTGCCACTCGGACGCCTTGCCCTGTGTGTCCTTGGTTATTTAATGTTGCGGCATTGATTAATACGAGCCCATATTGCGTGGCATATTCGTCACTGTAGACGTCGGCAATTGTATTGGTCGGGCTGTCGTTGGGTATAGACGGAATTTCTGGTACGTTTGCAATCACCGGACCACTTTCAGAACAGCCTGAAAAGGCGATACAGGCCCCAAATATTTGCAAGGTGAATTTTAACAGTGCTCCCTTCGGGCATTTGATTATCTTAAGATCTATGTAATTATTATTAAAAATGTAGTGAAGAAACTTTTTGCGACCAGAAAACTGATCTATTAAAGCCGTCATGACGGCACCCCCTAAGAATATTATCCCACAGATAGGTGATACTCTTAGAATAGATAAAAAATTATTACTTACATCCTCAGAGAGAGTGAAATAATGATTGTATCTATGGTTTAATAAGGCGAAAAATATATCTTTATATTATAAATTACAAACTAAAGTATAGAATTAATTTCGCTTATCTGTAAATTTTAATTCTACTGGTTCACAATAATTTTCCACAGTTGCAATTATTTTACTAAATATGTCAGGCGAATTAAACGCTTGATATTTGTCAGGCTGGGCTGCTGTCTTTGGTGCTGCCAATCACGGCTTTACGATCTTGTAACCCTGACATGATGAAACGACTGGCCTGTGAAACGGCTGTGATCGTTGCTTATCGGCCGGTCAACCTGTTTCTCAACATTTCCACACTGCGACACAGTCGGGCGTCGAAATTGAGAGGCAAAACAGAATTTGATGTGATTTTTACGCATAATACATCTGTTTCACAGCGGACAGATCATTAGAGGTTACTGGTTTATCGATTGAAATTGATTCAAACATGCCAGCACTATGACCCTGCCAGATGGCTTTTGATGGTAAACTTTAGGTTTGAATATTCCGATTCAAAACCTGATCTGCGCTGATGATCGCAAATTTAATTAACAAACTTTAACTCAACTTAACATGCAGCTCACCCGTCTTAAGACAGGAAACAATCTTATCCTGCCTTAGGACGGCATTCAGAGAATATTTGTGGAATTCTCAATGAGGGGCTCTTTTTGAACGGCTTAAATTTTATCTGCGACGTCAAAAATGACCAAACGAGAAAAGGAAAGGGGGCCACCGAAAGCGGCCCCCTTTTTAGACTTTTAAAAACGCCGGTGCTTACAGCGCTTTCCGGGTCATTTCACTTGCAATTCGGTCTGCTTGTCGAATGGCCAGCGAGACAATGGTCAAGGTGGGGTTTTCGGCCGCACCGGTCGTGAACTGGGATCCATCAGAGATAAACAGATTGTCAATATCGTGAGTTTGACCCCATTTGTTCACAACGCCATCCTGTGCTTTTGCGGACATGCGGTTGGTACCCAGGTTATGGGTGGATGGATAGGGCGGTGTTGGGAAGGTACGGGTTGCACCGACTGCTTCATAGACCGCCTTGCCCTGCTTATAGGCGTGATTGCGCATTGCAATGTCGTTAGGATGATCTGTGAAATGTACGTTGGCCACTGGCATACCCCATTTATCCTTCACGGCATCGTTCAAGGTCACGCAGTTACTCTCTTGCGGCATGTCTTCGCCAACAATCCACATGCCGGCCATGTTTTCATAGCTGTCCATTGCAGAAGTAAATGATCGGCCCCATGCGCCGGGATCCAAGAAGGCTGCCATGAACGGCACGCCCAATCCTAGCGTTTCCAGCTCATACCCGCCAACAAAGCCACGGCTTGGATCATGACGGGCCTCATCTTGGATGATGCCGGCCATTGTCGTGCCGCGCCACATTCGGACAGGTTTGTCAAACGAAGCATAGACCGATCCTGTCATATGCCGCATATAGTTCTTACCCACCATACCCGATGAGTTCGCCAAACCGTCTGGGAACATCGAAGTGGCCGAATTCAGCAACATGCGTGGGCTCTCAAGTGAATTACCTGCCACGCAGACCACGCGCGCCTTTTGCATCTGAAGGGCCCCGTCTTTGTCGAAATATTCGACGCCGGTGACTTTACCTTGGTCGTTGTGAAGAATGCGCGCCACATGAGCGTGCTCGCGCACTTCTAGATTTCCAGTGGCCTCACCGCGGGGAATATCGGTATAGGCAGCCGACCATTTCGCACCCCATTTACAGCCCTGAAAACAAAATCCGGTCTGTTGGCAAGCCATACGATCGTCATGATCGACTGGATTGATCGCCATCCGGCCAGTGTGAACCTCTTTATAGCCCAGCTTTTTGGCCCCAGCTTCGAACACCTTAAAATTGTTGTTCCCAGGCAGGCCGGGAATGCCGTTGGTGCGGGTTACCCCAAGCTTTTTTTCGGCCTTATCATAATAAGGGGCCAAGTCTGCAAGAGTAATCGGCCAATCCAAAAGGCTCGCGCCCTCAACATTGCCGTAATGGGTCTGTGTCTTGAACTCATGCTCTTGAAAGCGCAGGGATGCGCCCGCCCAGTGTGTCGTTGCCCCACCGACGGCCTTAACGATCCATGCTGGCAGACCTGAGAAGTCCCGTGAGACCCGCCAGTCGCCTGAAGTGGTACGCGGGTCTGTCCAGGCCAACTGACCAAAACTTTCCCATTCATCATTGACGTAATCTTCTGGCAGATAACGACCACCGGCCTCTAGTGCCACAACTTTGACGCCCTTTTGCGCCAGCTCATTAGACAGAACACCGCCACCGGCGCCAGTGCCGATAACCACTACGACGTTGTCGTCGTTTAAATCAAATTTTGCGACCATTGGATTATCCTCCCTTACAACCAGTTGATGTCATCAAAACCGCGGTCGATATAACCGCCCTGAGAAAAGGACTCGCCCTCATAACCAAAAATCGGCCAAACTGCTTTTTGGTTGTAAAGCCCTGTTACCAACCCACCTCGGATGGTTTGGAAAAATCCAGTCTCTTCCATTGCCGTCAACAGTTTGACGCGGTCGGACTCCCAGCCGACGCTGAGATAATCGGCAAAGCCCGCCGCTTGAGCAGAGGTATCCAATGCGGCGACGCCCTCGGCGATCATGTCTTTTGCGTCATCACTGTCATAGCCTTTGACTGCAATGACATAATATTCATCACCAATCTGATCGTGGGGATAAATATCCCGGGCCATTTGAAAGACAGTGGCCATCTGGTGACTGGAGATAACATTAACCGTCAGTGCCCATGACGCGTTTGGCGCGGCCATGAAGCCACCACCAATCACTGCCAGAGATCCGGCAGAGGCAGCTCGGCCCAAAAGGGCCCTGCGGGTTAAGGTTGTTGGGTTTGTTTCCTTGGTCATAAATCCCTCCCTATCGAAACATGTGGGTTTGTCCCCTTAATTATTTGAAGCGTCCTTGGCGCTGCAAAACTTCAATTTCGTACCCATCGGGGTCGGCTACGAAGAAAAATTTGGCGATTGTGACGCCGTTGTTTTTAAAATCTACCAGTTTGCGAGGTGCGAGGCCTTCGGCTTCAAACCGGGCATGTTCTGCAGTGACATCGTCCACCACAACCGCAATATGGCCGTAGCCATTGCCCAGATCGTAGGCCTCTTCTTGGCTTTTGTTAACGGTCAACTCAAGTTCAAAGCCGGTTTCGCTATTGCTTAAGTAAATCAGAGTAAAGCTATCAAAATCCAGTCTGTCAGCGACCTCTAACCCGAAGGCACTTTGGTAAAAGGCGACGGAGCGGGCCTCGTCCAGTACCCGAATCATCGAGTGTATCAATTTTGCCAAAATATCCCTCCTATAACTAGCGGTTATAAAGAGCGTATGTCGGTGCTTGGTACCTTTGGTAGTACTGTTATACTACGATGCTATTTTATTCGGCCGCGGTTTTACTGGCTGGGGCGCTTTTTTCGTATTCCCCAAGATGAATCGTACACGCGCAGCGCAGCAGGGAAGTGAAATTCAGTGCTTCTCCATGAATTTCAAGAACTTCCGCATGTAATTTTGAAATGAAAGCGGGGGTGCTGAGTTGCTCTTCAGCTGCAATTTGATCCACAATATGCCAAAAAGAACGCTCCAGTCGAATTGATGTACTTTGACCGTTTAAGCGCAAACTCCGCGTTACTGACTCGTAGCGCTCTTGGTCTTGACCCGCAAACATCTGACACATTTGATCTACTCCTCAGCATAAGACTACTCTTAGTTATGCCGGAAGGTCAACATTAAGCCGCAGTAATCACACCCGCAGGACACGCGCGCAAAGCCAGTCTCTTAGAGGTTAGCTGAGCGGTCGCCATGTGGGCGTTTCGCAATGACAGAAGCGCAGTAAAGCGACTTTGAGTGGCCAAACCGGCACTTTTAATGATCCAAGCGTTGGCGACAGGCTTGGCCCGGCCCTCTGCACCCTCAAAGCTCTGGCAACCAAAAGTGTGACATGACCAAAAACAGCGATGCGCACCTTCTTAAGCAAGGTATCAAGCACTTCTAATCGCTTATCACTGTATGGAACGGGATGACACCTCGGGTATGGCTGAGGCCATTGGGTATTGGCGGGTAATCAAGTCATATTTGCTGCGCGTCGAGAAATAAAAACCGTCGATGCGCAGCCTGCGTAGTTTGACCCGCTATGTCCGTTGCTATAGTTATAGTGAAATAAAATATGAAGCTTTTCGGTCGCTGGCCAGTGGCTGGATCGGTCGCATTAGTCAGTTTCCACAAGTTGACGCGCTATTTTTGCGACCCTGATCTAACAGATGCTTTTATCGACAATGCTTTGCCTGTTGCATGGGATTTTTAGCATAACGCAGTGACTATTTATGGCTTCAATCCAATGATTGCGGAGATTCTACGGCGCAAGAACCAAAAAGTTCCAAATTCTTGTCGAGAACAGCTTTGACATGGACAGCTTGCAGCGCTCTGAAGAGACCTTGTTTACGCTTGACGCATTTGGGTAGAACCCGCCAAATCATATCGTTGGCAATGCGCAGGAGACAGCATCGATCTGCATCGGCGACAGTTTACAACCATAAGATATTCAACGCGTGGAAGATGTGATGAATCAAGAGCAATTCAACACCAATGCAGAACAGTATTTTACCCAGAGTGAGGCGCAGACCTTTATCCAAAATGTGGGACAAAAACTAACCCGCGTGCTGACCCGCAAAATAGTGATTATTCAAACGATAAAAATGTTATCTTTGCCTCATCTTGTCCGTCCCTTGAAACCCAACTGGACGATATCGCCACCTATCAGAATGAATTTATTATCTTTGGCATTGCCCGATCTGCACAGGGTTTGAGCGCCCGTGGTATCGTTCCCGATATTATTTTTGCCGCTGATATTCAGGATTTGAACATCGCTTTCTTTGACGGTTTGAAAGCAGATTTTATCGCTGCATACTGACATTTATTCAGTCTTGGACACCGGCTCTAAAAAGTCAGAATGATGAAAAGACCTGAAAAGTTTACAAATTTCCAAGAAAATACCGGAAAACCAAACAGGCCCGCGTGCTGCGGACCTGTCTTTTTTGATCGTTTTGCAACGAAGCTTTGCGTTACGCTTAGCCTTGCAGCAGGCT
>ERZ802819.33-NODE-33-length-76034-cov-23.2666_pt1 | contig 76034 bp, 71 predicted proteins | sample MGYA00345647_ERZ802819 | MGnify/ENA primary metagenome ERZ802819 (study PRJEB30503, sample SAMEA104212355) | marine metagenome | biome: Westerlies Biome; feature: [SRF] surface water layer (ENVO:00010504) within the epipelagic zone...; material: water (ENVO:00002006)...
ATTGTTGTTTAAGGTTTTTAAATGAAAATCCGTGGGATAGATTAAAAATTTTCAAGAAACATTTCAAAAAAACCAAAATGCAAATGCTTCTAAGAGGAAAAAATTTAGTTGGTTACAAAGAGTTTGATGATTCAGTAATATCTTTATTTATTAAAAATGCAGCTAAAGAAGGTATTCATATATATAGAATTTTTGATGCGTTAAATGATGTTAACAATATTAAATCTTCTATTGAATTTGTTAATAGAGAGGGTAAAAATTCACAAGGCACAATTTGCTATACAACAAGTCCTGTTCATAATGAACAGTATTGGTTAGATGTATCTAAAAAAATAGAAGATTTAGGTGCTACATCACTTGCTATAAAAGACATGGCAGGACTCTTAAGACCTAATACAGCATATGAATTAATTAAGAAGTTAAAGAAAAATCTTAAAATACCGGTTTATTTACATACTCACTCAACAACAGGGCTTGCTGATGCCACAAATTTTAAAGCATATGAAGCTGGAGTAGATAATATTGATACTTCTATTTCATCATTTAGCAATCTTTATGCACACACGGCAACAGAAAGTTTTATATCAATGATATATAAGGAAGATGAAAATCCATTTGATATGAAATTATTAACGCAGATTTCTGAGTACTTTCATAAAATCAGGCCAAAATACTCCGCATACGAGGGGTCTATGCGAGGTGTTGATATTAATATGCTTATTAATCAAGTTCCTGGTGGAATGCTCAGCATATTAGAGAAGCAACTTACTGATCTTAACAAACAAGACAAATTAAAAGATCTTATAGATGAAATACCAAGGATTAGAAAAGATGTTGGATATGTTCCTCTAGTCACACCATCATCACAGATTGTAGGTGCTCAAGCTCTAATGAATGTTCTTGACGAATCAAGATACAAGACTCTTACAAAAGAATTTGTTGATCTAGTAAATGGTCGTTATGGAGAGATACCTGGAACTATTGCACCTTCATTATTAAAGAAAGTTGATAAAAGTGGTATCACATCAACTGATAACAAGTTTAAATCTATTGAATCATATAAAGATGATTTTAGTAATTTCTGTCATGATAATGGTCTTGCAGATATATCAAAAAACGAAACAGACCTTTTAAATTATATTTTATTTACAAAAGAAGCAAAGGATTTCTATTTAGCTTCACAGTCATCAAATCTAAATGAGGTTATAGGACTTCAAGAAGGCTTTGGTCTGTATGTTGAATAATTTATAAATTTATTCTTGGAGTTGTTCCTAATCCAGCACCATAAACAACCGCATTCAACCACAATCTAGATGTGCCCCTAGTCGATCCTCTAAAATTTGGTTGTCCAGAAAACAATATCAATTGGCCATTACCGATCTGTTCACGTGTTAAATATGCAGAGTTAGCTATTTTTTCTGAAGCTTCAGGCCAGACAAGGCCACTGATTCTAACTTTTATATCATGATCAGCAGGTATAGTTGACCAGTTCAACTGTTTGATTTCAGATCCATTATTAGGCTCTATCGAACCTATTCTTACAACTGCTTCAGCACGATTGCTTGTCATTAAGACAGGTTGTTTACTATACAAGATTGGAAGAACATCTGGAGTACCAAAACTTAACCAATGAGTATTATCAACTCTACCAACAACAAATGCTCCCGATGGCATAAATTTTGATTGCCAGTTATCTCGTCTTATAAGTTCTTCATCAGTTATCGTTCTCTTATCCATATCCCAAGGATAATCAGTTTTATAATTAAGAGTATTTGAATTTACCTGATCAAAATCAATATTATCTTTATCTACAAGCCACTCTCTTTGTAAATCAATATCAAAGTCAATTGACTTATCTAATGAATCCTGAATTTTTGTCACAGAACCAAGTCCATTCTTACTAGCTATGATTGATGAGCTATTATCATGAGCAATTAATGTTCCACCTTGTTTAATCCAATCATTAAGTACCTCTATTTCATTTTCAGATAAGACTCTATTTCCATCTGGCATTATGATTGTGTTATATCTTCTTAAGTCAGCATAAGTAATAAAAGATGAATTAATTTGCGAATGACGAATGCCAAGATTTTTATCAAGGGTCCACCAACTTGAGCCAACGTCATAACTATTAAAATTACTTTGACCCAGAAGAGCTATTTGAGGTTTAGTTAGCAGTCTAAAATGTTCACCACCCCAATCAGGCAAATCACCTTTACCATAACCTGTTAAAACTGAAGACGCACTAATATTCAATCCAAGTAATGTTGAGTTAATAATTGATAGCAATTTATCATTTTTAGGATTATCAACCTTTGTTACAAAAATCGAACCCCTTGTTAAAACTTGATCAAGAAATTTGGTTTCCTTATCTAAAATTCTTACATTAATATTTTGTTCCATTAGTCTTGCAGCAAATGCTACAGACCTATCGTCATTTCCATTTACGGACCATCCAATAGCATCATTGTTTAATATCTCAATGATATTTTTATTTTCCCAATAAACTAGATCTTCTCTGATGGGCTGGTTTATGGTTATTGCAGGAAGACCATACATCATTGTTAAATTCCATGCAGTTGCATCATACATAACTGATGATCCATTTTTTAAAACTTTTTGTCGTTCTTCAACAAGCACTGAATCATTGATTTTGGCATCAAATTCCAATATTGCTGCAATAAGAGGGGCATCAGGTTGTCTGTTAGGAACTATAAGACTACCTTCAGGAATAATATATTCTTCTTCAGTATCACCAATTTGACTAATAATATTTGATACCTTTATGGGGTTTGTGTTTGTGTATATTTCAATTTCTTGCGCTTCCAATTTTGATATAAAGGTATTTAGTCTTCCTAGATTATCAGTTGGTAAGATTACATAATATTTATTTGCATACTCACTTTGAGAGGAAACATTATATTTTCTTCCATCCCAATAATCTTTGTACATCTCTTTAGAATTTAGTTGAAGTGTTTTTAAATTAGCCATAGTACTAATGTACATATGGTGAACAGATTCCTTATATGTTTGAACTGTTCCTTCAGGTCTTCTTACTCCATCTTCTGCCATTCTAGATTGTTCGTATAAGATATGAACACTGCCTCTATATTCAGAATAATTTGAATAACCAGGATATAAATTCTCAAACCACTCACCTGTATAGTATCTCCAATCTCTATCATCAAAGGCTTTAGCCTGATCTTCTGCAAAAACATCACCCCATTTTTTTATATCTAAATCAATATTTTTATTAATCGGTTCTCTTGGTGGACCCATTAAAAAGGTATCTTGTGGACCCATTTCATGACCATCAATCATTAACTGAGGTCTCCATTTATTAATTAGTGCAACTCTACCTTTAGTCTCAGGTTGAGTTAAAAAATAAAAATCTCTGTTTAGATCAAAAAAATAATGATTTGTTCTTCCATATGGCCAATCACCTGAATGTAAAAGAGATTGATCATCTACATTGGGCGCAGTCCCTCTGTATTGCTCTAGAGATTTTGCAAATCTGTCTCTTCCATCTGGATTCATTAGAGGGTCAATTATAACTATCATATTATCAAGCATTTCTAATACATCTTTATCTTCTGAAGCTATTAAATGATAAATAGATGCTAAGGCGGCATCAGCACCAGAAGTTTCATTGCCATGAATTGAGTAAGACATCCATGCAACTGCAGGCAGTGAATCTACTATTTCTTTAGCTTGTCTATCATTTATTTTTCTAGAATCTGAAAGCAGTAAAATATTTGACTCTATCGTTTCTAGATTTGCTAAATTTTCTGGTGTACTTATATAAACCGCAAATAAAGGCCTATCTTCATGCGATCTTGCATATTCAACTATTTGAAGTCTATTAGACTCATCAGCCCACTTCATTAGTGAGTTTGTTATTTGTAAGGGCGTTGCTACCCTTGTGCCAACTTCAAAACCTAAGATTGTGTCAGGTTTTGTGATAGTTTGAATATAGTTTCCATCAAGTATTGGATTTGAATATTCTAAATCAGAATTAAAAGTTGGAATTTGTAAATCTGATGCAAATATATTTAGAGGTATAAGAAATGTTAGTAAAAGTTTTTTCATATTATTAGTATTGTTTTGAAAATTATAATAGGTAGTTTAATAAAATAAAACGTAACTTTTCTTACTTTAAGACTATAATCCTTTTTTCTAAAAATGATTTAAATCATGGATATCAAAAACTTAAGAAATATTGCAATTATTGCTCACGTTGATCACGGCAAGACTACCTTAGTTGACAGGTTGCTTCAACAGTCAGGAACACTTGATAGAAAAAATATGGATTCTGAAAGAATAATGGATTCAAATGATCAAGAAAAAGAAAGAGGAATAACTATTACAGCTAAAAACACTTCAATTGGTTGGAATGACCATCTTATAAATATAATCGATACTCCTGGCCATGCTGATTTTGGAGGCGAGGTTGAAAGAGCACTTTCAATGGTAGATTCAGTACTTTTACTTGTTGATGCCGTTGATGGACCAATGCCTCAAACTAGATTTGTAACTCAAAAGGCTTTTGAGAAAGGATTAAAACCTATAGTTGTAATCAATAAAATTGATAGGCCAGATGCAAGACCAGATTGGGTATTAGATCAAGTATTTGACTTATTTGATAGACTTGGTGGAACAGATGAACAATTAGATTTTCCTGTAATATATGCTTCAGCAATTAAAGGAATATCTGGGCTTGAAGTTCATCAAATGCAGTCAGATATGACTTCATTGATGCAAATGATAATTGATAAGGTTCCTGCACCTGAAGTTAAAAAAGATGGCCCACTTCAATTACAAATTAGTGCTCTTGATAGTAATAGTTATGTTGGTGTAATTGGTATTGGAAGAATTAAACAAGGATTCATAAAACCAAATCAACAAGTGACTGTAATTAATAGACATGGTGAGACAAGAAAAGGAAAGGTTTTACAGGTCATGGGTTACCAAGGCCTTGAAAGAGTTGAGATAGATAATGCAGAAGCAGGATCTGTTGTATGTATAACTGGAATAGATAAATTAAATATTTCAGATACTATCTGCGATCCATCATCGGTAGAAGCATTACCAGCATTGTCAGTTGATGAGCCAACAGTAAGCATGACTTTTCAAGTAAATGACTCTCCATTTGCTGGAAGAGAAGGGAAGTTCATTACATCAAGAAATATAAAAGAAAGATTAGAAAAAGAATTAATTTCAAATGTTGCATTAAGAGTCGAAGATGGAGATTCTCCAGATAAATTTGTAGTTTCAGGAAGAGGCGAGCTTCATCTATCTGTTTTAATTGAATCTATGCGTAGAGAGGGATTTGAACTAGCTATATGTAAACCTCAAGTCATACAAAAAGAAGTTGATGGAGAAATACATGAGCCCTTTGAACAAATCGTCATAGATATTGAAGATATTCATCAAGGAGCAGTTATGGAAGAACTTGGCCCTAGGAAGGCAGAAGTTCAAAATATTGAATCAGATAACAAAGGACGAGTTAAGCTTGAGTTTATAGCACCATCGAGAGGCATTATTGGTTTTAGATCACAATTTCTTACCATCACAAGTGGAACTGGAATAATGACAAGTATTTTTGATCACTATGGTCTAGCTAAGACAGGTGATATTGCCAAAAGAACAAATGGTGTTATGTACTCAATGATAGCTGGTAAAACACTTTCTTATGCACTATTTAATCTTCAAAACCGAGGAAAATTATTTTTAGGTCATGGTGAGGAAGTCTATATTGGTCAAATTGTTGGCTTACACTCAAGAGACAATGATCTTCCTGTAAATCCAACCAAAGCGAAGCAACTAACCAATATTAGGGCAGCAGGCACTGATGAAAATTTAATACTTGTTCCACACATCAATCATACACTTGAGCAAGCTCTTGAGTTTATAGAAGAAGATGAGCTTGTTGAAGTAACGCCAGAGTCAATTAGATTAAGAAAACAGGGAAGGGTAAGGATTTAATCTATTTTTGATAAATTAATAATTAAAAATTATATTATAAATATTCAAATTTGCTATATGATTTACAACATAAATATTATTACAAAGGCCAAAATATGAAAAATTTAGTTATTGTTTCATTTCCTGCAAAGGAAGGAATGCTCGAAAATTTAAAAATGTCCATGAAAGAAGCATTACCTGATACGAGAAATTTTGATGGATGTATATCAGTTGATACTTATATCGAAGAATCAACAAATACCATTCACTTAATTGAGGACTGGGAATCATTAGAACATCAATCAAAATACTTAAATTGGAGAGTTGAGACAGGCTTGCTAACAGCCTTGGACCCGATCTTGGATGGTGGTGCGCAAAGCATTAAAGTTGTATTATGCGGACAGAAATATTCAGATATCTAAACTTATATTTATAAAAATATTATGGACAAAGTCTGGGAAGATATTAAAAAAGAGGTTAACTTAAGAATAGAGGCAGAGCCATCTTTGTCTCCCTATCTTGATCTCCTTATTTTGTCTCAAGATTCCCTTATTAGCTCAATTGCTTCTGTTCTAGCTTCAAAGTTAAATAGTGATGCATTGTCATCAAGCAATATTAAAGAATTTATTCTTGAAGCTTATATGAGCTGTGAAGATATTGAAAATTCTCTAAGAGAAGATCTCATATATTTTGTTAAAAATGATCCCGCATGTAAATATTATTCAACACCAATATTGTTCTATAAAGGTTATCAAGGATTGGCAACATATAGGGCAGCAAATTGTTTATGGAAAAATGATCGACATACGATGGCATTATTTTTACAGAATAGGGCATCTGAAGTTTTTGGAGTTGATATTCATCCCGCTGCACAAATTAAAGGCGGTGTAATGATTGATCATGCAACTGGTGTTGTTATTGGTGAAACATCTCAAATTGATGAAAACGTATCTATATTCCAAGGTGTGACACTTGGTGGTAGGGGTACAGAAGATGGCGATCGTCATCCAAAAATTAAATCAGGTGTCTCAATATATGCATCTAGTACGATATTAGGCAATATAACTATTGGAAAAAACTCAGTTGTGGCAGCCGGAAGCCTTGTTTTAAAAGACGTAGATTCTGATACAACTGTTGCTGGAGTACCAGCTAAAGTTTTAAATTAAATTCTAACAAGAATTTAAAATTTGAATTTCGTCATCGTTCATTTCTGAATCTATATGATCGAATAGAATACTCGACATGTATCTTTCAGCGCTATCAGGAAGCATGCATAATATATTTGAATTTGGTGCAGCTCGTTTAGCAACATCAACAGCAATAGCAAATGTTGAGCCTCCAGAAACACCAGTAATGATTCCTTCTTTTTTTGCCAGTTCATTAGCCCAGTGAATTCCATCATTACCGCTTACTGGGATTAGTTCATCAAAGTATTTATTGTCTATAGATTCTTGAAGAACCTTTGGTATAAAGTCAGTTGTCCAACCTTGAATAGGGTGTGGATTCCAATCAGGGTGTGAGTTAGACGCTGACCCATCCTCATTTCTTTTTTGTTTTTTACCTTTTCCAACAAGCTGCGCCACATCAGGCTCGGTAAGTATTAATTTTGTAGTAGGCATTTTTTCTCTCAAGTATCTTGAAACACCTGTAAAAGTACCTCCAGTTCCATATCCTGAAATCCAATAATCTAATCCAATTTCATTAAAGTCTTCATATATCTCGACTGCAGTTGTATTTTCATGAATAGCTGGATTGTCTTCATTTTCAAATTGTCTCGCAAAAAACCATTTATTTTTATCAACCAAATTTTTAGCTTTTTTATATGCCCCAGTTCCGCCTTCAGATGCAGGAGTTAACAATACCTTGGCACCTAAGAATCTCATTAATTTTCTTCTTTCAATAGATGCACTATCAGGCATAGTAACAACAAGAGGGTAGTTCTTCGAAGCACAAACCATAGCTAAGCCAATACCCGTATTGCCTGATGTTGCTTCAACAATAGTTTGACCTTTTTTTAACAATCCATTTGATTCGGCATTTTCAATAATACTTATAGCTAATCTGTCTTTTATTGAACTTGCAGGATTAAAAAACTCAGCTTTAATATAAATATTTGTATCATTAATATTTATGTTACGAATTTTTATTGATGGTGTATTTCCTATTGTTTCAAGTATATTTGAATAAATCATTCTTAATTAAATTAATCGAAAAATAGATTATATAAGCTGTCTACATTATAAGTAAGTATTATCCATAAACTATTTCTAAATATATTAATATCGAATAACGTAATAGGGTTTATATAAAGAATCTTATACATAGGTTCGCATAATATATATTATGTTAAATATTAGATACTTTAATATAACTATTATATGAATATAATGTATGGATGTTAAATATACGATTACTTCTCCTATTAGCTTTTACAATTAATATATCAGCCTCAGATACTGGTGTTCCTGGTCCTAGAGATTGTTTTTGGTCTCTTGGTCCTCACAGCGGTGATCCTTATATCAATTTAGCTTATCCAGATTCAAATGTTTATTATTGGGCGTCTGTATTTACGATGCCTGAAGGATCAGAGCTTTATATTGATGGTGAATATCCATATTCGAGATATATGTCAATTATAAGTTATAACGCACGTGGTAAACCATTAGAATCATTAGCTGATTATTTAATTGAACCTCAAAAAACATCAATAAATCCTTTTGTGTCTGGCAATCAAAGATTAAATAAAAATAGAGATTACAATATACAAGTCTTCAACAAAGAACCTTTGACTAATAGAGAAACAGGAATGATTTCAAATCTATCATCAAATAATGAATTAAACGCTCCATCATATGGACCTAAGCAACAATTAATAATTTATAGGATATATCTACCTGATAACAGCACAGAGCCTTTAGGTGGTGTTGATCTTCCTAAACCAACTGTATTGATAGATGGAGTTTCCTATACAGGAAAAGCAGCCTGTGATGTTCTAAATACAGATCAAAACTTAGCTATAACCATTGATGCTGCTGGTTTACCAGCTATGAAATATAGAGAATTAGCATCACAACCTGATAAATCAATAACTTGGCCAGCACAAAATCCACCAAAATGGTACATACAAATGGATAGACAAAGCTTAATAGGTATTTATACAGGAGAATTCAACATGAACGCTCCTAGAAGCACCGGTGGTTTTTTTCCAAATTTAGATAATCATTATTTAAGAACAATTATTAATAGAAAATATGGTCACGTTCTTATGATTAAAGCTAGAGCCCCTCTTACACCTAAAACATTTAATTCAAATAAAAAATTTTTAAATAATGAACTCAGATATTGGTCCCTGTGCTCAAATCAAAGCTTCGGAAATACGCGTGTAAATGATTGCTTATTCGATGAGGAAATTCCTATTGATGACGATGGTTATTTCACAATTTTTATAAGTAAATTGAAAGATAAACCAAGAAATGCAATAAAGGAATGCGGATATGCATGGCTTCCTATTGCAGATGACGGTGATGGTGTTTTCGATGAAGATGTTGCTGTTGTTCAATTTAGACATATGCTAGCCGATAGTAACTTTAACAATTCTATACAAAGCGTTGAAAACCAGGCTGATATAAAAGAAGTTATGCAAGAATATTATCCAAGAAGTAGATATTTTATGAAAAATCAAGTTGAGAGCTTCTTTCCATGCTTATAGAAATCTTATAATTTTCTTTAACCATATGACTAAAAAAATTTTATCTAACTATATAATGGTTAAATGAAAAAATATCTTTTACTAGTTTTGCTTAGCTGCAATATCCTTTCTGAAGAAAAACCTAATATTATAATTATTCTAACTGATGATTTGGGTTGGGGAGATGTTTCATATCATGATGGACCAATACCAACTCCAAATATAGATAATTTAGCCGCTGTTGGTCTTGAGATGAATAGATTTTATTCAGCACCCACATGCAGTCCAACACGAGCATCAATGTTAACAGGGATAAATAGCTTAACTAATGGCGTAATAAGGCCATTTGCAAATCCCAGAACAGAATCATTTGGAATGCCCCTCTCTCATAAAATTATGCCTGAATATCTTAAAGAAGCTGGTTATCAGACTGCCCTTTCAGGCAAATGGCATTTAGGCATGTCTACAGATGAATATTTACCTAGCAGCAGAGGATTTGAATCTACATATGGGCATATGAATGGAGGAATTGACTATTTTGATCATTCTTTTTCAGGTAGATTAGACTGGCATAGAGATAATAAACCATTGGTAGAAGAAGGTTATTCAACAAACTTAATTGCTGATGAAGCCATCCGAATTATTAAAAATAAAGAAAAAAATAAACCATTGTTTTTATATATTGCATTCAACGCACCTCACACTCCTATTCAAGCTGAAAATGATGTAATAAATGAATTAATGCATATTAAAAATATTGAAGAAAGAAAATATGCTGCAAACATCATTGCTTTAGATAGAGAAATTGGGAAAATTATAAAATCAATTGAGTCTAATCTAGATCTAAAAAATACACTTATTTTGTTCTTTTCTGATAATGGCCCTGTTTTTGATGTAGACCCTATTGCAGCTACCATAGCGCCTGGTCTGCTTGATGCTAAGGGTAATACAATGGGATTAAAAGGTAGTAAAGGATCTACTTATGAAGGAGGAATAAGAGTTCCAGCTATTATCTATTGGAAAGATGTTTTAGAAAAATCTATTTCAAATCAATTCTTTTTTTCTGATGATATATTACCTACATTCTTAACTGCTGCAGGACTAAATATATCTAATTCTAAATTTACTGGGACGGATAGATGGGATGATTTAATTAATAATAAAATTACTATGCCCAAGAATGTAATGACAGGTAATATCATAATTACTGATGATAGAGCTCTTTATAATGATAACTGGAAGTTATTTTACAGACATAATGTATTTTTAGATTCTGAAAAGGTTTTTGAACTATATGATGTAAGTAAAGATCCATATGAGCAGAACGAATTATCTGAAAAGCACCCGGAGGTCTTTAATTCAATGAAAGAAACCTTTTATAAAATGCCTATGGTTGTTCATCCACCCAATATAAATCCAACTCAAATGTATTTATATGGAGATCAATTTCCTGATAACGCTAGAATAACTGGTTCCCCATGGTTAGATAGAGAATACGAAGTTAAGCAAATACCCTCACCTTTTATTCAAAGTATAGTTTTTACCTGGATTCTGTTTTTAACATTTAAACAAATTACAATTCCAATAGCGATATCATTATTACTAGTAATAGGATATTTGATTAAAGTAAGAAGATCTTCTAAACAATAATAACTTATTTACTTATAAAGTTATTAATTGCAGAAGCGCAAGATTTTGGATTTTCTATAACATTAAAATGAGCAGAATCAGGTATTAGACAGAATTTAGCAAATCTTGCATCATCTTTAATTTTTATTTCTTTATATATACCTTTATCAGATACAAGGTGACTTTGATATTTACTTCTATCCTGACCAACACATCCAGGATATATGTCTTCAATCTCATTTCTATATAGATTATATAAACCAAAATATGGTTGATCTGATATTAATGTACCGGACTCATTATATTTAAATTCATCTTCTCCTTGAAACTGCATAATAGGAAAAGTTGTATTTTTTAGATTAGATCTATTCTCAACCTCTGAATGCACTCCTCCCTGCACTAGCGATTGTTTAAATTTTAAATAATATGATTTATAAGTTATTTGAGATTTATATTTAACATGCGTATATCTATCATATAAACTGCTGCCTCTTATAGATTTTCGACCAATCCTATCAAATGTATCAGATAATAAATCAAGTGGTTTTTTTAGATGAATAACTGCAAATAATAGTAGTCTAATCTGCTCATATACTGACATTATTTTATGAGGCGGTCCAACACTTATCTCTGGAGCTAATGATTCCCATTCAGGCTCAATATAATTCCATACCTGAGCGCCTCTAGAGTAAGATAGTACTTTTTCAGGATAATTAATTGCAAAATATTCTAAAATTACTGCTCCTCGATCATGACCTACTAAATGACATGATTTGATATTTAAAGCTTCAAGAAATTCATTAACTTTAATTCCTTGATTTTCATGTGAAAATCTTGGATCAACATTAAGTTTGCTAAAATCAATAGGCTTATTAGTAATTAAATTTCTACCCTGGCTCATAGCAGTCTCATGGGTTGTTTCAATATTAAAATGATTCTCATAATAAGGCATGTTAAAAATAATTATTCTTAATGATGGATTGATTTTATTTAATTCATCAGCAAGCCATGTCATTGATTCAAGAGGATCAGTAGGAATGCCCCCTATCATGATTATTGTATTTTCATCAGAAGCGCTTAAATCACCAATTTGATACATGTCATGGGTTTGACCTTCAATGTCTAATGAGGATTTTATTAAATTAATATTATCTATATACGGCGTATAGAAAAAACGTTCTCTAAAAAAAATTACTAAATTAGTATAGATATCAATAAATAGAAATAAAAAACGAGTTGATAATTTAAAAATTAAATATTTCAATTAATTTTCATTCTTGGGAAAACCAAGGTCAACTTTACTATCTTTTGGATCTGGCCATCTTGTTGCTACTGATTTAGTTTTTGTATAAAAATCGATAGAAGATTGTCCAAATGCTTTAGTTTCTGAGAAACCACTATCTTTCCATCCGCCAAAACTATGAGTGTAAGTAGGAAGAGGAATTGGTACATTAATCCCGATAGATCCAGCTTGTACTTCATTTGCCCATTTTTGTGCAACGCCGCCATCTCTAGTGAACAATGCAGCACCATTTCCAAGTTTATGACCGTGTGTTATTGCCATAGCTTCTTCATATGTTTTTGCCCTTACAAAAGAAAGAACAGGACCAAATATTTCATTTTCATAAACAGACATACCGGGTTTAACATTATCAATCAGCGTGGGTCCAACAAAACACCCCTCTTTACCATCAGATAGCTTTCTTCCATCTACAGACAGTGTTGCTCCTTCTGATTCTGCTGCATCTATAAATGAATAAATTCTTTGTTTGTTTTCCATAGATATAACAGGACCTAATTGCGTATCATTATTATCTGTTGTGCCCATAATTAGATTTGGCATTCTTTCTTTGATTTTATTTATTAAATCGTCTGCTATGTCACCAACAGCTACAACTACTGATACAGCCATACATCTTTGACCTGCTGCACCAAAGCTTGCTGATACAGCCGCATCAGCTGACATGTCAAGATCAGCATCAGGAAGGACAATCATATGATTTTTACCACCTCCTAACGCCTGTACTTTTGTATTATGCTCAACTCCTAGCATTTTTAGGCTTCTTGCCGCACCCGTACTGCCTATGAAGGCCAAACCAGCTATATCTTTATGGCAAACTAAATGCTCAACAATTTCTTTACTACCATTTACAACGTTATAACATCCGTCAGGTAAACCAGATTCTTTATATATATCTCCATATAGTCTCGAAATAGATGGCACTTTTTCACTAGGTTTGGCTATATACGTATTACCTGTTACTAATGCCATGGCGCTATGTAATATTGGAATTAAAATCGGAAAATTAAATGGCCCAACTCCAGCAATTACACCAATGGGGTATCTTCTGTCAGCAATGTCAATTCCGCCAGCAACATTAGGACTTAAATGAGATGGATAAAAATGTTGAACAGCAGATGCGTTTGTAAGAGCTTGTATTGCTCTATCAAGCTCTGCTTCTGCATCAGGTTTTGTTTTACCCGCTTCTGTTGTACAAATACCTATAATTTCGTTAGATCTGTCTATTATCCCTTGTCTAAATTTAAGTATTAGTTCTGCTCTATAGCTTAAACCAGTTAGTGACCAATTTTCGAAGGCCTGTTTAGCACTTTCTATAGCTAAATCTGCTGAATCGGTAGTGGCATATAAAACTTTACCTATATCTTTTCCATATGATGGATCAATAATTAAAGATGAGTCATCTGAAACGGTATTTGCGGCCCCGTTAATAAAGTTGTCTACTATATACATGCCAATAATTATAATTTATATTTGTTGACTACACTATCCACTTGACTAAAATAAATTTAATGAAAAATTATGATATAGCAATAATTGGTTATGGGCCTGTTGGAGCCGTTACAGCAAATTTATTTGCACAAAAGGGTTTTAATATTGTTGTTGTTGAACCCAAGAAAGATATTTGGAATATCCCAAGAGCAGTTCATTTTGATGGACAAACTCAAAGAATATTTCAATCTATGGGCTTTATGGATGAAATATCAAAAATTATTCATCCCATGGAAGGGATAAGTTTTTTAAATAATAAAGGTAAATCCATTGTAAATCTGTATCTTAAGCATGACGAACCAATAAATGGTTATGACGAGAGTGTATTTTTTAATCAACCTATATTTGAAAAATTTTTAAGAAGTGAAGCAAATAAACATATAAACATTGATCTAAAACTTGGTTTTAAATTAGCTAATATAGAAGCTAATGAATCAATAAATAATCTTAGTATAGTAGATGCTAATAATAATGCAGAAGAGAACATTACAAGCAAATATGTATTAGCTTGTGATGGAGCTAATAGTTTTGTTAGAAAAAGTTTAAATATAGAATCATTTGACTACAAATGTGACCAAGATTGGATTGTTGTTGATTATCAAGTAGATAAAGAATACGAAATAAATACAGATCGATATCAAATATGTGATTATAAAAGACCAACTACTATTGTTCCTATAACAGGACAGCATGTAAGATGGGAGTTTAAAGTTAACCCAGATGATGATCTAGAGACTTTAGAAGACGAAAGAAACATTCGTAAAATGATGCAACCACATCTTTGGAGGCTCAATCCTGATATTCCTTTAAATAGCGGTAAACTATTAAGATCTAGTGCATATACATTTCATGGTTTGTTAGCAAATAATTTTAAATTTAATAATTGTTATCTTTTAGGAGATGCAGCACATCAAATGCCACCGTTTTTAGGTCAAGGCTTATGTCAAGGCATTAAAGATTCATACAACTTATGCTGGAAATTAACAGGAGTAAAAAATAAAAATTTTAATAAAAAAATTCTCAATTCATATTCACTTGAAAGAAAAGGAGTTGTGGATTTTGTAATAAGAGGAGCAATAAAACAAGGTGACATAATAGGTAGCCAAGATTGGTTAACTGCAACTTTAAGAGACTTATATCTTAATATTGCGAGCTTTATTCCAAGACTTTTAAAACCATTAAAATTTCAAAATTCATGGAGGATTAAAAACGGAATAATAGATAAAGAATTATTTCCTAATAATGTTAATGGGGTAATTATTCCCCACCCTGCTCTAAATATTAAAGTTGATAATAAATTATTTGATGAATATCTTGGTAATAATTTTGGGTTATTAGTTTTTGATAATGATATAAATGTTTTTAATGATATTAAAAAATTAAATTCAATAAATCTATTTAAAGAAAATATTTATCATATCAATGAAGATAATGAATTTAATAGAGATACCAAAATTCTTAGATGGTCTAAAGAAAATAATATATCTGCAGCAATAATAAGGCCCGATCAACATATCTATGGTTCTGTTGGAAATGAAAATATTGTTAATGATATTGACAAATTAGTAAAAAAACTTAAAAGTGAAATATTATAATTTTTTAAAATATAATGAGTGATAATAAAAGAGGAAGAAAAAACGTTGAGAAAAAGTTAATTGACTCTGCTGCATTTTTGGTTGGATCAGTAGGTCCAAATCAATTGACAATAAGGGATATTGCAGATCATGCTGGAGTAAATCATGCTCAAATTCACCATTACTTTGGAGGTAAAAAAGGTTTATTAATTGCAACATATAAACAACTTGCTTTTACGCATGTTCAGCAACTTGAAAGAAGAAAAATTTCACCTAAGAATCTTGGCGATGAACCATTAGCATCAATTACTGATGATTATTTTAAAGCAATTATCCGAGCAGTCCTTGATGGACAAATGTATTTAGTCAGAGTTCAAATAGACTCAAATCTATCAATGTCTAGAACAACATTAAAACAACTGGCTGAATTAAAGAATGCAAAAAAACCAACCTCTGAGATGAAGTCAGCTGTTGCCATTGCAATGGTGGTAGAATTTGGCTTGTCTTCAATGGAACAATATATAGATGAAGTTCTAGAAATGACTGCTAACGATAAGAAAGTTTTTATGAAATATTTTTTTGAAGCAAGAAGTCTGGGGTTTGATAAAATTCTTAAATGAAATTAGATAGATCTGACATTAAAACAGAAGAAATTTTAGACTGGAAAGGAATTCATTTATTTCACTTTAGTGGTTCTGCGTGCTCACAAAAATTAAGGATATTTTTTAATATTAAGAAAATTAATTGGAACTCTCACGTCATAAATTTAATAAAACAAGAACAATTTTCAGAATGGTTTCTGGGCATTAATCCAAGGGGACTCGTACCTACACTTGTTCATGATGGTGATGTGCATATTGAAAGTAATGAGATTATGGCTTATTTAGATGATGTATATAAAGATAACAAATTATTTCCAATAGATTTAATTGATGAAATAAATAAAGATCTTGCATTTGAAGATAGTCTTCACCATGACCTCAGACGACTAACATTTAGATACATTATTCCTCATGCTCTTGGTAAAAAAAATCCATCTACGATAGATGCTAAAGAGCAGTTCGAGGGAACAATTCAAGGCAAAGCAGATGAAAACAAAAGCAAAGAAATATTATTTTGGAAAAACCATTATAAAAATGGAATAACTGATGATGAAATTGTTGAATCAGCTAATAAATTTAAAAATATATACGAAGATTTCGATAAGACATTGAAAAATCAAAAATATTTAAAGGGCGATAAATTTACAGTTGTGGATTTAGCTTGGTATGTTTCAACCAAAAGATTAGCTATGGCAGGAATACCAATAGAAAAATATAAGAATGTTCAAAAGTGGTTTTCTAATTTAGATAATGATGAAAATTTTAAAAAAGAAATTAACATTGATATGCCTATTAAAATTATTGCAGTAGCAATAAAGATTATTAATAAAATTAAAAGAACTTACGTAACAGATCTTGTTAAATTTTAATTATAAAATTTCACACGCATCATCAAAATCCAATCTTGGCAGTCTCATGAATATCTTTGATGGGTCGCCATAGCCAATACAGCATAAAAAATTTGATTTGATATTTGTATCTTTAAAAAATGTTTGATCAACTAAGTCATTATTAAAACCAGACATTGGACCACAATCCAATCCTAGCGCTCTTGAGACCATCATAAAATAAGCGCCTTGAAGACTACTATTTCTAAATGCTGTTGCTTGATTGAATTCTGCATTGCCTTTATACATAGGGGCAACATCCATATGAGGAAATAATTTACTCATATTGTCAGAAAAATCCAAATCGTAACCAATAATTGCAATAACAGGCGCACTCATAACTTTGTCTACATTATTTGGTAACAATGCTTCTTTTAGAAGTTGTTTTTGATTATCACTTTTAATGAATTTAAAACGGGCTGGACAACAGTTTGTGCTTGTAGGACCCATCTTAGTTAATTCATATATAGACTTAACCATGTCATTAGAAACCTCCTTATCTTGCCAACCATTCATGCTTCTTGCTTCTCCAAAAAGTAAAGCTAAATGTTTATCACTTAACGGATCGCTATTATCCTTTAGATCAGTAAAAGTCGACTGAGCTTTTGCTACAGCATTTTTTTGTTCATCTGTAAGTTCAATCATATTATTTTTCCATTGCTGCTTTAGTCATTCTCTCAACATCTTTCAAGACACCTTCGAATAAATCAGGAACTTCTGCCCTAACCTTATCAACCTGATCAACAGGCATACTGTGACCAAATGTTGCAGGTGGTGGCGGTCCATATTGAGCCTTACCAAATTCTAATAAACCTATATCATCAGTTGGCACTGATGCATCCATTAAATCACCATCTGTCCAATGTTCGTGTGTAAATCCATGTGGATCTCTCCAATAATCATACATTTGGCTTCCAAGAAGATGTCTACCAATACCCCACTCATGATAATACTCATCAACAGTTTTTAGGTGATAGTGACCAGCCATTAGGTCATCAACAGAATCAGAAACTTCATATCCGGCATGACCATATGCTCCAGGATATTCTGGAGAAGGCAACGATATATTATTGATAGTGTGATGATCTACAGGCTTATCACCTTGATCACATCTCATGAAAGCACCCATAGTATTCCCATCTGGAGCTACAAGGTTGTTGCTTGATATAAAACCAAGAACATTTGCATACCAATCAACTGAAGCTTGCGCATCTCTACAATTAATAGCAGTATGTCCTAAACGTTTTACTTTAGAAGTTAATTCATAAACCCATTTATCATCATGTAATTGCCACTCCTCAGCTCCTTTGCCAAAACGTTGGGTCTGATTTTCTCTTGGAGTTGATTCACCTGTATTAATAACTTTTGAGACAATTGCAACTGCTTCAGCCTCTTTCATTCCATGACATACCTCAACTTCAATTCCATCAGGATCAATAACAGTTACTTTATGGCCTCCACCAGGTTCAGTTATTTCAACAATATCAACATTAAATTCCTTAGATAATGCTTCAAGATCTGAATAGTCATTAGCTTTGTATGCTGATCCAATATATTTATTTTCTTTGCCTTTAGTTGCCACATAAATATATGGTGAAGTTCCAGTACCTCTAAAGAAGATACTGTTTTCATCTTCATGCGCAAGCATCATTCCAAAATGGTTAAGATATTTTTTTTGTGCTTCAAATTCAGTAAGTTCAAATCTCACGTAAATAATATCAGCTACCTTACATATAGGGTTTGTCATTATTTTTCTCCTATTTAATTTTCTCTATTTCAGACCACAATAAATCATTATACGTATTAGGCCCATTTCCGTATAAATCTTCTAATACTGGTTTCCATTCACCAGTTTCATAATCAATAATTCCCTCTTTATAACTTGGTCTTGATGAAATAGTATCCCAATATTTAGATAAATTTGGAAATTCAGTACCATCGAAAACACCATGAAATCTCATCTCATTAACTCTATGCAACAATGGAGTTAATAGACAATCAGCAGCAGTATATTCATCACCGTAGATATATTTTTTTCCATGATTTAAATAGTTCTCAGTATAGACAAGATGTTTAGCTAAAAAAGACATCATTTTTTTATATAAACCTGGAGGTGGCCCACTAAACAATCTGACCATAACGAAAATAGGTTTTCTTTTGCTGGTACCATGATTTTTTAAATAATCCCATAAAACAGCAAAAAAGGATCTTTTAGACAATAACTTACCAAGAACAGGAACTGAAATACCTCCTCCAGTAGTCCCAAATGTTTCCCCTAATTCTTTTGCATCATCAAGAAATAAATAATCTAACAACCGATCAAATTCTTCATCTTCATTAGCAGGAAATAAAGATATTCCTTGGTTAGGATGCTCATTATCAATAAATTTCATAATATCGATGCTTTCTGGTATTGGTTTATTATTAACAACAAGTGTTGGAATGAGTGTCTTAGGATTTAATTTTTTGTAATTGTCCTTCAGATGATCCCCTTTTGATTCTAAATATACTAAGTTGTAGTCGAAAGATATTTGTTTTTCTGATAAGGCAAGTCTTACAACATTTGATGCAACAGATTCACCATACCCATGTAAAACATAGTTATTCATCAAATTACTTTAGCCATAAATATAAATAAAAAAAATTATAAAAAATATATCTTAAAGCAAGATATAAAAACCCCCTCATAAGAGAGGGTTATAACATTAAAAGCTACGTGTAATCTCAAGTCCCATTCTTTTTCCATTTGCGTAGTAGTTTCGGCCACCACCACCATAAGGTACTGCAAATGTAGTAGTTTGAGTCTTGTATACAACGTCAGTACAGTTTGTGCAGAATAGTTTTAATTTCCAATCGTCATTTAGATACTTTGTATAACTTGCGTTGTATACACCATATCTGTCTTGAAGACTTACAAATCTATTACTTGGATCCATGTAGTATTCATCTTTAAATGAGTACGCAACCCTTAAAACCGAAGACTCATCGTCAGATACTGCGGTGAATGCAACATTGTATGCTGATTCAGGTGAATAATTCATTTGGTTTCCAGTGAAGCTTAAAGGTGGCCTAGCTTGTGGGATTACAAAAGATTTGAACACTGTGTCAGTTGAATAGTAATTAAAGTCTATTTGAGTGTTATCTGTTATTGCATATTTAGTTTCTAATTCCCAGCCTGTCATCTCAGACTGACCAGCATTAAAAGTTTTACCAGCTAAAGAACCTGAAGGTGTAACAACAATTATTTGTTGTTGTTGGTCTGTATAGTCGTATTCAAAAAAAGCTAAATTAGCAACCAGTTTATTATCAGATGACCTAAATTTATATCCAATTTCTGTTGCATCTAATTCTTCTTCAGAAAACCCACCTCTAGATTCTGCTTCTGCCCAAGTAGCAAAAGAGAAGCCACCGCTCTTATACCCTGATGATACTGATATATAAGCCATTGAATTTTCATTGAATGAATAATCAAGAACAAATTTAGGATCTGTAGATCCAAATGTTAATACTTCTGACCAGGAACCAGGGACCTGAACAAATGGTATTCCAGGTGATGTAGTGGTTATGTCTATACTGTAGTCACTTTCATCATCACTTTTTCTCACACCAAGTGTTGCATTTAATTTATCATTAATTGCATAAGTACCCTGCCAATAAATTGCTTCAGAAGTAACATTAGCATTAGATGTTTGCATATTATCTGAAGCAACAGGCGTCATGCCAGCCATCGCTTGCATCATTTGAACAATCCCAAATGTAGATTGTGCATCAGTAGTAAAATTATCACTTCTATAAATATCATCATCTAAGAGATATATACCACCTACCCAGTAAAATTTATCGCCGGTATAACTTAATCTTATTTCAGTTGATGTTTGTTCAGACTCTTCATTAACATAATTAACAACTGAATTTCTTCCGGTAGCATCAAAATCTAAACTAGATTGATTTTCAACTTCATTAGTAGAAAAAATACCAGTCAGTGTTAGTGAGTCAGTTAGATCAGTAACATACTTAAGAGATATCAATTGAGTATCAATATTATTAAAGCCTACATGATCATTATCTATAATTCTTGGGCCATCAGCCATATCAGCTAAAATCATATTTTGCACAATATCAGCACCAATTGCTGGTAATACAGCAGCATTAATTTGGCCTGCTCTTGGACCAGCTGGAAAGAAGGGTAATAAATGGCCTGTAGAATAACAATCATTAGGATTTATACCTGCAGCTGCAAGTTGACTAGCAGCAGCTCCTACTCTGAAGTAGGCAACTGACATAAAATTTGGAGATCCATTTGGATCGATAGTTGGGCCACACTCTAACATAGCTTCAGCTAGATGAGCCTCACTCTCATAAGAGGTATCTTGAAAGGTAAATGAAAGTTCTGAGCCATTATCCATTTCTTTTATAAGAGAAAGCCTCAATGCATCACTATCTCCACCATTATTTTTACCAGATGTTTTTTCGGTTGCACTTCCATCATCTTCTTTTGATGAGAAAGTTACTCTTCCTACCATGCTGTCACTTATACCACCAGAATAAGTTGCAGCAAACTTTCTGTAACCCTCATTACCAAAGCCAACTTTTATTTTACCTTCAGTTTCTTGTGTTGGTTTCTTTGTGTATAAGGAAATGGCTCCACCAATAGTATTTCTTCCATATAAAGTACCTTGAGGTCCTTTCAGAACCTCTACTCTTTCTAAATCAACAATATCCATCATTTGATTTGTAAATCTTGTATTGTAAATTTCATCAACAAACACACCAACTGCTCCCTCTGTACCTGGATCAAATTTTCTACTACCAACACCTCTTATAAATAAGAATGGTCTTGAAGCACCGGCTGAACCAACCACTAAACTTGGTATAGATGTTTGTAAATCAAACATATTTTGAATGTTAGCTGTTTCCATTTCAGTATCAGAAATAGCTGTTATTGAAGATGGTACATCTTGGAGATTTTGCTCTCTCTTTTCAGCAGTAACAACGATTTCTTCGATACCTGAACTATCTTCTTGCGATACGGCATATAAAGGAATAAAAGATAATGACAAAATGAATGAAGTTTTAAGTAAAAATTTATACATATTTCCCCCTAGGAATTAGTTTTAACCGTTTGGTTAGTTTAGTTTAAATAAAATATATATATTTATCAAATACTAATTATTATATGATATTAATTATTCAAAACAGTATTAATAATCTGTTATTCAACATAACCTTTATAAGATTAGTTAATATATATATACTAGTCGCTTGACTAAAGTAATCTTATTCAGAGGAGATAAAAATGGGTTTTAAACTTGGTAGTATTAATAACAAAGCTGTCTTAATTAGTAATGATAATTATTTTGATATTGAAACAATATCAAATGGAGAAGTATCAGCAATTTCAATTGAGGCACTTAAATCATCTGAAAAATTATCAAACCTATATTCTAAAATTGATGAATTTGAACCAACAGGAAATATAAATGATGTATCTTTAGATCCTCCTGTTATACCAAGAAATGTTTTTGCTATTGGTTTGAACTACAGGGCTCATGCAGAAGAATCAAATATGGAGATACCTAAATTTCCTATGATATTTACAAAACACTCTACATGTATATCTGGACCAACTTCAAGTATAGAGATGAAAAGTGACTTAGTTGATTATGAAGCTGAATTAGTAGCAGTGATAGGCAAAAGTGGTAAAGATATATCAAAAGATACTGCGTGGGATTATGTTGCTGGCCTTACTGTGGGACAAGATATATCAGATAGACCTGTACAATTTCATTCTACCCCGCCTCACTTCAATCTAGGAAAATCATTTGATACATTTGGTCCATTAGGTCCATATATAGTCTCCACAGACGAGTTTAAAAATAAAGAATCATTAAAACTTGAATGTTGGGTGAACGATGAAAAAAGACAGGATACAAATACAGACGATCTGATATTTGATATTCCTTATATTATTTCTTACATATCAGAATTTATAACTCTAAATGTTGGTGATCTGATATTTACTGGTACGCCAGCAGGCGTGGGTGCAACTCAAGGTAAATTCCTAAAGGATGGAGATTTATTAAAAACTTCTATTGAAGGTATTGGAACCATGGTAAATAAATGCGTAAGAATTAAAGATCATTCAAATACTGATCATTTTCCTGAATTTTTAAAAGCTAGGGTTCCAACAAAAGATGAGTAAATGGTTGACTACAATATGTTTAATACTAGGTAGTCTTCTGCCGATAGCTGTAGATACTGGAAATACTCATCTATTTAACCCTGATTGGGATGAGCATTCTAGAGTTCATGAGGTTTGGAGATTAACAACAAATTTATTTATTGCAATAATTGGTTTATACATTCTTTGGAAGAAAGATAATCTACTTTTACCAGCAATACTAAGCTCATGCATAATTTTAGGTTTTCATATATCAGTTTTAACTATGCCATTATATGACGGACTTTCTGTTGGCAATGGAATTGAAGAACCAAATCCTTTAGGAATACCATTAAATATTTTTGTTTTTTCAGTACTTGCGGTACTTCAAATTTTATCTTTTATATTTTTATTTAAAAATAAATCTTAGTTATTAGTGTAAAATAAACATATGTCAAAAGAAGATCAATTAGAATTTGAAGGTGAAGTTATTGAAACTCTCCCTAATACTAAATTTAAGGTAAAACTTGAAAATGATCATGTAATAACAGCTCATATTTCTGGAAAAATGAGAAAACACTACATTAGAATACTTACAGGTGATAAAGTAAAAGTCGAAATGACACCTTATGACCTTACGGTTGGAAGAATTACATTTAGAGGAAGATAATTTAAACTTTAACCTTTGTCTTTGTATCTACAAACTTTAATTCACCTTTCTCAATATCTAATTTAATTACTCCACCAGCTTTTAAATTTCCAAAAAGAAGTTTGTCTACAAGAGGTTTTTTAATATTTTGAGAAATGAATCTTTCCATAGGTCTTGCGCCCATTTCTTTGTCGTAACCGTTTTCTGCTATCCAATCAATTACTTTTTTAGAAACAACAATCTCAACATTTCGCTTATCTAATTGAGCCTGAAGTTTGGTTAAGAATTTATCCACTATGGATAAAATTACAGTTTTATCTAAATAATTAAATTGGATTGTTTCATCAAGTCTATTTCTAAATTCAGGTGAAAAAAGTCGATTTAGAGACTGCATTGCATCACTCTCGTTTGATGCTTCTGCAAAACCAATGTTCCTTTTACTTAAAAGCTCCGCACCAATATTGGTAGTCATAATTAATATTACATTTCTAAAATCAGACTTTCTTCCGTTGTTATCTGTTAGTTGTCCTGCATCCATTACCTGAAGAAGTATATTAAATATATCAGGATGTGCTTTCTCAATCTCATCAAGTAAAAGTACACAGTGTGGAGATTTGACTATCGCTTCAGTAAGCAACCCGCCTTGATCAAAACCAACATAACCAGGAGGCGCGCCAATTAATCTTGAAACCGTATGTCTTTCCATATACTCACTCATATCAAATCTAACAAGATCTATTCCAAGAATTTCAGATAGTTGTTTTGAAATTTCAGTCTTTCCAACACCTGTTGGTCCTGTGAATAGGAAAGACCCTATTGTCTTGTTGTCATCTCTTAAACCCACTCTTGATAGCTTGATGGCATTTGATAATGTTTCAACAGCTTTATCTTGACCAAATATAACTCTTTTAAGATTCTCTTTAATATTTTTAAGATTTTTCTTATCGTTACTGCTTATTGATTGCTCTGGTATTTTTGTAATTTTTGAAACTGTTACTTCGATATCATTTTTACTTACTTTTATAGTTTTACTATTTTTTCTATTTATATTTAATAATGCGCCTGTTTCATCTATAAGATCTATAGCTTTATCTGGCAGGAATCTATCGTTTATGTATTTAGAAGATAATTCAATAGCTGATTTTATGGATTCATTTGTATATTCAACATCGTGATATTCTTCATATATATCTTTGATGCCATTTAATATTTCCTCACATTCATCATCATTTGGCTCAATAACATCAATTTTTTGAAATCTTCTTGAAAGAGCTTGATTTTGATTAAAAATACCTCTGTACTCTTGAAAAGTTGTTGAGCCAATACATCTAATTTCTCCTTTTCCAAGTGCTGGTTTTAGTAAATTAGAAACATCAAGTGATCCACCAGATGCAGAACCAGCTCCAATTATTGTATGAATCTCATCAATAAAAAGAATTGGATTTTCTTGTTTCTCTAAGAAGCTTAATACTCCTTTTAATCGTTTTTCAAAATCTCCTCTATATTTAGTGCCAGCAATTAAAGCTGCTATATCCAAAGAATAAACTACAGTATTCTGAATAATAGAAGGAACATCATTATTGGATATTAAATAAGCTAAGCCTTCAGCTATAGCTGTTTTTCCAACGCCTGATTCACCTACCAAGAGAGGATTATTTTTATTTCTTCTGGATAAAATTTGAATAAGTCTTTCTATTTCTTTCTTTCTACCAATAATTTTATCAATCTTATTATTAGATACTTGATTGTTTAGATTTATAAGATAATCATTTTCACTGGATGGTGCTTTGTCATCTACAAGCTCTTCATCACCAGATGCTTTATTTTCGTTTTCTGTTTCTTTAGGTCCATGTGATAAGTATGTAACAACATCAAGACGACTTAATTTATATTTATTAAGTAAAAAAACTGAATGGGATTCTTTTTCAGAAAATATTGCTACAAGGATATTTATTGGTTTAACAACTCCTTTTCCTGAAGATTGAATATGAAAAACAGCTCTTTGAAGAACTCTTTGAAATCCGAGGGTTGGTTGTACTGGTTTTTGTTGATCAACCTTAGGAACAACATTTTTTGACAAATGTTCATTTAGGTTTTCCTTTAGGTTATCGATCTTTAAATTCTGAGATTTAAAAAATTCAGCAACATCAAAATCATCTAATATCATTAATAGCAAATGTTCAACAGTAATATATTGAATATTAGCTTCATGAGCTTTATCAAATAAACTTGCTATGGATAATTCTAATTCTTTACTAAACATTTATTAATCTGTTAAAGGTTCTATCTCGCTTAAAAGAGGATGGCCATGATCTTTTGCCATAGTGTTGACTTCATATGACATCATTTCAGCTATTTCTTTAGAGAATATACCACAAACACCCTTACCTTTTGTATGGACAGCCATCATTATTTCTGTTGATTTTTGATGAGTATGTCCAAATACTGTCTGTAAAACAAATACTACAAACTCCATTGGCGTATAGTCATCATTTATTAATATAACTTGATATGATGGCGGCTCTTTAACTTCAGGATCTTTTTCGAGAACGACAGCACCAATATCAGATGAAGTATCATTATTATTATCTTGCGACAATTTGAACATTACATTCTTTTTATCATTTCATCAGCGAATCCAGACGATGATACCTGATCAGCATCATCCATCATTCTTGCAAAGTCATAAGTAACTTTTTTTGCACCAATAGTTCTATCCATAGAAGTTATCAATATATCAGCAGCCTCACCCCAACCCATATGTCTTAACATCATCTCGGCAGATAATATTAAACTACCAGGATTTACTTTATTTTGACCTGCATATTTGGGAGCTGTGCCATGCGTAGCCTCAAATACAGCATACTCATCTGAGATGTTAGCACCTGGTGCAATTCCAATACCACCAACCATCGCAGCAAGAGCATCAGAAATATAATCACCATTTAAATTCATAGTAGCAATAACATCATATTCTGTTGGTCTTAAAAGTATTTGTTGTAAAAATGCATCACATATAACATCTTTAATTACAATTTTTCTACCATTGTTAGGGTTTACTATTTCTTGCCATGGACCTTCATCAATTTCTTGTCCGCCATATTCATTAGCAGCTAGCTCATAGCCCCAATCTCTAAATGCCCCTTCAGTAAATTTCATAATATTTCCTTTATGGACAAGAGTTACAGACGATCTATTATTATCAATAGCATAGTCTATAGCTTTTTTAACTAAACGAGATGTTCCTTCTTTTGAGATTGGCTTTACACCAATTCCAACATTATCATCAAATCTAATTTTTGTTACATCAAACTTGGATTTAAGAATTTTTATAAGATTTTTTGATTCTTTTGTATTGGCTTCAAATTCAACACCACAGTATATATCTTCAGAGTTTTCTCTGAATATGGTCATATCAACATCTTGTGGTCTTTTAACAGGTGATGGAACACCATCAAAATATCTTATTGGCCTTGAGCAAACGTAAAGATCCATTAATTGACGAAGAGAAACATTTAATGACCTTATACCACCACCAACAGGCGTAGTTAAGGGACCCTTAATGCTTACAACATATTCTTTTAAGGCTTCTATAGTTTCTTCGGGTAGCCAAGTATCCTTTGAATAAACTTTTGTAGCCTTTTCTCCACAAAAGACTTCCATCCATTCAATCTTCTTTTTATTTCCATATGCTACTTTTACAGCCTCATTAACAACTTTTATCATTGGCGGTGTAATATCGACACCAATTCCATCACCTTCTATAAAGGGAATGATAGGATTATCAGGTACTAGTATTTTTCCATCTTTGTATGAAATTTTATTACCTTTTTTTGGTACTTTTATTTTTTTATAAGTCATTGAATAATAATGCCTCTTAAAGAAGGTTTGCAGTTAAAATCGGTGATAATTATACTCCTAAAATATTATTTAATGAATGAATTTAACAGATATGAATAATCTTAATAAAACTGTTGTTGTTGGAATGTCTGGTGGTGTTGATTCGTCAGTATCAGCCTACCTTCTTAAACAACAAGGCTATAAGGTAATTGGATTATTTATGCAGAATTGGCAAAATGAACCAGGTGAAATCTGTACCTCTGAAATAGACTTTTCAGATGCATCTGAGGTATGTGATAAATTAGAAATTCCTCTTCATAAAGCAAATTTTTCAGATGATTATTGGGATAGGGTTTTTGAAGAATTTCTAAGTGAACATAGGAATGGCAGAACGCCAAATCCAGATATTCTGTGTAATAGAGAAATTAAATTTAAATCTTTCTTAAAATATGCTTTAAAAATAGGTGCTGATTTTATTGCCACAGGTCATTACGCATCACTGGTTGAAAGAAATGGAAATAAATATTTATGCAGAGCAAAGGATGTTGACAAAGATCAAACATATTTTTTACATGAGGTTAAAGAATCTGAATTTTCAAAATGTATATTCCCACTTCAGGATTTACTTAAAAGTGAAGTAAGAGACATTGCAAAAAAATTAGACTTATCTGTTTCGTCTAAAAAGGACTCTGTTGGTATATGTTTTGTAGGTGAAAAAAATATGAAAAATTTTATTGGAAGATTTATAGAGTTAAAAAAAGGTCCTATCTATGACGAAAATGATAATAAAATTGGTGAGCATAACGGAGCAACTCTCTATACAAAAGGTCAAAGACACGGTCTCAATATTGGAGGTGTTAAAGGTAAGAAAGAACTTCCGTGGTATGTTTATGATAAAAATATAAATAATAATGAAATATATGTTTGTCAGGGTGTAAATAATAAACTTCTTTTTAGCAAGAGTTTAGAATGTGAATCAATATCATGGATAAATGACAACCAAATCAAATATCCTATAAATTGTTATTTACAAGTTAGACATCAACATACGCCAGTAAAATGTGTTATTAATAAGACAAAAAAAGGATTTAAAATTATTTTTGATGAATCAATAAGGGGTGTTGCACCAGGACAATCAGCTGTATTTTACGATGACAATATTTGTCTTGGTGGTGGTGTAATTTCAAAAAGCATCTAAAATAAAAAACTTAATTAATGATAAAATGAAATATGAAGTTTGAGCATAACAACATCTCACCTCTTGATAACAGATATTCTAATAAAATTTCTGAACATAGAGAGGCGTTTTCAGAAAAATCATTAATCAAAACAAGATTTATAATTGAAATAAACTGGTTACTTTTTCTATGTAAAAAATACCCCAATTATTTTAATAAAATATCCAAGTCCTCAGAAAGTAAAATAATTAAATTTAGAAATAATTTTGATGATAAAAGTGTGCTAAAAATTAAGCAGATAGAGAAAAAAACTAATCACGATGTAAAAGCTGTTGAATACTTCATTAGTGATTTCTTTAAAAAAGATAAAACTTTAACAAAATATATCAATTTAATTCATTTTGGATTAACTAGTGAGGATGTGAACTCCTTGTCTTATGCAATTCTTATTAAGGATGGGATGGATATTCATTTTAAAAAAATTAATACTATTAATAAATATATTAAATCTCTTTCAAAAAAATGGATTGATATTGCTCTTCTCTCAAGAACTCATGGACAAGCTGCATCGCCATCAACTATTGGTAAAGAGTTAAAAGTTTTCACCTATAGAATAGACCGTGAATTAATAAAATTAAAACAAGTTAAACCGCTTGCTAAGTTTAGTGGTGCTGTTGGAAATTATCATGCATTTAATATCGCTAATAATAAGATTAATTGGCCATTATTTACAAAACAATTTATTAATACTTTTGGAATAAAACAAAATCCCATAACTACACAAATAGAGCCTCATGATTGGATTGCTGAAGCATTGCAAACCATAAGTAGAATAAATAATATTTACACAGACTTAAGTCAAGATATGTGGATCTATATATCAAATGAAATTTTTAAATTAAAAGTTAATTCTAATGAAGTTGGATCATCAACAATGCCACATAAGGTCAATCCTATAGATTTTGAAAATGCTGAAGGTAATTTTGGTTTATCAAATAGTTTGAATGATTTTTTTGGTAATAAACTATCTAGGTCCAGACTTCAAAGAGACCTATCAGATAGTACAGTTCAAAGAAATATTGGACTATCATTTGCTTACTCATATATTGGATTAGAATCTTTAAATAATGGTATGAACAAAATATCTCCTAACAAAGATACTATTATGAGAGAGCTTGATAATAATTGGGAAGTATTAACTGAAGCGGTTCAAACTGTAATGCGTTATGAAGGTATTGATGATGCATATGAACAACTTAAAACCCTATCAAGAGGAAAGAAACTTGACAAAAGTAGTTATCAAGAATTTATTTCAAATTTAGAAATATCATCAGAGTCTAAAAATAAATTATTAAAACTTACACCCACTAAATATATAGGTCTTGCTAAAGATATTAAATAAAATACATTTTTGTAGTAAAACTACATGCCTAAACCACTATTCTATATAGTCTAAAACTGATATTGACATAATTTACATATTGTTATTTACTTCACTACATATAGGGGTAAATATATGTCAAAATTTAATAAAGAGATAGATCAAGCATCTTCGATATCAGAAATAAATTCGTCAAATTGGGATTCTATTAATCCTAATTATGTTGCAAGAATGCGATTACAAAATCAGTTCAAAACTGGAATTGATATTGCTAAATATACTGCATCAATAATGCGCAAAGATATGGATGAATATGACAAAGATACATCAGCATATACTCAATCACTTGGTTGTTGGCATGGATTTATTGGTCAACAAAAATTAATATCAATAAAGAAACACTTTGGTACAAATAATAAAAAGTATCTATATTTATCTGGTTGGATGATAGCTGCATTAAGATCTGAATTTGGCCCCCTTCCAGATCAATCAATGCATGAAAAAACGTCTGTAGCAAGTCTTATAAATGAACTTTATACCTTTTTAAAACAAGCGGATGCTCGAGAGCTTGGTGGATTATTTAGAGAATTAGATGCTGCAAGCGATTCTGATAAAACAGAGATTCAAAATAAAATTGATAATTTTGAAACACATATTGTTCCAATAATAGCTGATATAGATGCTGGATTTGGTAATGAAGAAGCAACTTACTTAATGGCTAAGCAAATGATTGAAGCTGGAGCATGTGCTATTCAGATTGAAAATCAGGTTTCAGATGAAAAACAATGTGGTCATCAAGATGGAAAGGTTACTGTGCCGCATGCAGACTTTCTTGCAAAAATTAATGCTGTTAGATATGCCTTTTTAGAATTAGGTGTTGATGATGGAATTATTGTTGCAAGAACTGATTCATTGGGTGCTGGCTTAACAAAACAAATTGCAATAACTAATGAGGAAGGAGATCTAGGAGATCAATATAACTCATTTTTAGATGTTGAAGAGATAAGTAGTGAAAATATGAATCATGGTGATGTCATGATTAGTCAAAATGGTAAAGTAGTAAGGCCAAAAAGACTTCCATCAAACTTATATCGATTTAGAAAAGATACAGGTGAAGCAAGATGTATTCTCGACTCAATCACAAGCTTGCAAAATGGAGCAGATTTAATATGGATTGAGACTGAAAAGCCCCATATAGGACAAATAGCTGGAATGATGAATGAAATTAAGAAAGTTATTCCGAATGCAAAGCTTGTATACAACAATAGCCCTTCATTTAACTGGACTTTAAGTTTTAGACAACAAGTTTTTGATTCTATGTCAGAATCTGGTGAAGATACCTCATCTTACGAACGAGATGACCTTATGAATGAAAAATATGATGATACGGATTTAGCAAAAAAAGCTGATGATAGTATTAGATCTTTTCAAGCCGATGCATCTAAGGAAGCAGGTATTTTCCATCACTTGATAACACTTCCTACCTATCACACGGCTGCCCTATCAACAGACAATCTTGCAAAGGAATACTTTGGATCTGAAGGAATGTTGGGATACGTTGCAAATGTTCAAAGAAAAGAAATTAGAGAAGGCATTGCATGTGTAAAACATCAAAATATGTCTGGTTCGGATATGGGTGATGATCATAAAGAATATTTTGCTGGTGATGCTGCTTTAAAAGCAGCAGGTAAAGATAATACGATGAATCAATTCTAATCTAATATTTTATACAAAGCCTCTGTTAGTAGATTAGAAGTTTTATAGAGATTTGCAGGTTTTTGCTGCTTATTACATACAAAAGAATAACCAATCTTCTTATCTAAATCTCCAAATGCTACTGCTCCACCAATACCTGCATGCCCAAATGTATTTTTTTTCATTAATGGCGCAAAATTTACTCTATTTCGTTCATTGCCATTTAACATAAAACAATATCCAAAATTTATTTTTGAACCAAATAATACAGTATCAGGGCCACTTGTTTTTATAGTAGTGGCATCTTTTAGAGTTATAAAATCTAACAACTTTATATCGTCTCTTTCACATCCTGTTACAAGTATCCCAAATAATTTAGCCAAACTTGCAGCAGTTCCATGTCCATTTGCGGAGGGAACTTGAGACTTTCTCCAGTCAGGTGAGTTTGGATCATATTTATTAAATAGCTCTCCATTAAAAGCATAAGTGAAGTCTTTAGAAATGATAGAATTTTTTAAATTCTTTAAATCATTAGGTAAGAAAATATCTGGAATATATTTAATAAATTCTAAGGGAGGATTTAAATTATCAAATCTTTTAAATGAAATATCTGCGCATCTATAATGATCATCATCAGGTAATCCAATATGAAAATCTAAATTAAATGGGGTTGCGATTTCATCTCTAAAGTAATCACCAACCATTCGTCCTTCTGCCCTTCTAAATATTTCACCAACCAACCAGGCAAATGTTAAAGCATGATAACCTTGTGATAGTCCCGGCTCATGATATGGTGTTTGTGATTCAAGAGTTTTTACAAACTTATCCCAGTCTGTCCAATTGCACTCTGGGAACCCATCCTTAAACCCAAACATGCCAGCTCTATGAGTCAGTACATCTATGACTTTTGTATCTGATTTTGTTTTTCCATACTCTGGCCAGTAATAATCCACATTCTTATTTACATCTAAAAGGCCATCGCTAATTATTTTTGCAATACATATTCCGGTTACTGCTTTAGTAACTGACCAAACATTTACAAGTGTGTCATCTTCCCATTCTTTAGATTTTGATTTATTTGTATAGCCACCATATAGGTTAACTACTTCATTGCCTTTGTATTCGATTGCTACAGAACATCCAAGTTCATGACCAGATTTTAGCTGCTTAGAAAATATTTCATGTATCTTTTTAAATCGATCGTCGCAATGACCATTTATCATTAATAAATAGAACTAGTCGTTACAGGATTGAGGATCAGTCCTGCCGCATATTTGACATTCACCACTGCTATCAAGATTTGCCATACCACCACATGAGCCTTTTATCGGTTGGTTCCTGAAGATTAGTCCAACAGCAAGCCCAGTAAAAGCAAGAACTATAATTAAAAAACCAAGAATTAATTCACTCATAGATCTAGATCATACCATTTATTAGAATAAGTAATATCTTGTCCATTGCCATCATCAAATATAACCATTATGGCTATGTCATTTCTATTGGCAATATTTATAGCTTTTTCCATGCCCATCGCATTGAATGCAGTCGCGTAAGCATCAGCATATGTAACAGAACTTTTATCTACTACAGTTATTGATAAAGTATTATTTGTTATGGATTTAAGAGTTTTGGGATTAATTGTATGGCTTATGATTTCTCCATTTGAGCCTACTTTGTAGTTTCTATATTCTCCAGATGTTGCAATCCCAAGAAAGTTGTTATTCTTGTTATCTATAACAACAGATGGACTCTCATAGTTAGATCCAGGATCTTGAATCCCTATACTCCAAGGACTACCATTTTTGTTACCATTAATTATTATCTCGCCACCAATGTCTATTAAGTGATTTCTAAGATTATTTGAATAGAGGTACTCGTGAATTTGTTGAACAGCATAACCCTTAGCGATGGAAGATAAATCAAACCAGTTTTCAGAATATCTTCTGAGAGATTTATCATTTTCATTTAATTCATAGTTTGAGATTTCTTTCTGTGAGATATTTTTTTCGAAGTCTGGGGAAAATCCAAGTTCACTCGATACCTTCCCCATCATTATGTTGTAGTAGCCTTCAGAAATATCTTCTACTTTTTTAGCTATTATTAGAATATTTAATAAGTGATCAGATATAAGCTGTTTTTTATTAAAATTCATATTTATTATATTAATTTCAGATTTAGCTTTGTAATTTGAAGCAACTAAATCTATTTTGTTAATAATTTTTTCTATTTCTTCTTTATGATGATCTCCGATATATTCAGAAGATGATATAGACCAGTAGGTACCATAAGCATTTCCTGAGATACTATAAACTGAATTTGTGTTATGGAAATAAGCAATAGCTAATAAGGAAATACCAGCAAGCAAAGCAATTATTTTAGAAAAAAGATATCGAGACACGATATTTATTAATTAACCGCCAAAGTCATCAAGTGCTATATTTTCAGGCTCTACGCCTAAGTTTAGTAATAAATCTATTACAGCCTTATTCATCATTGGAGGCCCACACATATAGTATTCACAATCTTCAGGGGCTTCATGTGATTTTAGATAATTTTCATATAACACATTATGAATAAAACCAGTATCTCCATCCCAATTGTCTTCAGGTATTGGATCAGATAAAGCAACATGCCATTCAAAATTATCATATTTTTTAGCTAATTCATCGAAGTCTTTAACATAAAACATTTCTTTTAAACTTCTAGCGCCATACCAAAATGTTATCTTTCTATCTGTATTAAGCCTTATCAATTGATCAAATATGTGTGATCTCATGGGAGCCATGCCAGCACCACCACCGACAAATACCATTTCTGCTTTTGTTTCCTTTGCAAAAAACTCTCCAAAAGGTCCAAAGACTTTAACTTTATCACCAGGCTTTAAGCCAAATGTCCAAGAAGACATAAGACCTGGAGGCACATCAGAACCTGGAGGTGGTGAGGCTATTCTTATATTAAATTTAATAATACCTTTCTCCTCAGGATAATTTGCCATTGAGTAAGCTCGTATGACTGGCTCATTAGTAATAGATTGATTATCCCATATCTTAAAACGATCCCAGTCTTCGTGATACTCTTTGTCTATATCAAAATCTTTGTAGTTAATGCTATATGCAGGTGCTTCAAGTTGAACATATCCACCAGCTTTAAAATCAACATTTTCTCCTTCAGGTAATTTTAAAATCAGTTCTTTTATAAAAGTTGCAACATTATCATTAGAAATAACTTCACATTCCCATTCTTTTACACCGAATACATCGTCTGGGACATTTATTTTTAAATCATTTTTAACAGGAACCTGACAAGACAATCTCCAACCATCTTTTTGTTGGGTAGGATTAAAATGGGATTCCTCGGCAGCTAGTATGGAACCACCTCCTTCTAATACCTGACACTTACACTGACTACATGTTCCTCCACCGCCGCATGCTGATGCTAAAAAAATATTATTATCAGCGAGAGTTTGAAGAAGTTTTGATCCTGCAGGAACAACTATTGGATTAGATGCATCCCCATTAATTTCGATTGAAACGTCACCAGTTGATACAAGCTTAGATCTAGCAAAAATAATTACCATAACAAGCAACAATATAATTCCACTAAAAGAAGTTACACCTAAAAGTAAATCAATATTCATAATTAAAGAGATATTCCTCCAAATGACATAAAACCAAAACTCATTAAACCGACTATGATAAATGTTGTGCCAAGTCCTTTGAGGCCTTCAGGTATATCAGAGTATTTTAACTTTTCTCTAATACCTGCTAAAACAACAATTGCCATAGCCCAACCAAAACCAGCACCAAAACCATAGACAACACTTTCAACAAATAACAAATCTTTCTCTACCATAAAAAGCGAGGCACCTAATATTGCACAATTAACTGTAATTAATGGCAGAAATTGACCTAAAGCATTATACAAAGCTGGGACATATTTATCTAAAAACATTTCCAAAATTTGAACACTTGCAGCAATTACACCTATATAACTTATAAGCTCTACAAACTCTAAATTCGTACCTTCTATTCCAGCCCAAGTTAACGCATCTTCCCTTAATATATAGTTATAAATTAAATTATTTAAAGGTACTGTGATCAAACAAACTACAATTACCGCCACGCCTAAACCAAATGCAGCATCTATTTTTTTAGATATTGCAATAAAAGTGCACATTCCAAGAAATAATGATAATGCAATATTTTCAATAAATACTGTTGTAATAAAGATATTTAAATAGTGTTCAAACATTTAATTCTCTTTTAGTTAAATCAGAAGCCGTCGAATGCTTTGATAAGTTAAAATCATCCTCTTCAACTTGATTTGGTCTAATTGATCTTATTAGCCAAATAAATAAACCAATAATAATAAATGAGCTTGGAGGAAGTAATAATAAATTATTTCCCATATACCATCCCCCATTTGAAACAAGAGGAAGTATTTCATATCCAAATAAAGTCCCTGCTCCAAAAAGTTCTCTAATAGTGGCAACCCCAATTAAAATTATGCTATAACCCAATCCATTTCCTAATCCATCTAAAAAACTTAATAAAGGCCTTTCCTTCATCGCAAATGCCTCAGCCCTTCCCATCACAATACAATTAGTAATTATTAAACCTACAAAAACAGAAAGTTTTTTACTGGTTTCATAGTCATATGCTTTTAGTAACTCATCAACAACAATAACCAATGAGGCTATAATCGTCATTTGAACAATAATTCTTATGCTAGATGGAATATAGTTTCTTATAAGTGAAATAAATAAATTTGAAAAAGAAAGAACACTAATAACAGCAACACACATAACCATTGTTACTGTAAGGTTGTTTGTTACAGCTAAAGCTGAACATATGCCAAGAATTTGAAGCGTTATAGGATTTTCATCTATAAGAGGTTTAATTATTACTTCCTGATATTTCTTAAGATTCATAATTTAATTCTCTTAATAATTGCGAATAGCCAGACTCACCAAACCAGTATGAAACCATATTAGTTACGCCCCTACTGGTAATTGTTGCTCCCGATAAACCATCAACTTTATATGAAGATTGTAGATCGCTTTCATCAACCTTTCCTTTTATAACAGAAAGTACAACCTCATTATCTTTATATATCTTTTTTCCTTTCCATGAAGCTTTCCACTTAGGATTATCAACTTCAGCTCCAAGTCCAGGAGTTTCTTTATGTTCGTAAAATTCAATTCCTGAAACAGTATTAAAGTCATCTTTTATAGCGATATATCCATATAAAGTTCCCCATAGACCATATCCTCTAATTGGTAATATTAATTTATCAATTTCGCCTATTTCATTTCTTAAAATATATATTTTTCCAATATTTTCTCTATTCTTTATGATAGCTATATCATCTGAGGCATCTACTTTGATTGATAGTTGAGGATTTTTTGTAGCACTAAGTTGATCATATTCATCAATATTATAATTTTTGTATTCACTTAGAAGCATTCCTGAATTGAAATCAATAAACTTAGATTCTAATTTTGTAAATTGTTGAGCTATGGATTCATTCGGATCATAAATATCAGCAACTTGAAGAACCTTCAATCTTCGATCATTTAATTTATTTTCTTTTTGAATGTCTCTAAGGCTTACGGCTGAGGTTGAAACCACTAGTGAGCATACTAAACAAACGGAAAATGCTACACCTATTGTTTTTAAAATAGATTCATTCATTTGTAAGTGCCTTTCTTTTTTTAATATTTGACATAACAACCATGTGATCAATGACTGGAGCTAATAAATTTGCAAATAGTATAGCTAACATCATACCTTCAGGGAATGCTGGATTAATAACTCTAATCAATATAACGGTAACACCTATTACAAATCCATAAATCCATCTGCCAGTATTAGTACCAGAGCCTGATACAGGTTCTGTAGCCATAAATACTAAACCAAAAGCAAAGCTACCAATTACTAAATGCCAATACCAAGGTATGTTAAACATTGGATTAGTTTCTGATCCAACGAGATTTAATATTGAAGACATAAGAATCATGCCAACCAAAGTTCCTAAAATAATCCTATATGAGGCTACTTTTGTATATAGTAAGACTGCTAGTCCAATTGCTATAGCAATTATGGATGTTTCTCCGACAGAACCAGGTATATTGCCAAGAAATGCATCAAACCATGTATAAGAACTAGTTATACCAGCCATGCCAGACTCTGCAGCAACACCAAGTGCAGTTGCACCACTATATCCCTCTGGAATTAAATTATAGTCAGAAATACCAGCCACCCAAACTTTATCTCCTGATATTTGTGCAGGATAAGCAAAGTATAAAAATGCTCTTCCAGTAAGTGCAGGATTTAAAAAATTCTTACCAGTTCCGCCAAATATTTCCTTTCCAATTACCAAACCAAAAGAAATTCCCATCGCTGCTTGCCATAATGGAATATCTGGAGGACAACTTAAAGCAAATAGAACAGTCGATACAAAAGCACCCTCATTTATTTCATGTTTTCTTACAATTGCAAATAAAGCCTCCCATGCTATACCTACAGTAAATACTACAAAATATATTGGCATAAAGTAGCAAGCGCCAAACCATAATTTACTTATAAAACTAGTTGAATCATAACCAACAATAGAGACAAAATAATGATGCCAGTCACCTGTATTTTGTTGATTAATAGTTTCTAGATATTCAAGTGAATTAGCGCCAAGGTTATACATTCCAAAAAACATTGCTGGGAATGTTGCAAGCCATACAGTAACCATAACTTTTTGAATATCAACTGCATCTCGAACATGAATGGGATTCCTGGTTTTTTTAGAATACGAAAAAAATAAATTTTCTAGCGCATCAAATAACGGAAACCACTTAGAATATTTACCATCATCAATAAAGTTTGGCTTGACGTTATTTATATAGCTTCTTAAAGATTTCATGATTCTAAATAAAGTTTATTTAAGTTATCCAATAAGATGGATGAGTAATCATATTTACTTGGACACACATATGAACACAAGGCTAAATCTTCAGGTACTAACTCTAACATTCCTAAATCGATTGCCATTTCTGTATCAAAAACAACCAAGGCTTTAAGCAACTGTGTTACTAATATGTCCATTGGCATTACTTCTTCATATGATGAAATGGGAACTATTGCTCTATTACCTCCCCCTATAGATGTATTAAAAATAAACTTTTTGGGTTTAATTAATGAAGATATGAAAACATTAAGCTTTGAATGAAGAGATGAACCTGGCATTAACCAGTTCATAAAAATTTCGTTAACTTCATCTGGTAAAGCAGAAATTTGTGAATCATAAAAACCAAGATAATTCATTACACCCTCTGATTCATGACCATGAAGAACAGAACCAGAAATTACTCTTGAATTGGTTTCGATTTTACCTGCTGTTATTTCATCTATATTTCCACATATCCTCACATTTAACAATGAAGGCTCATAAACAGATGGGCCACCTAAGGCAATAATTTTATTTGTTCTAATTTTCTTGTTTATTTTTAAAAATCCAAGTGAAATTACATCCTGATAGTTTATTGTCCACACAGATCGATTTAAATTAACGGGATATATATTTGAAATATGTATGCTAGATAAACCAGCTGGATGAGGCCCTTTAAATTGATAATAATTAATATTTTCATTAGAGGTATCAAAGTCATCAAATTGATATGAAAGATTAATATCGCAGTCAAATAAATCACATAATACTTGTAGTCCTACATCAAATTCATTTTTGTTATGGGTGATTATATGAAAAGGGTCAACTGAAAGAGGATTCGTATCGCAACAATTAATAAAAAGAGCATCTGGAGTTTCTTTAATAGAAGGTGTTCTATTAAAGGGTCTTGTTCTAAATGAATTCCATAAGCCTGAATTGATAATAGTATTTTTAAATTGATCTAAGGATTCGTCTATATTAAATAATTCAAATTGTTCATCGTCTGAAATTTCAATCTCTATAGATAAAAATTTTCTCTTGTCGCCTCTATTTATATCTTTAATTTTTCCTCCAGCAGGTGATGTAAAGAAAATGCCTGGATTTTTTTTATCTTCAAATAATTTTTGTCCAGCTTTAACTTCATCACCTTCTTTAACAAGCATGGTGGGTTTCATCCCAATAAAATCATTAGATAATAATGCTACTGACGAACTATTTGGTTCGTCACTTAAAGATGCTTTAGGTGCTCCTGATATCGGTAAATCAAGACCTTTTGATATTCTTATCACTGTTTGTGTGCCTTTAAAAAAGTTGCTTTAAAACTATTAAAAAACAATAGAATTATAAGGCTAAAAAACCTTAGATTCTAGTTTTAACTGATTGGTTTTGGTAATCTTTCAAGGCTTATATTAGAAACCTTCTTGGTAAGACTTATTACCTGCTTGGTATATCCATATTCATTGTCATACCAACAATAAAGAGTAACCATATTTCCATTTGTTATAGTTGCTTGAGAATCAACAATAGTTGCAAAAGGGGAAGAGTAAAAATCTGTCGAGACAATTTCCGTTGAATTTACATAACCTATGATATCTCTATATTTTGAATGAAACGCCATAGACCTTAAATAATCATTAATATCGGTGGTGTTAACTTTTTTGGACAAAGTTAAAGATAATATAGCTAGACTAACGTTAGGAGTTGGAACTCTGATTGCATTACCGGTAAGCTTACCTTCAAGCTCAGGCAGTGCTTTAGCTACTGCTTTTACCGCACCTGTTGAAGTTAGAACCATGTTTAATGGCGCGCCCCTTCCTCTGCGATCTTTTTTATGAAAATTATCAATTAGATTTTGATCATTGGTATATGAATGAATTGTTTCAATATGACCTCCTACAATTCCATATTCAGTGTTTATGATTTCTAACACAGGAACAATTGCATTTGTGGTACATGAAGCAGCAGAAAGAATATTATCTGAGTCTTTGATAATATTATCATTTATGCCATAAACAATATTTTTGATATTGCCTTTTGCCGGTGCAGTAAGTATTACCTTTGATGCTCCTGATTTTATATGTTGTGATAGATCAGTTTCATCTCTCCATATACCAGTATTATCAATAACTAGAGGATCTTTGATGTCATAATCTGCATAATTAACTTCGTTTGGTCCTGATGCGTATATTATCTTAACTGGATTTCCATTTATGACTATTGATGAGTTCTCTTCATCAACTCTTACTGTTCCATCAAAAGAGCCATGAACTGAATCTCTGCTTAAAAGGCTTGCTCTTTTATATATATCGTCATCAATGGCTTTTCTTATTACAATAGCTTTTAGTCGAAAATAGTTTCCAGGACCAGTTGTTTGAGTCATTATTCTTGCAGCCAGTCTACCAATCCTACCAAAACCATATAAAACTATATTTGTAGGTTCCTTTGGTCTATTAGAGTCTTTATTTATAACCGATTTGAGTTCAGCATCTATATATTCTTTAATTTTTGAATTGTCATCTTTAATGTCCTTAAAAAAAGGACATCTTACAGCTATTTCTCCAACATCAATTTCACAATCCATAAGCTGTAATGTTCTTATGTATTCAAGAATCGGATAGGTTTCCAGTTCACTTAGTTCATTATTATCAGATTGTCTTGCAAATCTATGAGCTCTCATAATCGCTACAGGAGATTCGTTTACAAGTGACTTTCCATAAATCATTATATTTATTCCATCACGATATAATGAACCTATGATGGGCACCATTAATTCTGCTAAGCCCTCTCTCCACTTCCAATCACCAAATGAATCATCAGGAAGTATTCTTTTTTGTCTTTGAGTAGATTTAAAACTTATATCTTTATTGTCAGCCATTTTACGATTATAAGTGTTTTGTTTAGATATCTGATATAACTAATTAGAAATATTTTTTAAATGGAAATCAGAATTTCCAAATAAAGCATCAATTGAAATCATTTTCTTAAGGTAATGTCCTATCATCATTTCTTCACTTACTCCCATTCCGCCATGCATTTGTACTGCATCTTGAGCAGAAATTTTGCCTGCTTTTCCAATATATGATTTTAATGCAGAAACATGCTTAGTCATGTCCTCTGAATTGTTATTAACTTCAAGCATAGCTTTAATTAATAAAGATTTAGCTAATTCCGATTCAATAAACATATCTACCATTCTGTGTTGAAGAACTTGAAAGCTTGATATGGGTTGACCAAACTGCTCTCTGCCTTTTGTATACTCTAATGTCTTTGTATAGCAAGATTCCATGCAACCAACAGCCTCTGCACAAATGCATAAAGTTGCTAAATTTATTGTTTTATTTACTAACTCAATTGCTTCTTCGCCAGATGCAATTATATTTGTATCGTCTAATTGCACATTTTCAAAAGAAATTTCTGCACAGGACTGGCCATCTACGGTTGAAAAAGAATTAATTGATACTCCATTTGTATTTGTATCAAAAATAACAATTTTTAATTCATTACCATCAGTACAAGTAGAAATTATTTTGTTAGCATTGCCTCCATTCAAAACCAAGGTTTTAGTTCCGTTCAAAACATTTTTTGAATCAAGTGAAGTATTAACAGATAAATAATCATAACTATTTGATGCTTCTGCATATGCAAAAGAAATATGCATATCACCACTACATATTTGCTCTATTAATTCATTTTTATGAGGATATGATGATTTATCTAATAGAGAACCAGAAAGAACAACTGTTGCTAGGTATGGCTCAATAACAAGAGATTTACCAAATTCTTCAAATAAAATAGATAACTCTATAGCACCAAAACCCAAACCACCAGAATCCTCAGAAAATGCCATTGAAAGCCAGCCTTGTTCAGCGAATAGTTTCCAAACATTACTATCAAAATCTTCAGATGATTTAACAATATCTTCTCGTTTATAAAAATCGTATTCAGATTCACAGAATTTTTGAATCTGTTCTCGAAGCATTATTTGTTCTTCGCTGTAATTAAGATTCAATTTTAAACACCTAAAACAAATTTAGAGAGAATATTTTTTTGTATCTCATTACTTCCACCATATATAGATGTTTTTCTGAGATTTAAAAATGCAGATAGACCATTGGCAGCGTAGTCTGGTCCTGCTGGTTTGTCATTACTGCCATAACCATGAGGTCCCGGATACATTAGGGCATATTCACCTGAAGCCTCTACAAATAATTCAGAAATCTTTTGCTGCATCTCTGTACCTTTTATTTTAAGAATAGATGATTCAGCACCAGGATGACCGCCATTTTCAAGCTCAGATAATAACCTTAGTTCTGTAATCTCAAGAGCAGAAAGTGAAACCTCTAATTCTCCAACTTTTTTTCTGAGGTCATCATTATCTATGTCATTAACAATTTTTTTAAGCCTATCAAGTTCACGCATCGATGATCCAACTGCAGCTATTCCAAATCTCTCATGAGCTAGTAGAAATTTTGCATATGTCCAACCCTTACCTTCTTCACCAATAAGATTTTTAGCTGGGACCTTAACATCAGAAAAGAAAACTGTATTTACTTCGTGATCACCATCAATTGTAATTATAGGTTTAACTTCTATACCAGGAGACTTCATGTCAATAAGCAAAAATGAGATGCCTTCCTGTTTAATTCCACTACTATCTGTTCTAACTAAACAGAATATCCAGTCAGCATTTTGAGCTAAAGTAGTCCAGGTTTTAGCTCCATTAACAACATAATACTCTTCATCAAGATCATTCCTTTTAACTGCTTTTGTTTTTAACGATGCCAAGTCTGATCCTGAACCTGGTTCAGAGTACCCCTGACACCACCATGTATTAAAATTAAGAATATCAGGTAAAAAAGTTTCCTTTTGTTCATCATTACCAAATGTGTATATAACTGGACCGACCATTCCTACACCAAAAGGTAATATTGGTGGGCAACCTGCTAAGCCTAGTTCTTTATTGAAAATATAAAGTTTAGATGCAGACCATCCTGTTCCACCATATTCAGTAGGCCAGTTATATCCCATCCAACCTTTCTTTGATAATGCTTTATGAAAATCAACAAGATCTTGCTTGCTAATTGTTATGCCGCTATCAGTTTTTTCTTTTACATGTTTAGGATAGTCATTGGCTAACCAATCTCTAACTTCATCTCTAAACGCAATATCTTCTTTACTAAAGTTTATATCCATAATTTTCTTTTATTATTTAATTTGATTGCTAAAATAAGGACCTCATTATACACAACAAAATGCTTAAAAATAAACATAATCTATACCAAAATTATTCTTATTGTTTGGCTACTTATTTCAATGAAAAAAATGAGTCATTATGCATCATTACTAATAGCAATAATGAAGCTAAGTATTTAGTAAATGAACTAAAATTAATCTTAGAAAACAATAGTATTATACATTTTAGAGAAAGTGATATTCTTCCATATGATCATTTTTCTGTTCCAGAAAAAATAACCAAAGAAAGATTTAAAATTGTAAATAATAGCAAAAGCTATAAGAAACATATATTAGTTGCCTCAGTTAAAAGCCTCTTTGAGAGGTATCCAGAAAATGAATTCTTTAAATCTATTAAAAATTTTAAAATTGATACAAAAATCTCATTAATTGAATTAATAAATATAGTTGAATCATTAAATTATCAAAAAAAAACTAACGTTGAAAATATTAATGAATATTCTGTAAGAGGAGGAATAATTGACATATACACACCTATCTATAGCAACCCTTTAAGAGTAGAAATATTTGATGACAGAATTGAGTCTATTAGATTTTTTGATGTTGAATCACAACTTTCAGTGAACACACTTTCAGAATTTTCAATTTCAAATGGCAATAGTGTCTTATTTGATAAGAATACAATAGATATGTTTATAGATAGATGGAGAGACTATTTTCCTGAAATTGATGAAAGATATTGCCCTATTTTTCAAAATATTAAAAATAATTATAATTCAGAAGGTTATGAGATCTATTATCCATTTTTTTTTAAAAAGACTTTAAATTTTCTTGAATTATTTGATGATTATAAGTATCTAAAATTGAATAATCTTGATGAAGAAATCTTGAAATACAATAATTTTATCCAAGAAAGATATAGAGATGAAAAAATAGATAATTCTAGACCTTTAATAAAACCTTCTGATTTATTTTTACCCTACGATGATGTAAATAAAATTTATAATTCTATAAATTCATTAAATATTAATGAAATCGGCTTTAATTTTAGTTCTTTTAATGAGTTAGAAGAAGCTATATCAAATAACGTTTTTAGTAAAAGTAAAGTTGTTTTGATGTCATCAATTCCCAGCGAAGTCGAAAAGCTAAAGGAGAAATATTCTATTAGTTGCGATTTAATAAAAAATATAAATGATGCTAAAAATTCTATATCAATAATGTACGGAGACATTATTAGACCAATTCATGACCTTAAAAATGATGTATATATATTTCATAAAGAGGATATCGATAATATTGTCTATCAATTTGAAGATGCAAAACCAGAAAAAGCAAAAAATACTAATATAAATAATATTTTTAATAAAGGTGACTATGTTATTCATGAGAGCTATGGATTGGGACTATATGATGGGCTTGAAATTATCGATACTAATAATAATTTTAACGAATATATAAAAATAATATATTTAAATAATGAAAACCTATATGTGCCTCTTAGGGATATTAATAAACTTTCTAGTTACCATAAAAATAAGAATTTATTAGATACACAGCTTGATTCATTATCGTCATCAAAGTGGAGAAATAAAAAAGTTAAGGCTAAGAAGCGAGCAATTGATCATGCTGCAGAGATTTTAGATGTTGAGTCTAGAAGAAATAAAGCTCACTCATTTCCTCTTAAAATTGATTCAGAAAAACTTACTTCATTTGAAAATGAATTTCCCTATAACGAAACACCTGATCAGATAGAATCATTTAAGGCAATAAAAAAAGATATATCACTTATCAAACCAATGAATAGAGTTCTATGTGGTGATGTGGGTTTTGGTAAGACAGAAGTTGCAATGAGAGCATCTTTTATTTCAGCATTATCAGAAAAACAAGTAATAGTAATTGTTCCAAGTACAGTACTGTGTGAACAACATTTTAATTCTTTTATCAAAAGATTTATTAATTACCCTGTAAATATTAAAAAACTTAACAGATTTGTATCAACAAAAGAACGTGAAATTGTTATTGATGAGTTTAATGAAAAAAAAATAGATATTCTTATATCAACTCATGTTGTCTTTAATAATAATATCAACTTCAAAAATACAGGCTTATTGGTAATTGATGAGGAACATAAATTTGGTATAAAACAGAAAAATTATATTAAAGATAAGCAAGCAAATATCCATATTCTTTATCTTTCAGCAACTCCAATACCAAGAACAATGAATTTAGTATATTCAGGCCTTAAAGATTTTTCATTTTTACACACAGCTCCTTCTAATAGAATTAGCATAAAATCATTTTTAAAATTGCATACATCTCAAATTTTAAAAGAAGCTCTTTCTAGAGAGAAAAATAGAGGCGGTCAATGTTTTATAGTTCAAAATGACATATCAAAAATGGCTTCTATTAAAAAAGAAATAAATAATATATTGCCAAACTTCAAGGTTGGTACTGCTCACGGCAAGCTATCAAAGAAAGATATTAATATGGTTATGAATGATTTTAAAAATGGAAATATTGATGGTTTAATTTGTACAACGATTGTTGAGATGGGCTTAGATATACCTAATGCTAATACAATGATAATAACTAACTCACATAACTTCGGTCTATCACAGCTTCATCAATTAAGAGGAAGAGTTGGTAGATCAGATAAACAGGGATATTGTTACTTTTTAATACCAACAATGGATATTCCTAATATTTCACGAAATAGGCTTGATGCAGTTATAAAACATTCAAAACTTGGAGAAGGCTTTTTGATAGCCCAAGAGGACTTAGAAATACGTGGTGGTGGAGAGATGTTAGGTGATAAACAAAGTGGTCACGTAAATGATGTTGGTATAAGTCTTTACCTTTCAATGCTTAAAGAAGCAATTAAAGGAACTGATGATATCTATTCAAATAATAATTTAGAAATAAATTTTAATGACTCTTCATTTATAGATGATAATTATCTCCCGTCACCTATTGAAAGATTAAAAATTTATTCTCAGATAAGTCAATCATCATCCTTTGAAGAGCTTGAAGAACTAAATAAGAATTTAATAGATAGGTGTGGAAAGATGCCTCCTGAAACATTAAATTTAATTAACAACAAGTTTATTGGTCTTAGGATAAAAGATACTGGAATAAAATCGATAAAATCAAACGAAAAAAGTACTAATATTCAGCTTGAGAGTAATGCTAAAAAAGATATTATCAACAATATGATAAATTTAGCGTCTTCAAGTCCAGAAATTTACTCGATTACAAAAGATAATAAATTTATATTTAAATCAAATGATATTAAATCCGAACAAAGAAGAAAAAATGTTAATCTCCTTTTAGATGAAATACTTTAAGTTTAAATACATAGCACTAATTATGCTCTCAATATCTGTCTATTCTTATGAAGAATTACAAGAATATAAGGTTGAATTAATTATTTTTAAGTACTCTACACCTAATACAAATGAATTATTTGATTCAATATTAAAAATTCCAGATATGGAAATTATTAATAACTATTCTATAGATTCTGACACTAGTGAATACAGGTATAGTAATTTCTCTAATGTATCTGAATATATATCTAGCGTTATCAACAAAGATTACATTAAGAGTAAGAGCCTTTATCCTTCAGTATGGTACAGGGATGACGTTAAACTTGAAACACTCAAGAAATTGAGGACTAATATAATAAATGATAATGAAATTGATTATATTGATTCAAAATCTTGGATTCAATCAATACCATCATATGAATCTAGTAAGTATCTTGCTTACGAAAATGATATTAAGAATTATGGATTCTTCTTAAATCTTTATAAGAAAAGATTTATGCATATTCAGCTAAAAGGATATCTTTCAAATTTAAATTATAGAAATAATAATATAAATATATTTATCGACGATGAGAAAAGAATTTTTAACGAAGAAGTTCATTTTTTTGATAACCCATATTTTGGAATTATCATCTCTGTAATACAAATCTAATTACTTATAATAAGCATTATCATCAATTGAATGATCGGTTAGGTCTTTTACAGATTTAACTTCAGGTATCTGCTCAATTAATGTTTTTTCAATTCCATCTTTAAGAGTAACATCAACCATTCCACAACCCTGACATCCTCCACCAAACTGCAAAACAGCAACATTATCTTTATTAAATTCAACTAGCGATACCTCTCCACCATGAGACTCTAACATTGGATTTATCTCGTTATATATAACATAGTTTATTCTGTCTTCAACGGGGCTATCAGAGGAAATATTTGGAAGTCTGGCATGAGGCGCCTTGATCGTAAGTTGACCACCAAAGGTATCATTATCAAAATTAACTTCACAGTCCTTTAAAAAAGGAATACTTCGTTTTTCTATATGAACACTAATCAATTTAAGATTAATAATCATATCATCGGGCATAGCTTCATCTGGTTTACAATATGCTAAACATGTTTCGGCTTTTGGTGTACCTGGATCAGAAATAAAGATTCTAATTGAAAGATCGGTTTCATTCTTATCTTTTATAAGATTAGCTAAGTACTCTTCAGCAGATTTTGTGATATTAATTATTTCATTCATAAATATATGTGGTTATTTAGAATTATAAATTCTTTTTTAGGAATAAGAAAAAAAAATGATCTTTCAAGAGATCTTAAGGATATATCTCTTTTTAAAGTGATAGTTCTTTTCTTAACACTAAACATTATATTTATAGGTATAGTATTTTTTATTACAAGGCTATTTATTACAAATGGATAAATTTGGAAGATTTAAAAATAATATTTTAAATAATTATTCCAAAAATATAATTATTAATATAAGTCCTTCATCATCATTTAGGTGCAGATGCGAGTTTTCATATTCAAATAACTCTTATGTTATGCATGATAAAGATCAAAAAGTATTTATGGATTCCTTCGAATATGCCTCAAAGGCAATACAAAAGAAGATGCCTATATTATTGAATGAAATTAATTCATCAAAAAAAATTAAGGAAAAACTATTTCAAATAAATTTTAGGTCAAATAATAAGAATGAGGTGCTAGTAACATTAATTTATCATAGAAAAATTGATGAATTCCTTATTAATTCTATAAGTGATTTGTCAAATAAAATTGGTATTAAAATTATTATTAGGTCCAAAAATTTTATTCATGTGTTTGACGATCATATGTTTAGAGACACTCTTGATTATAATAATTTAAGAATATATCAAACTGATAACTGCTTTTTTCAACCAAATAAATACCTATTAAATAAAATGATAAATAAGGTTATTGATTTTGTGAAAAATCCAGAAGATTTATTAGAGCTTTATTGTGGTGTTGGAACCTTCACTATGCCATTGTCTTCTACTTTTAAAAAAATTCTTGCTACAGAAAATAATAGAAAAGCGGATGAATGCCTTCAAAGAGGAATTTTAGAAAACAAAATAAATAATATTCATACAGCGAGATTGTCATCTAATGAGGTTATTGAATTATTTAATGGTCGAACTTTTAGAAGAATGAAAGATAAGTCGTTATTGTCATATAATTTTTCACACATCTTAGTTGATCCACCAAGAAGTGGCCTTACAGAAGAAGTAATAGAAACTATTAACTTATTTAAAAATGTTATTTATATATCATGCAATCCTAATAGCTATCTTAGAGATATAAATTTATTGAGTGATCATAATATAAAAAAAATAGAAATATTTGATCAATTCCCAAACACTGAGCATCTTGAAATAGTATCTTTACTTTCCAAAGAATAAATTAATTCAATCTTTCATATTCAATCCAATCAATTAATAACCTCTTATCATCTGGATTATCTATAAAATTTGAACATAAGGAATTATTACAAATTTCAGAACTTTCAATTCTTCCATTATCAAAGTCTCCTCCAACAGCAACATTTAATATTAAATAAAAATTATTATTAAAAGGATATGAGTATTGATTTAATGGGAATATTGATGGATTAATTGAAAGGTGGGGATCGGTTTCATTATTCACATAAAAATCCAACTTATTTGATTGGAAGATTAAAGTTATTGAGTGAAAGTAGGATTGAAAAGTGTTTTCATTTGAACTATAAAAATCGGCATTAATATATCTATTGTCTGGCCATTCGGTACCAAAATGAACAGCTGAACCAATTCTGTTTGCCTCTCCAGGCAGTCCATCAACTGGATAGGATCTACCTTTTGCTTCCATTAAATCAATTTCGCCACCCTTAGGCCATGGGGTTTCATCAAAAGGCAACATCCATATTGCTGGCCATAGACCAGTTCCATCAGGAACCTTAAAACAAACAGTTATTCTTGATCCAACCTCAATTGCAAATTTATTTTTAGTAAAGATTTTTGCAGAAGTAAAATGTTGTTCAACGTTATCACTACCTATATTTACTTCATATATTGGTTGGATTTTTAATAAACCATCTTCTATAAATAAATTATCTCTGTCGTCTGACGTATAGTTCTGCAATTCATTATTGCCATTGCACCCTCCTCCGTTATTGTTACACCCCTCGTCATATGACCATTTAGTTTCATCCAGTTCAGTGGTATTAAAGTCATCTATCCAATTAGCTGAGTCCGATTTTGCAACACAGTTATCTCTTGAATTTCCAGATGGTGGAACATATGAAAATGTTTGATGATCTGGTGGTATTTCAATCAATAAAGTTGGAGAGTTGTTGCTGCCACCTCCACAAGAAACTAATAACAATATTAATATATTTCTTAATGAGGTCATTAATATAAGAATTATCTTATTTTGTTATAAATTCATCAGATAGCAATTTCATCTCTTTTCTTAAAACAAACATTGCAATTAAATTTGGAATAGATACTAAAGCAACTACAACATATGCAATATTCCAGACCACAGTGGTATCTATTACAGCTGCAAGAATGAAACATAAAACATAAAAATTTCTGTACCATATGACTCCCTTCTCACCAAAAATATAGGCAGTTGACCTATCTCCGTAATAGCACCAAGTTATTGCCGTCGAAAAAGCAAACAATAATAATGCTATTGCAACTAGCTTGCCGCCATAGTCACCCAAAATTCCATTTGAAAAAGCTTTAGCAGTTAATTCTGCTGAGCTCACTAATGACTTACCCTCAAAAGTAACAGCATCTTTAGCTTTTCCATTATCTATATTTATGGATCCATTAAATAAATTTTTATTTGCATCTCTAACAACAATATCTTCGGCTATGGATCTTAAATGAATAACAGTAATATTGTTATTTAATATTTTTCCATCTTCTATATTTAGAATTCCATTGAATTCTTCAACACTTGAATCAATATTTTGTACATATTTGGTCAATTCATTGATTTGATCTGGATACACGAAACTATTGTCCTCATTAAGCTTATCGCTATAAGAACCATTTAAAACAATCATGTCTGTTTTTGAAAAATTAGTATCAAATTTTTCAGTCCATACATTGCTAGATAAAATTACTAAAGCTGTGACAGTGCAAACTACTAAAGTATCAATAAAGGGTTCTAAAATAGAAACAACACCTTGATCAATTGACTTATTTTTAGATGATGCATGAGCTATAGGAGAAGAGCCTTGGCCAGCTTCATTAGAATATAAACCCCTTGCAACACCATACTTTAAACTCATTGCAAAGCTAGCTCCCAAAAAACCACCCATTGCTGCAGAACCCGTAAAAACTTGAGCAAATATTGCATTAAATGAAGGAATAATATTTTGATAATTCTCTATAAGAATTATTAAAGCGCCGCCAAAATATATAAGTCCCATTATAGGAATAATTTTACTTGCGACAGAAGCAATTCTTTTAATGCCTCCAATAATAATTATCCATAATAATGTTCCCAAAAATAAGCCTGTAAATAGTTTTGGTACTGCAAACTCAGTATTCATAACGAGAGCAATATTATTTATTTGTGGCATGTTCCCAGAACCAATTGCGGTTATCATCATCAAAAAAGCAAATAAAATGGCAACCCATTTCATATTAAGGCCTTGTTCGATGTAATACATTGGACCACCAGAAATTGATCCATCTTTTAGCTTAGTTCTATACTTATGTCCTAGTGTTACTTCAACAAATTTTGTTGTCATTCCAAAGATAGCAGTAATCCACATCCAGAAAATAGCAGCTGGTCCACCAGTCCAAATTGCTAATGCGACACCGCCTATATTACCTGTACCAACTGCTCCAGACATAGCTGTAGTAAGAGCTTGAAAACCAGTGGTTTCTCCGTCAGTTTCAGTATTATTTGCTTTGCCAGAAACAATGTTAAATGCGCTTTTAAAGTATTTGAACTGAGGAAAGCCTAAGTAAATAGTAAAATATACACCAGTGCCAATTAAGAGAGCAGGAAACCACCAAGAGCCACTTAAATTACTATCCAATAAAACTAAAAAAGAATTAAATTGTTCCATGATTTTTATTCCGAAAATTTTTCGATCAAATCAGTATAACCGCCAACAAGTGTTCCATCTATAAATATTTGAGGAACGGTTCTTGCAGCAGGATTGCGTTTTAACATTTCTTGAAATACTTCAGGATTGTCAGCATCATAAACTTCATAGCTAATCCCTTTTAAATCAAAAAAATTTTTTGCCATGTCGCAATAGGTACAGATTTTTTTAGAATATATTTCAACTTTTTTGCTCATTATTTAATTATAATGAAAATATGAATTTATTTAACCTAAAAGACAAATCTATTTTAATTACTGGTTCTTCAAGAGGTATAGGTAAATCAATTGCTCATCAATGTGCTCTTCATGGTGCCAATGTAGTAATTTCAAGCAGGAAATTAAATGCATGCGAATTAGCTGCTCAAGAAATAAATGATTCTGTTGGTAAGAATGTGGCATTCCCAATTTCTGCAAATATAAGTGATGAGGATCAACTTAAAGAGCTCGTGGTCTTAACAAGAGAAAGGCTTGGTAAAATTGACACGCTTGTATGTAATGCAGCAACAAATCCTTTTATGGGCTCAATGTTGGATATGCCTAATGATAAATTTGATAAAGTTATGAACAATAATATCAAATCAAATCAAATTTTATGCAACCTTGTTCTTCCTGAAATGATAGAAAGAAAGGATGGATCAATAATTATTATATCTAGCATAGCAGCAATAAAAGGAAGCCCAATATTAGGTGCTTATAATATAAGCAAAGCTGCGGATGTAATGATTGTAAAGAATATTGCTGCTGAATTTGGCCATAAAAATATTAGAGCAAACTCAATAGCTCCTGGTTTAATTAAAACTGATTTTGCAAAAGCTTTATGGGAAAATCCAGATATATTAAAAACAGTACTATCTAGCACCCCAATGCAAAGAATTGGAGAGCCTGATGAGATTGCAGGTGTTGCAGTTATGTTAGCCTCAGATGCTGGAAATTATATAAATGGACAAACTATAGTAGTTGACGGTGGCACAACTATATCTTAATAGAATTCTTTATTTCACTTAAAAAATAATTTAATACATGATTCTCATTAATTTGGGGAACTCTATAGAAATCATCTCTAAGGTTATTTAATTCATTAATTAAATTTGAAATCTTTAAATTATTAAAATTAGAACTATTAAATATTTTATATATACCTGACATTTCTTCTGATAGTAACTTTGATCTTAAGAGTATCTTCAAAAATTCTATTAGATAATTAGTTTTAGTTATTAGATTTATGTCCATTGAAGACAAATCCTTTATTAATGATCCAATGTCTGATTTATTATTAATATAATCTGAAATTACGCTGATAAATTTTTTAAAGATTAAATGTCTGTCGTTTTCAATATCTTCAATAATTTTTAATGGTGTATAAAAACTTGGGAAATCATTAAAATTAATTTCAGATATTCCCCTTTTAGATAACCAAGCATTCATCTCTTTTGATGAAAGATTGGGTATATTGAATATCTGACATCGACTATAAATGGTTTCCAGCAGTACGTTAGATCGATCTGTTACCATTATGATATAAGTATTAGGAGCTGGCTCTTCAAGATTCTTTAAAAGAGCGTTTTGACATTCATTATTCATGGTTTGTGCATTTAAAATTAATGCGACTTTATTAATAGCTATCGAGGGTGTTATTCCTAAAAAGTCATTAATATTTCTTTGTCCTTTTTCCTCATCCCATTTTGTTTTTCTAAAAGTAATATGATGAAGAAGAATTTTATCTTTTTGTAAAATAAAGTAGTCTGGATGATTGTTTGCATCTAATAAATCACAGTCTTGGAGAAGAGTGTTTTTATTTAACAATAATTCTGATGCAAGCTCTTTAGCAAAAATTTCTTTCCCAATACCCTTAGGACCATTTATTATTATTCCATGAGGAAGATTTTCTAAATTAATACTTTTATAAATATTATCAAGCCAGTCTAAATCGGATAGCTTCATGTTAATGATTCAATATTCTTAATAATAGATTTGTGAATAAATTGAATATTATTTGAAGCGTCAATCGTAACGAATCTTTTGTCTTTTGCTATTTCTAGATAACCATTTCTAACATTGTTAAAGAACTCAATACCTGCCGATTCAATTCTGTCCTTGGTATCGTTAGTTTTTCTAGAAAAGCCTTCCTCGACTGAAATATCTAATAAAAAACTTAAATTAGGTTCTGGACATTCTATGAATAATGTAAGTTCATTTATAAACGTTTTAGACAGATTTCTTCCATAACCTTGATAAGCAATCGATGCATCATAAAATCTATCGAATAAAATAAAATCAGCTTTGCTCTTATTAATTTTTTGATTTATAAGTTCAGCTCGAGCTGCAAACATTAATAACAACTCAGCTTTATCTGATAATTGACTTGAGTTATTTAATAAAATATCTCTTATTTTTTCTCCTGTGATTGTTGAACCTGGTTCTCGATAAATCTCAACTAAATATTTTTTACTTTCCAAATATTCTTTTAATAAAGATATTTGTGTTGATTTTCCTACACCCTCAATCCCCTCAAAAGATATTATTTTCATTTATTTAATCCCAATTCTTTAATTTTACTTAAATGCTCATCATATGTTTTAGAGAAGTAATGAGTAGTAGGTGAATTGGCAACAAAAAATAAATAATCTCCTGGAGTGCTATTTTTAGCGGCTTTTATGGAGCTAGTTGAGGATATTGAAATAGGTGTTGGAGGAAGTCCATTGATCATATAAGTATTATATTTATTTTTTTTATTAAGAATATCAGATTTTTTTATATCTCCATCAAAATTTGGTAATAAACCATAAATTATTGTTGGATCAGCCTGTAATCTCATATTTAATGATAATCTTTTTAAAAATACGTCTCCAATATCTATTTTCTCATTATCGTTTCCTGCTTCTTTTTCAATAATTGATGCAAGTATTAAGATTTGATATTTGTCTAAAGAGTTTGGTGGCGGTTTTTTATTAAATAATTCTTCAAGAAAATCATTTAGCCTAGTATGACTTTTATTAATAATAAGCGAGGCATTCATGCCCTTCTTATAGAAGTAGGTATCTGGATATAGAATTCCCTCCCTGAAAGGATAATCTGTTTTAACACATCTTAAAAAACTACAATCATTTATTAGTAATGAATTATTTATTAAATCTTCAATATCATAGATTGTTGATCCTTCAAGAAATTTGATTTTATGAGTTATTGTTTTACCTTGACTCATTTTAGAAATTATTTCTTTTATAGGTAGATTGCCAATAGCATATTCACCTGATTGAATATTATTTATATCATTAAATTTAACAAATAATCTTATAAATAATTTATTAATAATTGTATTAGAAGAAAATTTTGAAAGGACTTGGTTAATGGATTCACCAGATTTGACATCAATTATCTTAGTTCCATATACAGGAATATCATCAATATAAGCTTTGTAAGGAGCAACTAAACAAATTGTTACAAATCCAACAAGACAAACTAATTTAAGAAATTTCATACTAAAGTCTAAATAACATAGTTATTTTAAACCATTAGTATAATTTTAAAATTCTAGAATTTATGAATTTGAATTAACGTATTCTACAGCTTCGTTGACTGTAGATATTTTCTCTGCGTCTTCATCAGCTATTTCAAGATCAAATTCTTCTTCTAGCGCCATAACTAATTCGACTGTATCTAGAGAATCTGCTCCCAAGTCATCCACAAAAGATGAATCACTCTGGATTTCATCCAATGATTTTCCTAGTTGATCACTTACAATTTTTTTGACTCTTTCTTCAATACTCATAACCTCTCCGTTGTCTCTATAGAAAATTTGACACATTTTACAACTAATAGTTCAAAGTTGCACATAAATTAATACATTAATAGACCGCCATCTATTGAGATCGTTTGACCTGTTATGTATGAAGCCTCATCTGAAGCCAAAAACATTACAAGATCAGAAACATCATCAGCCTTTCCAAGTCTATTCAATGGAATGCTGTTAATAATATTAACTTTAGAATCATCATCTAAAAATGAAGTCATATCAGTCTCTATGAAACCAGGAGCAACACAGTTAACTGTAATATTTCTTGAACCCAATTCCTTTGCTAGCGACTTTGTAAAGCCATTTAATGCTGATTTTGATGATGAATAATTTACCTGGCCAGGATTACCCATTAAACCAGAAATTGAAGAAATATTAATAATTCTTCCAACTTTATTTTTAACCATATTTTTAATAAAAACTTTTGTTAAGTTAAAAACTCCATTTAAATTGGTATTTATAACATCATCCCAATCACCATCCTTCATTCTTAGAAATAATTGATCGGACGTTATTCCAGCATTATTAATTAGTATATCTGGCAATAAGTTTTTATCTTTTAAAGACTTATAACAATCTCTGACGTCTTCCCTTGATGTTACATCTAGTTTTATTGGAAAAAGGTTGTCTAACTTTTCTTTAAATTCAAATTCATTCCTAGAAGTCCCAACCACATTGAAGTTTTTATTTGCAAAATGAAGAGCTATATTCTTACCAATACCTCTTGAAGCGCCTGAAATAAATACGTTCATACTCTTCATAGTAATCTTTCCAAACTATCCATAAATGATTCAGATGACGTTGAATAAACATTATCAATATTATTAGCTTTAGCTAGCCCAGATAAAACTTTGCCAGGCCCACATTCAATAATAATACCATTAGATTTTTTAATATTCTTCATGATATTAGTCCATTGTACTGGCTTAATTAATTGACATAGTAACTTTTCTTTTAGCTCATCGATATTTAATGATATTTTTGAGTCAACATTATGCAAAATTTCATACTTTGGCATAGAAATATTTATTTCATTCAAGACTTTTTTAAATTTATTTAAGGTTGGGGACATAACCTTTGAGTGGGATGCAATACTTACATTTAATTTAATACATTTTCTATATCCTCTTTCTTTTAAATCTTCTATTACAGCATCTGTTCCTTCAATTGTTCCAGAAATTACAGTTTGATTTGGTGAGTTTAAATTTGCTGGTGAAACTATTGTATCCATTTCTATTTCAACTTTTGAACAAATTTCTTTTATCTCCTCAAAATCAACATTTATAACTGCGTACATTGAGCCTTGTTCACAACTTTCCATCAATAGGCCTCTTTTATGTACTATAAGTAGAGCATCATCTAGAGCTAATGATTCTGCCGCAACTAATGAAGAGTATTCACCTAACGAATGTCCGGAAAGAATATTGGGCTCTATATTTAATGATTTTTTTATACGTTCAAAATACAAATAGGAAGTAAATAAAATTGCTGGTTGTGTAATAGAGGTTCTGTTTAATTCTTCTTCTGGGCCATTATTAATAATATCAATCAAATCAAATCCCAATGATTTGATTATCGAATCTTTGTATGAATTTAATATATCTTTTGAAAAGCAATTTAGCATGCCAAGTGATTGAGATCCTTGACCTGGGAAAACGATGCTTATATGCCTAGGCATACCTATGATGTTACTTCTTCAGACTCTTCTTTGACAGGTTTACGTAGATCTTTTATTAGCCTACCTTTATAAAATCCATCTTTCGTCATTTGATGGCGTACATGCTTTTCTCCAGAAACTGGATCTATAGATAAGGTTTTTAATTTTAAAGAATCATGAGAGCGTCTTTGCCCTCTTCTTGATCTTGTAACTTTACTCTTTTGTACTGCCATAATATGCCCTAAAAGACGCTATCCTATCAAAAATTGTTTGATAATAATAGTTATTAAGAAAGTTTATCTACGAGCTCATTAAATTCAGATGGATTTTCGCAAGTAATATTTATTAACTTAGAATCAGTATCATCAAATATTATATTTTTTGAATGAAGAGCAATATTCCTATTACCTAGACTTAGACTTTTATCAAAATCCCCATCACCGTATTTTTTATCAAAAATTATAGGATGGTTCATCTGAGATGCATGAATTCTTATTTGATGGGTTCTACCTGTATATATTTTTACATCAACAACCGTTGTGCTTTTTAATTTTCTATTAAGTTTAAAAACAGAAATTGAGTCTTTAGATTTTGATTCAATACTTTTATATATTTGATTACTTATTATTTTTTTACCTGAAAAGTTTCCTTTAATTATAGCTGTGTATATTTTTGTAACTCTTTGACTTAATAATGAATCATTAAAATGCTTAACAGCCTTCTTATTTTTTCCAAAAACCAAGCAGCCAGATGTTGTTTTATCTAATCGATGACATAAATCTATACCGTCTCCATACTTATTTCTAAATATATCAATAAGGCCAATATGATTCTTACTCCCGCTATGAACAGCAATATTATTTTTTTTATTTGTAACTAAATAATTATTATCTTCAAATAAAATATCGTTGGTATGAGTTTCAATAAGACCTATGCTTATATTTTTTGATTTAGCTAAAGGAGATTCAAGATTTGGTGGAATTCTGACTAGATCATCTTTGCGCAGTTTATAGCTTGGCTTAATTCTTGAAGAGTTTATTCTTACTTCGCCCTTTCTAATAATGCTATAAATTTTACTTTTAGGGACTGATTTGTAGATAGAGATTAAATAATTATCCAACCTTCTCCCACTATTATCATGATCTATAAGTAATTTTTTGACAGTCATGAGACAAATCTATAGGATATACACATAAATAACTAGGTAATCCTAGTATTAATATAAAGAAAGATAAATACAACAGTTAAATAAAACAACTCTGAAAAGGGTTAATCATTAAGCAAAATTTGTAAGACTTATTGATAGAAGCTTAAAGTAAAGCGTACTGCTGAATTATCTTCCTAATTTTAGGGAGAAATAATGAAAAGAATACTTATAAATTCATCTTATGGAGATGAACTTCGTGTGGCACTTGTTGATGGTGCTAAATTATATGATTTTGATACTGAATCACCAGAAAAAATACTTCTAAAAGGAAGTATCTACAAAGCAACTGTCTCAAGGATTGAATCAAGTTTAGATGCAGCATTCATAAATTTTGGCTCCGAGAGGCATGGATTTCTTCCATTAAAAGACCTATCTAAAGAATATTTTAAAAAAGATAAAAACGGTAAATTTGTTTGCATCCTTGAAGAAGGTCAAGAAATTATAGTCCAAGTTACAAAAGAGGAAAGAGGCACAAAAGGTGCTGCGTTAACAACACAGATTGGACTTGCTGGAAGATTTTTAGTGTTAATACCCAATTCATCAAGATCAGGTGGAATATCTAGAAGAATAAGTGGAGAGGAAAGAGATCAGATAAAGGATGCTCTAAATAAACTTAACATTCCTGAAAATATGAGCGCTATTGTTAGAACAAATGGTCTAGGAAGAACTGCAGAAGAACTAAGTCTAGATTTAGCTTATCTCCTAGCTCTATGGGATGAGATTAATAATACTCTTCCAAATGCTGTTTCACCATCATTAATATTTAGAGATGATAAATTAATAGTTAGAGTTGTTAGGGATTATTTCAAAGAAGATATCGAAGAAATACTAATTGATGACAAAGATATTTTTGATGAAGCAAAAGAATTTATTGATGCTGTCATACCAGATCATTCTGAAAAAGTTAAATATTATAATGAAGAAATTCCTTTATTTAATCGATATCAAATTGAATCTCAGATTGAGGTAGCCTTTCAAAGAGAGATCTCTCTTAACTCAGGTGGTTCAATTGTAATAGATCCAACCGAAGCAATGACGGCCATTGATGTTAATTCTGCTAGATCAACAAAAGGAAAAGATATAGAAGAAACAGCCTTTAAAACAAATTTGGAAGCAGCTGTTGAAATTGCGAGACAATTAAAGCTAAGAGATGTTGGCGGACTTGTTGTAATAGATTTTATAGACATGTTGAAAGAAGAAAATCAGACCAAGGTTGAATCAGCATTTAGAAAAGCAGTTTATTCAGATAGAGCAAGAGTACAAATATCAAATATATCTAGATTTGGTTTATTAGAAATATCTAGACAAAGACTACGCCCCTCATTAAATGAGTCATATGACATAGAACATGTTCTTGTAAGAGGTCCTAGATCTCTTGGCCAATCAATTTTAAGGATTGTTGGTGAAGATGCAGCTAAAGATAATACTGGTGAGATTCATGTATTTGTACCTGCTGATGTTGCAAGTTATTTATTAAATGAAAAAAGATACGACATCATAAGTATTGAAAAAACAAATAATATTAAAATACTTGTTGTTGCTGATCCATATAAATCTCGTCCATATTACAAAGTTATAAGAATAAAGAGTTCAGATGTTAAAGTAACTGATTCGTACAATTTGACGCCTGATAGTCCTGAACCAGATGTCAATTGGAGAGACGTTAACAATAAAACTAATAATAAAAAACCACTTGTTAATGGTGTTAAACCACCAAAGATGCCTAAAAAGAAAAAAGATGGAATTGTTAAATGGTTAAAATCTATCACTGGAATTGATTCTGAAGAGACTATTAAAACTCCAAAGAAGCCACAAAGACGTTATAAAAAGAATAAAAATTATAATAAAGGTAAGAATAAACCAGCTGGTACTTCAAATAAAAAATTTCCTAATAAAAAGAATGTAAATCAGCAAAATAATGTTAAAAATCAGAACTCTAATAAATCAAAGCCTCATAATAAGAATGATGCTAATAAAAAAGATTTAAAGAAAGTTTCTCCAAAGAAGGATACTCCAAAGAAGAAAAACAATTCTCTGACAAAAACAACCCCAGTAAAAAAAGATATTTCTTTGAAGAAAGAATCTACTCAAAATAAGGAAGCTCCAAAAAAGAAAGAACCAGCAATAAAGGAAATTGTAAGAGAAAAGAAAATTAAGAAAGATATTCCTTTAAGAGCTAAGAATGATCCTCGACAAAAGAGTTAATTAACTGACCTGATAAACTCGTTTTTGGTGGGACATACGGTAGCTTGTCATATCTATACCAGTTCGCCTCAGCTATTTCATTTTTATCCAAAACTATCTCACCTGAATCATATTCACATGAAAAACCAAGCATAAGTTGAGACGGGAATGGCCACGGCTGACTACCGTGATACTTAATGTTCTTCACATTAACACCAACCTCTTCTAATACCTCTCTTTGAACTGTCTCTTCTGCAGATTCAGAAACTTCAACAAATCCAGCTAGAACACTAAATAATCCTTCTGGAAACATATTATTTCTTGCAAGAAGAATTTCATTACCATTAGTAACCATAGCTAAAACACATGGTGCAATTGATGGATAAATAATTGAAGAGGTACTTGGGCAAATAAGAGCCTCCTCTTTTTTATTAAATTTATTTAAATTCCCACTGTAACCAGAATATTTATTACTTTTAACCCAATGTAATAATTGATTTGCCCTGCCCATAAGAACAATGTCTTCAGGACTAGAAATTGCAAGTAAATGCCGAATATCATATTCAACTAAAGATTTATACCCTATGTTTATCTCATCAATAGAACTATTGATATCAATTGCATAAATTTTATGACAGTCTTCTGCTATACCTACATAAGTTGAGTTTTCCAAGTCTATATTTAAATAGTTGCTATCTAAAATAAAGGTATTTAATTCAGGCTCATATATTATTTTATTATCTTTAAAAACAATATAATGATTAGTATCAGTACCCTTTATGTCCAAAAATCTTTTAAAATGCATAATTAATTAAATAAATTTATAAATAATGTTAAACGAAATACAAAAGTTATTTTTAGGCAATGCGCCAATTTGGTACAAGTCTACCATAATAGGTTTTTTAATAATTAATCCAATATTGTTGTTAATTCTTAATTCATTTGAATTGAATGGAAATTTTATTATAGGTTGGGTTTTTCTCCTTGAATTTATATTTACATTAGCTCTAGCACTTAAATGCTACCCTCTTCAACCAGGAGGTTTATTGGCCTTACAAGCTATCGTATTAGGCTTAACAACTACAAAGCATGTATTTCACGAAATTGAAAATAATTTAGAAGTTATCTTGTTACTTGTATTCATGGTAGCAGGAATATATTTTATGAAAAATTTAATGTTAACTATTTTTACAAAATTATTATTAAACGTAAGATCTAAAACATTATTGTCTTTATTATTTTGTATATCTGCAGCAGTTCTATCTGCTTTCTTAGATGCCTTGACTGTCACAGCTGTTTTAATAGGAGTGACAATTGGTTTTTACAGAATTTATCATTCTGTTGCATCAGGTAATACATTTTCAGATACAGGTCATGATTTTCACAATGATGGTGCAATTAATTCTTTGAAATTAAGTGAACTTGAAGAATTTAAAGCTTTCCTGAGAGATCTTGTAATGCATGGTGCTGTAGGAACAGCACTTGGCGGTGTTTGCACGTTGGTAGGTGAACCACAAAATCTTTTAATTGCTACAATTGCCGGATGGGAGTTTGTTGAATTCTTTTTAAGAATGGCTCCAATTACTATGCCAGTATTTTTAGCTGGAATTATCACATGTGTTGTCATTGAGAGATTTTCAATAGCTGGTTTTGGTAATCAACTACCTAATAATATAAGAGATATATTTAACGAATACTCTACATACAGGAATGACAACATTACTTCAAAAGATAAAGCTGAGCTTCTAATAGAGTCACTTGTAGCAGTCTTCTTAGTTATTGCCCTAGCCTTTCACTTAGCTGCAGTTGGTTTAATAGGATTGAGTGTGATAATCCTTCTTACAGCATTTAAGGGTATTACTGAGGAGCACAAGCTTGGTGAGGCATTTCATGAGGCACTCCCTTTCACTGCATTATTGGCAGTTTTTTTTGCAATTGTGAGTGTTATACATGATCAGCAATTATTCTCACCAGTTATAGATTATGTTTTAGCACAAGATCCGGCATCTCAACCTTCATTATTTTTTATTGCAAATGGATTCTTATCTGCTATTAGTGATAATGTCTTTGTTGCAACAATATATATAAATGAAGTAAAAAATGCGTTTGATAATGGAGTAATTACATTAGAGCAATTTAATAATCTTGCAATTGCAATTAATACTGGAACAAATATTCCAAGTGTTGCAACACCAAATGGACAAGCGGCATTCTTGTTTTTATTGACATCATCGCTGGCACCGCTAATAAACTTATCTTATATGAGAATGGTATATATGGCATTGCCTTATACAATAGTTTTATCAATTGTTGGTTATGTTTCAATAAATTTATTTCTTTAGGTGAAATCCATAGATCATAAATTCTGTGTTGCACCAATGATGCAATATACAGATATGCATGATAGATACCTGCTTCGATTAATATCTAAAAAAATATTTTTATATACTGAAATGATTGCAACAGGCTCACTAATTTATGGAAAATGCCTAGATCAATTAGATTTTAATAAAGAAGAGCATCCAGTTGGAATTCAGCTAGGGGGTAGCGATATTAATGACCTTGTTGAGTGTTCTAAGATGAGCGAACAGCGTGGCTATGATGAAATAAATTTGAATGTTGGATGTCCCTCTGACCGGGTTCAAAAAGGAAAATTTGGTGCATGTCTTATGTTAGAGCCAAACCTTGTAGGGGATTGTCTTAAGAATATGCAGGACGCAGTTAACATACCAGTTTCGATAAAATGCAGACTTGGAATAGATGAAAATATTTCTTACGAATTTCTATATAATTTTATATCAATTGTAAAAGAATCTGGAATTAATATATTTATTATTCATGCAAGAAATGGCATTCTAAGTGGTCTAAGTCCTAGACAAAATCGTAATATACCTCCTCTAAAGTATGATTATGTCTACAAGCTAAAAGAAGATTTCCCAGAGCTAGAAATTATTATAAATGGCGGAATAAAATCACTTGAGGAATCAAAGACTCATCTTAAGAAGGTTGATGGTGTAATGATAGGAAGAGCTGCATATGATAATCCTTTTATGCTAAAAGACATTGAATCGAATTTTTATAATATTGATTCATGTACTGAGTCTAAGAAAGAGATTCTTAATAAGTATCTAGAATACGTTGAGATGCAATTAAAAAATGGACATAATTTAAGCAAAATGATGAAACATTTATTTGGGCTATCGAGAGGAGATAAATACGCCAAGACATTTCGAATTAAGATAATTGAGATCATGAAGAATAATTCACTCAAAGGTCATAAAGAAGATTTAGAAAAACTACTAGTCTATTAAAAAATCATCCATATCATCAATAAATTTATCCTCAACATCAATACCATCTTTTATTTCATAACTCATTGATTGAATGTAAGCATCTTTAACAAATGCATATCTATCCCCTGACAATAATGACTCTACCTCAAGAAGCCTTTCTCTTGTTTCAATTGCATCAATTGATTTTAAAGCTATATTTACATCAGCATCAGTCATATGAAATGTAATTGATGAAAAGGATGAGACAGGACGGCTAAGTGTATCCCTTAAAGTCGATGGACCAAATGCTGGTAGCATAATATAAGGACCTGGACCAACCCCCCAAACAGCTAATGTTTGTCCAAAGTCTTCTTCGTGTCTATCAAGACCAATTTTTGATGCTACGTCAACAAGCCCAGCCAATCCAATTGTAGAATTAATAATGAAACGGGTTATATCATTCAATGATTTTTTAGGCTTACCTTGAAGAAATTGATTTAAAGAAGTTTCTACATCCTCAAGATTATTAAAAAAGTTTGTAACACCTAATTTAATTTTTGGAGGAAATTTAGAATAAGTTTTGGCTATAGGTTTGAGAAGTTTTTCATCTAACTTTTCATTAAATTCAAATGATACTCTATTAAGATCTTCAAATGGATCACTTACCTCCTCAGCAATAACTATTGGCACTAAAAGAAATACAGAAACTAAAAAAAATTTATTCATTTGGTTTTAATATAAATTATCTTAGATATTTCATTTGAAACATCCGAATTATATTCACAATCGAAATTATAAATCTTTTTATCAAATAAAAATGTGCCTAAATGGGTTATATCATTAGATTTAAAAAAAGTATCATCGAATTTATCTTGCATATTTAATATATTATTACGTATATAACCAAGTATGTTTATATTCAACTTATTTAGCATTGTAATTGTTTTTTTTAGGTCTGATATTGCTAATCTATTTTCAGTTGTAACTAATATAAAGTGGTCAACATTAAGTTCATTAAATATAGTTAAGTATGCATCTCCTGTTCCAGGAGGCATATCAATCAAAAGATAGTCTAAGTCATCCCATTTTGTTGAATGAATTAATTTTTTTATAGCCCCACTTAGCATTGGGCCACGCCATATTGCTGCTTCTTCAGAATTTAAAATATTACCAATAGATATAATTTGTATTCCTTGTTTAGATATTGGGATAATTGATGTATCTTCAAATTTTGGCTTGGTGTTTGTATTGAATAAAAGATGTTGATTTGGTCCATATATATCAGCGTCGAGAATACCCACTTTATTATTTTTGGATAAACTAATGGCTATTGAAGCTGTCATCGAGCTTTTTCCAACACCACCTTTAGCTGAACCAATCGCAATAATTTTTTTTATGGCCATATAAATTAATATTTTTCACATATAATACAGATATTGCATGAACATACCTACAAAAAAAGCTAGAAAAATACTAGTAACGCAGGCACTACCCTATGCTAATGCACCATTACATCTTGGTCATATTTTAGAAGCTGTTCAGACTGATATTTGGACAAGGTTCCAAAATTTAAATGGTAATGAGTGCTTGTTTTTTTGCGCAGACGACACTCACGGAACTCCAGTAATGTTAAAAGCAAAAGAAATGAGCATTTCCCCAGAAGAATTAATAAAACAGGTTTATGAAGATCACAAATCTACTTATAGTTTATACGGAATTAATTTTACAAACTTTTATACAACCCACAGTGATGAAAATAAAAAATATTCAGAAAAGATTTATTTAGAAGCTAAAAAAAATAATCTGATATCAAAAAAGATAGTTGAGCAACTTTATGACGAAAAAGAAGGGATGTTTTTATCAGACAGATTTGTTAAGGGTACTTGTCCTAAATGCGGAGAACCAGATCAGTACGGAGATAATTGCAGTAAATGCGGTGCTAGTTATGACGTTCTTGAAATTAAAGATCCTATTTCGACACTGTCTAATTCATCTCCAATAAGAAAAAAAAGTGAACATATTTTTTTTGATCTGCCTCAAAAAATAGAAATATTAAGGAAATTTCTTGAAGAATCAAATCTTCAAATGCCAATCAAGAATAAACTAAGTGAATGGCTTTCTGATGATCTTAAGCAATGGGATATCTCAAGAGACGCACCCTATTTTGGATTTAAAATTCCAGAAGAAGATAATAAATACTTCTATGTTTGGGTTGATGCACCCATTGGGTATATAGCTTCTATGGATAATTGGTTTAAAGATAAAGGTTTAGATACTGAAGTGATTTGGTCAGATGATTCTGATCATGAGATATATCATTTTATAGGTAAAGATATTGCTTATTTTCATGGATTATTTTGGCCAGCATTATTGAGTTCAGCTAATTTTAAACTTCCTAATGGAATTTTCGTTCATGGATTCTTAACTGTAAATGGCGAGAAAATGTCAAAATCAAAAGGAACAGGAATACTTGCAAAGAATTTTGCAAAAACTTGTGATCCAGAAACATTAAGATATTATTTTGCAGCTAAATTAAACGATAAAGTAGAAGACATAGATTTGAATTTTGAAGATTTTATTCAGCGTATTAATTCAGATTTAGTTGGCAAGTACTTAAATATAGCTTCAAGGTCTGCATCATTCCTTAAAAAAAATGACAATAAATTATCAGAAAATATTAACAAAGATCTAATTAAAATATTAGTTGATGAAAAACAAAATATCATTAATTTATATGAAGAAAGAAAATATTCTAAATTAATAAGATTAATCATGGATTTAGCAGATCAAGTAAATAAGTATATTAACGATGAAACACCTTGGAAAAAAGAAACCAATGAAGCAGTTGATATATGTTCTACAGCAATAAATGCATTCAAAATTATTACAATTTATTTGAGCCCAGTCATACCAAATTTAACCAATAATGCATTTAAATTTTTGAATCTAAAAAAAGATATTTCATTTAATGATGTTGATCATCTTTTGTCTGGTCAAATAAATGAATATAAAGCATTGCTAAATAGACTTGAACCATTAATAATTTCTGAGGAAGATGATATGGAAAACCAAAACTTAATTAATATAAAACAATTCTCTGAAGTAGATCTAAGGGTTGCAAAAATTATTAAAGCGCAAGATGTTAAAGAGGCTGATAAATTATTACAGCTAACCTTAGATGTTGGAGAATTAGGTACAAGAAATGTTTTTGCTGGAATAAAAAGTTCCTATAACCCAAGTGATCTAGAAAATAGGATGGTTGTTTTGGTTAATAATCTTGCACCAAGAGAAATGAAATTTGGTCTTTCAGAAGGCATGGTTCTTGCCTCAAGTAATGATGATGGGGTTTATTTAATATCACCTGATGAAGGTGCTAAACCAGGAATGAAAGTAAGATAATGAAAAAAAAAGATATCATTGTTATAGGTGCTGGACCTGTAGGATTGTTCACAGTCTTTGAAGCTGGTCTTCTAGGTCTAAATTGCGTACTTATAGATAATTTAGATAAGCCAGGTGGCCAGTGCGCAGAGTTGTATCCAGAAAAACCTATATATGACATACCAGGTGTGCCCTTTCAAACAGGTCAAGAACATGTTGATGCGCTATTAAAACAAATAGAGCCATTTGATTATGAGTTATTTCTAAGTCAGCGGGTAGATTCACTAAGTGAAATTAATGATGGTGATGAAAGATTTTGGGAAGTTGTTACAACAGAAAATGAAAAGTTTATATCAAAAAATATATTTATTGCAGCTGGCGCTGGATCATTTGAAGCAAGAAGACCGCCTAATATAGAAGATCCAGACAAGTTTATAAATAATGGTGTGACATATGCCGTAAGATCGATTGCTCAATATAAAGATAAAAATATATTTATATTTGGTGGTGGTGATTCTGCTTTGGATTGGACTGTTGAATTATCAAAGGTTTCAAAATCAATTTCATTGGTTCATCGAAGAGATGCATTTAGAGGGGCTCAACATACAGAGGAAATGATGCGTGACCTTGTAAAAAAAGGAGATGTTAACCTACTTACTCCTTATTTAATTGATTCCATTATAGGTGAACAAAAAGTAACTGAAGTAACTCTCAAAAATTTTGAAACTAATGAAATTAATTCATATGAAGCTGATGAATTAATCTTCCTATTTGGTTTAAATAAAAAACTTGGACCAATTTTAGAATGGGATATTGAATTAAGTGGTAAGAAAATTACTGTAAATACTGAAAATTTTCAAACCAATAAAGAAGGTATATTTGCAGTTGGTGACATAAATGATTATCCGGGAAAACTAGATTTAATTTTATCGGGATTTCATGAAACAACTCTTGCTGTTCAAGAGGCCTATAAAAGGATTCATCCTGGTGAACGTGTGCCATTTGGTTACACTACTTCAAATTCTAAATTACAAGAAAAACTAGGTGTTAAAAAATAGATTCCGAAAATACCTACCCGTCGTTGTAGATGTCGAAACTGGTGGATTTGATCCTGAAACTAATGCAATCTTAGAAATTGCTATTACTTTAATTGAACAAGAAGATGATAATTTTATAGTTGGAGAAACTTTTAGACATCACATAACACCCTTTAAAGGTTTAATTGTTGAAGATGAATCTTTAGAATTTACAAAAATAAAGTTAGATCATCCATTGAGAAATGCAGTAAGTGAGAATGATGCATTACAAGATTTATTTAAAATAATAAATAAAACTAGAAATAAATATGAATGTTCGAGAGCTATCTTAGTCGGTCATAATGCACACTTTGATCATTCTTTTTTGATTGCTTCTTATAAAAGAAACAATATCAAAAAAACTCCTTTCCATAAATTCTCACTAATAGACACAGTATCATTAGGAGTTCTTGCTACAGGTCAGACCGTATTAGCAAGAATATGTGATGAATTAGACATTGACTATGATAATGAGGAAGCGCATTCAGCTGCTTACGACACAATTGTTACTGCAAAAGTATTTTGCTCAATAGTGAATAAATTTGATAATTAAGACTCTACTGAGTCAACAAGCTTTTTAAGTTCTCCACTTTCATGCATCTGAGCAATGATGTCTGCTCCACCAACTAATTCGCCCTTAATAAAGACCTGTGGAAATGTAGGCCAATCAGAGACCTTGGGAAGAGCCATTCTTACATCATTATTTTCAAGAATATCAACATAACTAAACTGAGACTCACATTCTATGAGAGCTTGAATAGTTCTTGCTGAAAAACCACATCTTGGTTCATAAGGGGTTCCCTTCATATAAATTAATATACTATTCTCTTTGATCTGCTCTTTTAACTTGTTTTCTATATCCATTTCTATTTCCTGATAATATCTAAATATTTTAAAACTGTATCTTTAAAACCATAATTTAATGAGTCTATTATAATCGCATGACCAATAGATACTTCATTAATATTACCCATTTCTACTAAATAATGTAAATTATTTAAATTTAAATCATGACCCGCATTGATTAATAGATTTTTAGTAAGTGCAAAGTTAATCATTTTTTGAATATCTTCTATTACTGACATATCATTTTTTTGAATCCCATTTGAAAACTTACCAGTGTGAATCTCAATTAAATCAACTTGCATATCATAGGCATACTCAACACCATTAATATCATCAACAAATAGACTTATTTTAGAGCCTAATGATTTTTCTCTTAGAAGTTCAATAGAGTGTTTTAGTTTATTGTCATGCGGTCCTGGTACCCAGCCATGATCTGATGTTATTTGATCAATTGTATCTGGAACGAGTGTTATCTGATCAGGTTGTATCTTTTCTACTAATTCACAAAAACCTAAAAAGTCTTTATTGGGTTGTGAAAATGGATTTCCTTCAATATTAAATTCTACTTCTCTTTCTTTAGAGATTTTAGCCAGCCTTATAACATCTTCGCTTGTTGCGTGTCGATGATCTGGCCTTGGATGTAAAGTTAACCCATTAACACCTAGATCAATTGCCATATTTGCAAAATATTCTAAATCTGGATAATTTTCACCTCTTGCATTTCTTAAAAGTGCTATTTTATTTAGATTTACACTGAGTTTCATATCACAATTATATATTTGAATGATTATCTGTATAGGTCTTCATTCTCATTCATAATTAAATCAAATGCATTGTTGATTTCATGAGTGCTTTTATTAAATCCTTTTATTAATACAATTGGTTTTTTTTCATCACTTTGACCCATTAATAGCCCAGCTGCAGATGCTAACTCATCAGCTACTGCAACCTCAGTTCCTTTTAGCTTATTACCATACATGTCATTTACGCCCTTTAAGTCAACCAAACTTTGAATATTACTGCTTGCTAATGCAAAATTGATAACTCCTGACCTATATGGTCTTGTCATAGAGTCAGATATTATTATTGAAAGATTTTTATTTAGCTGATTAGATAAATTTGTTTGAATGACTTCGGCGCTTTTTGTAGGATTTTCTGGTAATAATAAAGCCAAATTATTAGCTTGAGGAATATTAGATTGATCTATGCCTGCATTTATATTTATAAATCCTAACTTATGCTCAACTATGATTACGTTTTTTTTAGTTGAGATAATTTTATTTGATTCATTTATGATTGCCTGAACCAGCCCCTTATCTTTTTTTAATTTAAGAGCTAGTTTATTTGCTTGATCAGAGATATTAATATTATCTAAATCTATATATCTGTTCTCTGCCTTAGAAATAACTTTTTGTGCTATGACAATAACATCAAAGTCATCAATTGGAACATTATTTGTGTTTATGTTGTTAATAATTAATTCAACAATATTATTTCCAGGTTCAACATCTGGAAAATCTTTAAGTGCTATTAATTCAAGTGAATTCATTATTACAGAAAGGTATAAAGCAATAAGATAACATATATAAACAAAATTTAATTCATCATGTATACTTTCTGCCTATGACGACAATGGATAAAAAACTGCTTGATATATTAGTATGTCCTGTATCTAAAAAACCTTTATCATTGAATGATGAAACAAATGAGTTAATCTGTGAAGAATCTGGTTTAGCCTATCAAATTAGAGATGGAATTCCAGTAATGTTACCTGAAGAAGCTCGAAAACTTTAATAATCGCGCCCGTAGCTCAGTTGGATTAGAGTGCTTGGCTACGAACCAAGAGGTCGGGAGTTCGAATCTCTCCGGGCGCGCCATCCATAAAAATAAAATATTTGGCATGATAATTGCAAACATTAGATATACATATGGAGACATTATGAGTGATTACATTGAAAGATTAGTATATTTTTGTAAAAAAGAACCTCTATGGGCATTAGCATTTTTTTTCTGCGGGTATGTAATAGGTGAAACCTATTTTATTTTATAAAAACTAAATAGACTTAAGTTTTTGTAATGGGATTTTATTCTTTACATCCTTAATATGATTGTTTTTATCAAAATATACTAAAGTTGGTTGATGAGTTTTTGACTCATCCTCATTATATGATCCATATGTACAAATTATAACGATGTCATTAAGAGAGACTTTATGAGCTGCCGCTCCATTAACAGAAAGCGTCTTCGAGCCTGCTTCAGCAAAAATTATATAAGTTGAGAACCTTTCACCATTAGATACATTGTAAACTTCAATTTTTTCATATTCTTGCATACCAGCAGTTTCTATAAAGTCTTTGTCTATAGCACAAGAGCCCTCATAGTCGAGCTCTACTTGAGTAACATTTATACGATGCAGTTTGGATTTAAGTAAAGTTTTTCTCATAGAAACGAAAGTATAGAGAAATATTAGATAATATTAAAGTTTCGTCAGTACAATATTATCTATGAGTCTAACGTTATTAAGCTTTGCTGCAATGGCAACTAATAGATCTTTTTTACAGATATCTAATGATTGTTCAAGAGATTCTGTATCACAAACAGCTAAGTAATCTAGTTCAAAGCCATTAGATGTTAAATATTTAATCTGAGTATTAAGTAAGTCATTAGATAAAACATCCTTATTTAATTCGATATCCTTTAATACCTTATATAACATTGATGCTATAGATTTATTATTATTTGATAACAAAGTATTTCTAGAGGAATAAGCCAATCCATTTCTTTCTCTTATTGTTTCAACTCCAACAGTTTTAATATTTAAGTTTTTATCTTTAATGAAATCTTTTACTAAAACAAATTGTTGATAATCTTTTTTGCCTAGTATTAATATACTTGGATTTATAATACTAAAAAATTTATTCAATATCGTTAATACTCCATCAAAATGTCCTGGTCTATTTAATCCACATAGTTTATTTGCTTTTGATGGGGCTTTTATATTCTTAATATTATCTAGTATAGAATCATCAGGTAAAATTAAATGGTCACAACCATGTTGTTTTAATAACTCCAAATCTTTGTCCAATGTTTTGGGATAATTTAAATAATCATTTTTATCATTGAACTGGAGTTTGTTTATATAAATTGTTGCGATGACCTCTTGATCAAATTGCTTTGCTGTATCTATAAGTGCAGCATGACCATAATGCAGATTTCCCATTGTTGGAACATAAACCAGATTAGAAAGATTTTCTTTTATCTGATTAAATTCATCGATTGAATTGTAAATTTTCACATTTATTTAAATGTATGATTAGATGCTGGAAATTTTAAATCCTTTACATCATTTACATAATTCTTGATTGCATCCTGTATTGATGCAGAGTTTTCCATAAAGTTTTTTACAAATTTTGGTGGTTTTTCAAGACATGAAATACCCAACAAATCATGAACAACCATTATCTGACCATCTGTATGAACACCAGCACCAATCCCAATAACTGGTATTTTTAATTCATCAGTAATAATTTTTGCTAAATCTCCAGGCACACATTCTAAAAGTAACATTGCAGCGCCAGCTTTTTCTAAAGTCTTAGCTTCGTTAATAATTTTTTCTTTTTGAGAAGGGTCTCTTCCTTGAACATTGTGACCCCCTATTCTATTGATAGTTTGAGGAGTTAATCCCATATGTGCACATACCGGAATACCTCGATCAGATAAAACTTTTGCCATTGTAGATATCCATTCTCCACCTTCAACCTTTACAGAATTTGCACCAGCTTGCATTAATCTTTTTGCATTTTCTAATCCTAAATCATCAGTCGAATAGCTCATAAAAGGCATATCAGCCATAATATGTGATCTTTGATTCCCTTTTACTACACACTCAAGATGATATATAAGTTGATCCATAGTAACTGGAAGTGTGCTGTCATGTCCCTGAATAACCATACCCAAACTATCACCTACTAAAATAACATCAACACCACAATCACTTATAACAGATGCCATAGTAGATTCGTAAGCAGTTAAACAAGTAAATTTTTCAGAATTCTCCTTGAATTTATTTAGGGTTGTTAGATTGACCGACTTAATATCCGATGGCGTAGACATAATTATTTGTTAGTATTGTTAGCGATTATTTTAAGTATTTCACGTGCTATTCTAATCTTTTTATCTTTTTTAATAAAAATTTTTTCATCACAAGTTATAACAGTAACTTCATTATCATCTACATTAAATCCTATTGATTTATCAGAAACATCATTAGAAATAATCATATCTAAATTTTTAGATTTTAATTTTTGCATTGCATTGTTATTAATATTTGAAGTTTCTGCTGCAAATCCGACTACATATGATGAAGAAAAGTTAGTTGCTACATTTTTTAATATATCTTCATTTTTTTTAAGCTCTATTTCTAAATGAGGCATTTCATCCTTTTTAATTTTATTTTCAGAGTAGTCTGCAGGTTTATAATCTGAAACAGCAGCACAGCCTATAAAAATATCTGAACTATCCATGCACTCCATGACTACATTCATCATTTCACTAGCTGAATTAATCTTATATAAATTTATAGATTTATCAGCCTCAAGTGAAACAGGTCCACTAACTAAATTGACAGATGCTCCTGCTTCAATTGCGGCATGAGCTAAAGAATATCCCATTTTTCCAGAACTATTATTTGAAATAAATCTAACAGGATCAATTTGTTCCCTAGTTGGACCAGCAGTAATAGTTATTGTTTTACCACTAAGAGGGCCTGTTTTATATGAAGATCTTATTAACTCAATGATATTTTCAGGTTCAACCATTCGACCAGGTCCAATATCACCACATGCTTGCTCGCCTTCTGCAGGACCTATAAAAGATATGCCTCTTGATGAAAGAGTTTTATAATTTTGTTGGGTACTATTATCCAACCACATATTCATATTCATAGCAGGAGCAATAAAGATGTCAGCTTTTGAAGCAAGTATTAAGGCTCCCATTAAATCATCTGCTCTTCCATGGGTAATTTTTGAAATAGTTTCAGCTGTGCAAGGTGCAATCAATATAATATCAGCCCATTTAGCTAATTCAATATGACCCATAGCTGCTTCAGCCTCAGTATTCAAAAGCGAGTCATGAATTTCGTTACCAGAAATAGCTTGAAGTGTTAGAGGTGTAATAAACTCCTTTGCTGATTCAGTCATAACAACTCTTACATCAGCTCCAAGTTTTTTAAAAAGACGAATTATTTCTGCAGATTTATATGCTGCAATTCCTCCAGTCACGCCTAATAATATATTTTTTTTTGAAAAACTTAGCATTAATATATTTAGTAATTATTATTTAAAGAATAATACCAATTACTCGGTCTATAAACCAATAGAAACCAAAGCCACCTATTACTAAACTAGCTACTAATTTTAATTTTTCAAAGTAATTATATTTTTCTGATAAATATATTAATAATAAAGGAATTGGTATTAAGGCTATTTGTGCTAATTCTATTCCAATATTAAAAAATAGTAACGATAGAAGCATCTTATTATTTTCAATACCAATATCAATTAATGCACTTGCAAAACCAAGTCCATGCAGTAGACCAAAACTAAATGCCATGATCCAAGGAGATTTAATTTTTCCTTTCGTGCGCGATATTTCAAGGGCGAGATATACAATAGTTAATGCAATTAGTGCTTCTACAGCACCTTGTGGAAGAGTAATAATCTGAAATACAGTTAAACCTAAGGTTATGCTATGAGCTATAGTAAAAGCAGTAATAGTTTTAATAATATTTAGTAACCCTGAGATACAAAAAAGCAATCCAAATATAAAAAGAATATGATCTAGTCCATCAAATAAATGTGAAGTACCAAGACTTAAATATGATAATGGATAATATTTATTCTTTTGAGGAATATCTATGACGTTTTTTTGAACATTTACTATACCTTCAAATGAATCGTCGTTAAAATTTATGGTAATCAAGGCATCGGTTAAA
>ERZ802819.35-NODE-35-length-75287-cov-14.4594_pt1 | contig 75287 bp, 87 predicted proteins | sample MGYA00345647_ERZ802819 | MGnify/ENA primary metagenome ERZ802819 (study PRJEB30503, sample SAMEA104212355) | marine metagenome | biome: Westerlies Biome; feature: [SRF] surface water layer (ENVO:00010504) within the epipelagic zone...; material: water (ENVO:00002006)...
ATTACAACTACTGCCGCATTTCTAATTGGTTATGTTGATGACAGAAAAGTAATGGGTGGTTGGTTTAAACCTGTAACTTTAGCAATTGCAGCATTACCAATAATTTTTCTTGGTGCATATGATTCAGATCTTGCATTTCCATTATTTGGTGATGTTCAAATTCCATTACTATACCTTGGATTGATTGTTTTTATGATTCCAATTACTGGAAATACAATAAATTCTATTGATGTTCTAAATGGAGTTGCTAGTGGTTTTATGGTTATTGCAAGTTTTACATTATCTATTTGTTTATTTATTTTACAAAATTATGAAATTGCAATTGTAAGTTTGCCCTTAGGATTTGTTTCATTAGCATTTTATAAATTTCATAAAATTCCAAGTAAAATTTTTCCTGGAGATTCTGGTGCATTAACATTTGGAGCTATGTATGGTGTTATTGCAATAATTGGTGGTGTAGAAATTATTGCAGCAATTGCATTATTACCCGCAGTAATTAACTCATTTTTGTTCTTATCCAGTGTAAAACGAGTAGTAGAACATCGTCAAATTAAAGGCAAACCTGTAGAACATACAGATGATTTTAAACTAAAGGCAACTAATGATAAAACTGCACCTGTAACCTTAGTTAGATTAATTCTTGCAGGTGGTCCATTAACTGAAAAGCAAGTTGGATTTGCAATTTTCAAATTAGCAATTTTTTCAGGCGCTTTAGCAATTATTACTGCATTTATGATGGGTATATCGCTATGAAATCTGGTCTTTATGGTTTTTTATTTGCAATGTGGGCCTTGATAATTATTGGAGGTGGTATCATGGTTGTTTTGTTAGGTCCATTTACGATACAACAATTTGGTGATTTTCATTGGATTATTGCATCTGGAATTAAAGTTGCTATTGCTTTGGTATTAGTTGTAATATGGATTTTAATTTTATCAAAATTAAAAAATTGGATTTTCAAAAAAGAACTAAATTCTTAACTTTCTAACCATTTTTTTTGTTTTTTGTCATATTCTTCTCTACTATATCTTAGAAAAGCTGGAGAACCTGCAACAACAGTATTTTCTTCAACATCTCTTGTAACAATTGCACCCATTGCAACAACACTATTTTTTCCAATTGTAACACCTGCTTTGATTACAGCACGAGCACCAATAACTGCATTATCTTCAATTGTAACTCCAATCATTTTATCACACATTGGAAATGGATCATTTGTTAAAACAGCTGCAGGACCAATGAATACATTTTTTCCAATTCTGGATAATGGTGGAATGTATGCTTGTCCTTCAATTTTTGTATTCTCTCCAATCTTTACATCATAATCAATATGTGCAAGAGAACCAATCTTTACATTATCTCCAATCTCAACATCATCACCAATATATGAAAAATGCCAAACTTGAACATTTTTTCCAATTTTTGCCTTTTCAGAAATAAAATTTGTAACCATTATCTTACAAATGCCATGGATTTGCCTTTGTAATAATTTTTTCAGGCAAATTGTCTTTGTTTTTGTTCAAAAATTCCATTTCATGTTTTTTATCTCTCAGATCATCAGGTAACATAATTGGAATTTCTTCCATTATTGGATAGAATCTGGAGCATTTTGGACAAAAAATTGCACCCTCAATTACTACGTCTTCTTTTTGATTAATTTCAAATAATTCTAGTGGATGATTCTTGTCTATGGGACATGCCAGTATTTCCATCATTGTCTTATTCATTTTAAATCCAGATAAATTGGGGTTCCTTTTTGACTAGATAAAAGTGCCGCTTCTGCAATTTTTGTGACATTTACTGCTTCACTTGCTTTTACAATTTGTTTAGATTTATCTTCAATTGAATCTAAGAAATTTTGAATTTCTCTCATCAATGGCTCTTGTTTTTCATTTTGAATAATTTCTGAATCCTCATCTTTTTCTACTTTGATTTCTTGTGTTAGGAAATCTGATGAAATTATTGCTTCTGTACAAACTGCACTAAATTTTCTAACTTTTTTTGGTGTAATCCAATTTGATGAAATTATTGCAACTTTATCATTTTTATACCCTAACATAATGTTTGTAAAATCCTCACGTTCATGTCTAATTTTTCCTGAACGTGCAAAAACTACTTGTGGCATTTCATTAAACAACCAATTAGCAGTATCAATATCGTGAACTGATGTATCATAAATTATTCCAACATCTTTGATATGTAGAGGCATTCTGTTTTCTCTATGAAATTCTAACATTACTAAATCCCCATATTTTTTTTCATGAACAATTTTTTTTACAACATCCACTGCTGGATTAAATCTTTCAATATAACCACATGTTAAAATGACTTTATTTTTTTCTGCAAGTTTTGCAAGTTTCTCACCATCTTCAGATTTGTAAGTCATTGGTTTTTCTACAAAAACATGTTTTTTTGCTTCTAACAATTTTTTAGCAATTTCTACATGTGTTGATGTTGGAGTTACTACAAAAGCACCATCAAATTCTTCTGATTCTAAAACCTTCTCTAATGAATCATAATAATTTACAGAATATTTCTCTCCATATTCTTTACTTTTTTCAATATTTGTATCACAAATTGCAACTAGTACGCCTAATTCTGATAAGATTCTGGCATGATTTTTACCCCATCCACCTGTTCCAATTTGAATAATTTTCAATTAATAGACCTCAGTTAACCAATGAGCATAATCAATATTTTTATTCATTACGATGTCTAGATACTCTTGCATCATTTTCTTTGTAATATCTCCGGGTTTTCCTGTACCTATTTTTTTAGAATCCATTGAAATTACTGGTGTAATCTCTGCAGCAGTTCCTGTAAGAAAAATTTCCTCTGACATAATCAATTCACTTCTTTTGAAATCCCTTTCAATAACATCAATGTCTAAATCTTTACCAATTTTGAGAATAGCATCTCTGGTAATCCCTTCTAATGCTGAGGATGATAACGATGGTGTAATTAATTGTCCTTCTTTGACGATGAAAATATTTTCACCTGGTGCTTCACTAACATTTCCATCCTGATCTAGTAAAATTGCTTCATCTACTCCGTTTCTTTTTGCCTCTTGTGTTGCAATTATAGAATTAAGATAATTTCCTCCCATTTTTGCTTGAGTTGGGGTTGAATTATCTGAAAATTTTCTCCATGACACAACACTTGCTGTGATCCCATTTTTGTTAAACAAGTCTCCAAATGGGAATGTAAAAATTGCAACATTGGTTGGAGCTTTTTTTGTTACATGTAAATTAATTCCATAATCTCCAACAAAATAAAATGGTCTGATATAACATGATTTTTTAATTTTATTTTTTTTACAAATACCAATAATTGCATCTGAAATTTCTTTATCTGTAAAATTTAATGAAATGTCGTAAAATTGACCTGATTTTCTGAATCTTTTCACATGTTCATCTAATCTGAATATGTGTAGATTTTTTCCATTCCAATAAGCCCTAATTCCTTCAAAAATTGATGTTCCATAATGAATTGCGTGTGTTGTTATTGGAACTTGTGCTTTTTCTGTAGCCACATATTTTCCATCAAACCATACATATTTTGAAAGTGGAAGTCCCATGAAAAAAAATCATTAAATCTGTATTAATCTCTATTTATTTTGAATACCCTTCTTTAGGAAATTTCATACCTACAATTCTTGTAGTTTGATCTTCTTGATTAGCAAATTTTTCAACTGTTTTCCATTCTTCCTCAATTATAGTGACAATTTGTTCTGGAACATCTTCTTTCCAGTTAGATTTTTTTTCTAAGACTGAATCATACAATTTTTCTTTAACTGATGCTGCAGAAAGAGATTTGCGTTCTCCAATTTTTGGTTTCAATCGATATAGTTTCAACATATATCCTTCAGCTTTATCTCCAGTATATGAAAAATAATCTCCTTCAACTCCGTTGAGAATTTGTTTTCTTAATTTCCATGATTTTCTTCTTACCAGTGGAGGAAGATATTTCTTGAATGGGGCTAAAAATGCATAGTCATCAGTGATTTTGATTGAATCTCCAAAAATTGATTCAAGCATTTTTTTCCTTGTTTCAAAATTAAATGGAAAACTCTTACTGTTAACTTCCCTATTATCATATTTGAAAATTACTGGCATTACTTTTACAATATCTGCTTCTTTTTTCAATTCCTTGATGATCTCTACATGAGCATTTGTAACTGGATTTAGATGTGCAAGATATAGTGCTGTAGTCAATTATGATTTCTAATTAATTCTCATATTTCAATGATTAATTTTTAACTAATATCTATCCGTATGATTCATACTTTACTTCAAAACTTCCGTCTTCACGTTTCTCATGCTCTGTAACGAATCCTTTTGGATTTAAAAAGTCCATTACTCCATCAATTGTTCCTTGCCAACCACATACATAGAAAATTGTATTTTCTTTAGTAATTTTTCCTCCTACTAATTCTTCTAAAGGTGACAAACCATTATCTCTTGGTCTTAGAAATGTCTCGACTCTTCCAACTTGACCAGCCCAACTTCTGTTAAACCATTCTTGTGGTCTACTGATTGCTGCCCTATATTTGAAATTCCATTCATCTTTACCTTTTGCATTACTTTCATCCTCATAACCTGTTAGCATGTCTTTGTAACTTAACTCATCAACATAACTTGCGCCATGCAAAACAACGATCTCTCTTTTGTCGTTTGTGTCATGAAGATGCTGTGCAAAACTGACAAATGGTGCTAATCCAGTTCCACCGCCAATACAGACAATTCGTCTTGTATCCTTTTCACCATTTGGTAATTCTTGACTAATTCCTAATGCCTTACCTGCTGGTTTTAACCAAAGAATTTCGTCTCCTTCTTTTACATTAAATAATTGAGTAGTTAATCTTCCTGGAAGTGGTTTTCTAACCCATCTAATCACAAATTCAATATACTCTTTATTTTCTGGATGTGATGCAATTGAATATGCTCTTCTAACAATTTTATCACCATCTAATGGATTTACTAAACCTAATGTAAGAAATTGACCTGCTTGAAAATCTGGGACTGGAACATCTTTTGGAACAATTCTGATTATTAGAAGATCTTCTTTAATTAATTGGACATATGTGACAGTTGCTTTGTTATCCACTACCATGACAATTCAATCATCATCTTGAACTTTAAATATATTGTGATGATTTCAATTATTTTTCATAATTAATCGCTAAACGTTAATAACCAATTCACAAAATAATATTCAATCAGAATTCTGATTATTGGGCCGGTCGTCTAGTCTGGTAGGATAGGTGCATGGCATGCATCGGATCAAGGGTTCAAATCCCTTTCGGTCCACTTATTTTTTTAATTTTAATAATAAATTTTTTATTTGAACATCATCATTTTTTGATATTTCTTTAATTTTTTGTTCAGGAATTGAAATTTTTGTTTGAATTGCTGCATTTAATGCACTAATTTGTACTTCCAAACTAGAATCTGAAATTAATTTTAAAATAATTTCTGAAATATTTTCTGCTTTTAAATATCCTAAAGCACCAATCGCACAAGATCTTACTCTTTCATGTTTATCGTTTACAATTTTGATAATTTCTGGAATTGCATCTTTATCATTTCTGTTAGCTAATACTAGAGATGTGAAACCTTTGATATTTTTATTTGTAGAATTAAGATTTTTAATTAAAATTTTTGAGATTTCATTTTGATTTAATAGAAGTGCGTTAAATGCTTCACCTCTAACTTGTATGCTGTCATCATTTAATCTTGAAATAATTTGCTGTAATATTTTCAAATTATCTGTATCATGTAGCGTTTCTAGAATTTCAATTTTTTTTTGACTTTCCCCTGTTTCTAAGATTTTTAAAATATTTTCCAAGATATGCTAAATTACATTTTGAACTTAATAATCCTAGATTTTTATAATTTTTTATAATTTTAATAAAAAATTCATTTTAACTTTAAATTATCGTTAAATACTATATTATCCATGTCCACTGAAACAAGAGACACCATATTCATTGGTAAAAAACCATTGATGGCATATGTAACATCGACGCTAATTCAATTAGCAAATGTACCATCCGTAAACATCAAAGCTCGGGGACTTAGCATTGGTCGTGCAGTAGATGTAGCACAAATTGTTGCACGAAAAACTGAAAATGCTGGATATTCCATTGGAAATATCAAAATTGATTCAGAATCCTTAGAATCTGAAGATGGTAGAACCCGAAATGTTTCAACAATAGAAATTGAAGTAAAGAGAAACGAATCTTAATCGTACTTTACTTAAAATTTTTTATTTTCTTTTTGAAAATTTGTACTTTGTTTCCATTTTTTTGAATTTATCTAATTCAACTAAATTATTGAATTGATCAAAATTTACTACTTTTTGTTTGTATTTTGAAGTTGTTCCTGTATTTTTTAATTCCTTTAAAATATTCATAGTTGCAAAAGTATTTGCAAATAATACAGATAGTGGATATAGAATTATGTTGAACCCAATTTTGCTTAAAGTTTCAGCTGAATTAATTGGAGTTGCACCACCTTCAATCATATTTGCTACTAATGGTGCTTTGATTTCTTTTCCAATTCTTTTCATTTCGCCTAATGATTTTGGTGCTTCAATAAATACAGCATCTGCACCTGTTTTTTTATTTTCTAGTCCTCTTTCAATTGCTTTATCTAATCCTTCAGTTGCTCTTGAATCTGTCCTAGCTACAATAATGAAATCTTTGTTTTCACGTGCATCAATAGCAGCACCCAATTTTTCAGTATATTCCTCTTGTGATATTACATCTTTACCTTGCATATGTCCACATCTTTTAGGCCATTTTTGATCCTCAAGAAAAATTCCTGCAGCCCCTGCAGCCTCTAATTCTTTAACTAATTTCCAAACACTTAATGCATTTCCATAACCTGTGTCTGAATCAACAATTAGTGGAACTGAAATTGCGTTTGAAATTCTTCTTGCATTATCAACTGTTTCGGTTGCACCAATAAATCCATAATCTGGCATTCCAAACAATGTTGCTGAAGTTCCATATCCAGTTTGAAACATTGCATCAAATCCAACATTTTCTGCAATTTTAGCTCCAATTGCATCATATACTCCTGGAATTACTAGAGGTTTTTTTGATTTAATCATACTGGATAATTTTTTCATAAGTTTCTACTTTTTTTGAATTATTTATGATTTTAATTTATTATTCTATTTTGATTTCTTTTCCTTTTTTCTTTACTTTTTTTCCATCCATTTTATTTAATTCATCTTGAAGAAATTGTCTATATTTTTGAGTTTCTTCATCTGTCATATTTGTCAAGTTTGAACTTAAAATAGAACCCATTGATGAAATTTTTTCTAATAAATCTAATGCGACAAATCTTCCCACATTTCCTAATCTAAAAAGGACATCTAATTGATTTTTAACAATATCATTAATCTTATCTACATCTTGTGCTGTTTCTAAACCGTGTTTTGTTAATTGATATCTACCATCTTTTGTCTCTTCAATTAATTTTTCATCTAGTAATCTACCTAATAATGGATAGATTAATCCTGGGGATGGTTTCCAAATCCCATTGCTTTGCTCAACTGCATAATCGATAATTTCTTTTCCTGTGTATGTTTTCTCTTTTAGTAATTCCAAAATGAAATATCTTGAAAATCCTCTTGGTACTGAACTTCCTACTCTTTGAAACCACTCTGAAATCATCACTAGTGATATCACTAGTGATATATTTTAATATTTCTGAACAATACTTCATATTTAACCCAGAAATAGTGAATTTGTATTAAAATGGTAAATTCATTAGAATTTGATCTCATCATTTGTGGTTCTGGTCTTGCAGGATTAAGAGCAGCAATTTCTGCTGCAAAAAAAGGTCCAAATCTCAAGATTGGAGTTGTTTCTAAAGTTCAGGTAATGCGTTCTCATTCTGTTTCTGCAGAAGGTGGAACTGCTGCAGTTCTTTTTGAAGATGAAGGTGACACAATTGAATCTCATGTTTATGACACTGTAAAAGGAAGTGACTTTCTTGCAGACCAAGATGTAGCTGAAAGATTATGTGTAGAAATGCCTCAACAAATTCGTCAATTAGATCATTGGGGAATGCCTTGGTCTAGAAGAGATGATGGTAGAATTGATCAACGAAATTTTGGTGGGTATAGTTTTCCTAGAGCAACATATGCATCTGATAAAGTTGGATTTTATGAAATGCAAACTTTGTATGATACTTGTCAAAAATATGAAAATATTGAATATCTAAACGAATGGTTTGTTACATCAATTATTCATGATGGTAAAAAATTCATGGGTGTTACTGCCATAGAATTGTCTTCTGGTAATTTTTACACCATTAAAGGTAAAGCCCTAATTATTGCAACTGGTGGAGCAGGACGTTTATACAGCTTTTCAACATATGCACTTTCTTCAACTCCTGATGGTTTGGATATGGGATTCCGTGCAGGTATGGCATTGAAGGATATGGAGTTTGTCCAGTTCCATCCAACTGGAATTTTACCATCTGGAATTTTAATCACTGAAGGTGCAAGAGGTGAAGGTGGATATTTGCTTAATAGTCAAGGTGAGAGATTTATGAAAACTTATGCCGCTGGAAAAATGGAATTAGCTCCACGTGATATTGTTTCAAGATCAATAATGACCGAAATTCAAGAAGGTCGTGGATTTAAACATGAAACCGGAGTTGATTGTATGAAACTTGATTTGAGACATCTAGGTGATGAAAAAATTAAAGAAAAATTGGGTGGAATTAGAGAAATATCCATTAAGTTTTCAGGAATAGATCCTTCAAAAGATTTGCTTGACATTAGACCTGTATGCCATTACATGATGGGTGGATTACATACTGATATTGATGGCGCCACCGAAATTCAAGGTGTCTGGGCAGCAGGCGAGGTTGCATGTAATAGTGTACATGGTTCCAATCGTTTAGGTGCTAATTCTACTTCTGAATGTATTGTATGGGGCAAAATTACTGGTGAACTTGCAGCAGAATATGCTATGAATAATAATAATGGTGATCAATGGCCTCATCATTTAGTTGCAGCAGAAGAGAAGCGAATCTATGATGGAATTTTTAGAGGAAATGGAGATGTAAATCCATATGAAATTAGACAAGAACTTACAGATACTTTGAATGATAAAGCATATGTTTTCAGAAATGAAACTGATCTTGTTGATGGTTTAAAGAAAGTTAGAGAACTAAAACAAAAAGCCTGGAAACATGTTGATGATAAAGCAAAAGAATACAATACCAATTTTGCAAATGTTATGGAACTCGATTCAATGTTTAGAGTTGCTGAGGTACTTTTAGTTGGAGCTATTAATCGTAAAGAATCTCGTGGTGCTCATTCAAGAACTGATTATCCTAAACGTGATGATGAAAATTTCCTATATCATACACTTGCTTATTATGATCCAAATGAACCAATAATGAAAAAACACCCTGTAACAATTACTAAATACAAACCAGTGGAGAGAAAATATTAGATGACTCGAGATGAAAATAAAGAAGGCATCAAAGGAATGGCCAACCCTGGTCGTTATGGAATTGAAAGAATAGCCTATCTGTTAATGCGTTTAACTGGATTGGGATTGTTAGGCTACTTTATTGCACATGTTTATGAAACAAGTAATATTTTACGAGGTAGAATGGGCTGGGATGATTTTCTAGCAATGACTCAAACCACTGAAGGCCATCTCTTTTTAGTTCTTGTAATTGGTATGTGTGTTTTTCATACTGGAAATGGAATTAGAATTATGTTGGGACATGGTGGTGTTGGTGTGGGAAAACCTGCCAGACCAGATTATCCATATAACCCTGCATCCCAAAATTATAGACATAAAATAGGAATTTACTCCTCCATTGTCCTTGCAGCAGTTGCAATGATGTATGGAATGGCAGTAATGTTTGGTGAATAAAATGAAAGAAAGTACAATAATGAAAATTCACTATGGGACTGCTTTAGCATCAGTTGGATTAGTTGCAGTTCATATTTTGATGCGTTTAACAACTGGGTTTTCAGACTCTTTATCTTATGAAAACGTTTTAGCAAATTATCGATCCGTTCCTTATGTAATAATGCTTGAATTGATTTTGATTTTACTTGCAGTACATGGATTTAATGGATTAAGAGTTATTCTACTAGAACTAAAACAAGGTAGGGTTTATGAAAAGGCTGTTTCGTACGGTGTTGTAATAGGAATGATTGCATTAATTGGATATGGCTCAAGAACGATAATTATGACAAATATGGGGATGGTATAGAAATGGCTCAGGTTTCTAGTGTTGCAGATGAACAACCACCAAATCCACTTTCTACAACAAAATCCATTTTACTTAGAATTTCAAGATTTAATCCTGAATTTGATGAAACAAACAAATTCATGGAGTTTACTGTATCCTATGAAAAATGGACAACAGTACTAGAAGCAATTCTAGATGTTAAAAAACATCATGATCATTCAGTAGCTGTTCGTTATTCTTGTAGACAAGCAACATGTGGATCTTGTGGTATGTTGATTAATGGAAAACCTAGATTAGCATGTTTTACTAAAATTAGTGAATTAGATTCTAATGTTGTAACCGTTGAACCTATGAATAATTTCCCAGTAATTCGTGATTTAGCTGTAAAATTTGAAAGATTATTTGATACACATCATAAAATCAAACCTTATTTGATTAATGAGGATTCTGAAGTGGATTCCGATGAAAAAGAATTTCTACAAACTCCTAAAGAAGTAGAAAATTTTATCCAATTTGCAAATTGCATTAAATGTGGATTATGTAATTCTGCATGTCCAACCATGACTACTGATTCATCATTTGTAGGACCTCAAGCATTAGCACAAGCATATCGATATGTTGCTGATAGTAGAGACAAAGGAAAAGATAGTAGATTAGACATAATTGATGAATCTCATGGAATTTGGAGATGTCATTTTGCTGGTTCATGTAGTCAAGTATGTCCAAAAGGTGTTGATCCAGCAATGGGAATTCAATTCCTTAGAGGATATTTGTTAGGATTTAGAAGTTAATCTGTTTTTTTTGGAAGTTCATTTACTTTGTTTGGATTGGGACTATTGTTAACTTGATTGTTGATTTGTTCTGCCATAAAATGATTTGATACATTTACTTTGACATCTTCAACCCCATCTACCTTCAAAAGATAATCATGAACATCTTGACAAATTTTGAAACCAAATACTGCTGGACAAAATGGACTAGTTAGATGTAAATCTACTTTGACGTTACTATCATTGATGTCTACTTCATCAATTAATTCTAATTCCACAATGGATGTGTTGATTTCTGGATCTACAATCTTTGATAATTCATCAAAAATTTTGACCCTAAGTAATTTGATATCTTGGCTCATGTCGAAAAAACATTTATGCTATATATAACCATTTTACAATCTTAGTTGATGTATCGTTCACGATTAGGGACTGATTTGAGTAATATCACTTTAGACTACGTTTCATCAATTGATGATGATTCTCAAATTGCTTTGTATGATATTATTGGTAGTCAAGCCCATACAGTAATGCTCCTAGAAAATAAAATTATTACCAAAAACGATGCAAAAAAAATTTTATCATCGTTAGAAAATTTGAAAAATGAAAAATTTGATTCTTCATCTGGGGCAGAAGATATTCATGAGTTAATTGAATCTCTAGTAATTAAAAAATCAGGTATGGCTAGCGGTGGAAAAATGCATACTGCAAGATCTAGAAATGATCAAGTTGTTTTAGATGTAAGAATGAAAATTCGAGATGATATTAACATAATTTGTAATTGTCTTTTAGATACTATAGAATCACTTGTATCTGTTTCAAAAAATCATCAAAAAACAATTATTCCATTTTACACTCATCTTCAACAAGCTCAAGCTGGTTTATTTTCACATTATCTTTTAGCTCAAGCAGATGTTTTATCTCGAGATTTTCAAAGACTGTTTGACACCTTTGAAAGAATTAATCAAAGCCCACTTGGAGCTGGACCTGTTGGAGGTACAAGTATTACAATTGATAGACATAGTACTGCAAAGATGTTGGGTTTTGATGGTGTTGTTGAAAACTCACTTGATGCAACAAGTACACGTGATTTTGTAGCAGAGTATGTTGCAATGGTTTCTATTTTAATGACTAATCTAAGTAGAATTTCTGAAGATTTTATAATTTGGTCAACATCTGAATTTTCATTTATTGAATTATCTGATGAGTTTACATCACCTTCAAGTGTAATGCCTCAAAAAAAGAATCCTGATATACTTGAACTTACTAGAGGAAAAACTGCAGAAATAATTGGAAATCTTACTGCAATCTTAACTACTGTAAAAGGTCTAGCTTCTGGTTATGGACGTGATTTACAACAAATCAAATCATCTATTTGGTCAACATCAAAAATTTCCATTAGTGCATTACTAATTATAAAATCAATAATTCTAACAATGAAAGTAAATGAAAAACAAATGAAAAAAGTAACTGAATCTAGTAATTTAATTGCATTAGATATTGCTGAAAAATTAGTACAAGAAGGAGTACCATTTAGAGTAACTCATAAAATTGCAGGTGTCTTAGTTCAATTAGCACATAATTCCAAAAAACCTATTTCTAAATTATCTGTAATAGAAATTAAAAAATCTGTAGAGGGAACCAAAGTTGATTCTAAAGTGGTATCTAAGATAATTTCCAATACTAGTGTTGTTTCGTCTTTGAAAGACCGAAAATCATTTGGTTCTTCAGGATATGATGAACAAAAAAGAATGATTTCTGATCGAACTGAAAAAATTAATTCTTGGAGGTTAGAAATGTCTGAAAGAGAAAATAAAATCAAATCTTCCTTAAATGAACTTCAGAAAATAGTTAATGACCTTACCTGATTAATAGAAAGGGAGCGGGTCTAGAGGGATTCGGACCCTCGACAACCGGATTAAAAGTCCGGTGCGCTACCTGGCTGCGCCATAGACCCACACAGAAAAATTATTTTCGTGTATAATTTAGTCTTTTAGAAATATATCTTATGACAGAAACTTTTAATCTAGGATTTTGATTCATAGTACTTGTGCCCTTGTAGTATAGCCCGGTCTAGAATTCGGCCCTGTCACGGCTGAGACGCGTGTTCAAATCCCGCCGAGGGCGCCATTATTTTCATTAATTTCGTTGTTATAGCGATCAATATTCAATTTGTCTAGAAAAATTCCACCAAAATTTCCTACAAGAATATTAAAATTCAGGGAATTTTAGGGAAATTTATTGTCTGAAGAGAAAAAAGAATCTGAAGTTGAAGCAAAAACCACTGAAGAGACTAAATCCGAAGAACCATCTGCTGAGGAAATAAAAAAAGCAGAAGAAGCAAAAGCAGAAGCAGAATCAAAAGTAGCTCAAGAAGCAGCAGCTAAAGTTGAAGCAAATCTAAAAGCAGTTGCTGATGCAGAAGCTGCAGTAAAAGAAGCTCTTGAAAAAGCAGAAGAAGCAAAAGCCAAATTAGAATCTGCAGCAGAAGAGGAGTATAAGGCAATTGCTGCAGAAGTAAAAGCAGATACAGGAAAAAAAGTTGATTATACATTCAAACGTCAAGGTGAAGAAATTTTTAGAAGAGATATGGGTGAACCTGAATTTTGGTTAGAAAAAGAAGATAGATTCCCAAGACCTATTCTTTCATCAGATGAACAGGAATCTATTACAAGACAAGCTGAAACCCCTCAGGATCAAACTCCTGCATACAATCCACAACATGTTCTTAGTCCTGAATTTGGTGGAGTGTCAAATTATGAACGTGGAGTAGATTCTTTCTTGGATGAATTAAAAGCTAAACTTGCAAAACAAAAAAGTGATCCTGAATCTACAGAAAAAGAAATCCTTGCAACAGAAAATGAAATTACTTACTTAGAATCAATACATGAAAATTTCTATATCGGAATGAATGTTTTTAGAACTGCAAAAGGCGGACGGAATAAAATTAGCGCTTAGGAATGAGATGAGAAGATGGATCACGTAATTTTTGATGTAATGAATGCGAGAGTAACTTTCAAAAATGTTCCATTACATGAGTTATCTAAATTTACGTTTAAGGATGTTGGAGCAGCAGCAGATGAATTTAAAAAAATTCCTGGTGTTGATGAATGTATTATTATTCAAACTGCTAGCAGAATTGAAATTTTTACAGTAAGTAATACTGAAACTGTAGATTCTCCTGATGCAAGAAGAGCTGAAGGTAAAACCCTCATTTTGAATCAAGTAAAAGAAACATGGATAAATTTAACAGAATTAGAACAAATTGACATTGATCACTTTGATCAAACAATTGAAGTTTACAAAAGTGATGATGTTTACCTTAATCTCTTACGTTTAGGTTCTGGTATTGATTCATTTGTTGTTGGAAAACAAGAAGTATTTGATGAAATAGTTCAGTCTTTATCTCATGCAAAATCTGCAGGAACATCTGGTACTATTCTCAATAAATTATTTGAAAGTGTAATTCGATTATCTTCAAGAATGAGAGATTCTACTGGAATTGCAAAAGATATTGTATCTCTTGGGGATGTTGCAGTAAAGTTAGTTGAAGAGAAAGCTGGATTAGATGCAAAGAAAAAAGTTTTGTTGATAGGTACTGGAAATTCCGCTGCTTTAGTTGCAAAAACACTAAACAAAAAAGAAATTTCTTATGATGTTAGTAGTAGAACCATTGAACGTGCTACAGGATTTAGTAGTGTTGTCGGTGGAAATCCAATTGACTTCAATGATGTATTAACCACATTTGATAAATATGATATTATTTTTGTAGCCACAACATCGGATTATTTCTTGATTACATTTGAAAGAATTCAACTTCTAATGAAAGAAAAGAAAAAGGGTACATTGATTTTAGATTTATCAGATCCTAGAACTGTTGATGAAGGTATAACTGCTCTTCCCGGAATTAAATTATTGTTTAGAGACCAAATTGCTGAAATTTATGACGAAAGTGTTAAGCACAGAACTACAATTGTTCCTGCCGTTGAAAAAATTATTGCTAAAGAATTACCTGTATTATCTGCAAGAATGAAAAAACTAGATGCTTAGAAATATCTATTTTTGTTTTCTAATTAGAATTTGTTTTACTGCTTCAACTGTATAATCTATCCCATGTTCATTTTCTGCATGATTTCTAAAATCTTCAATTACTTTTTCAGTTTCTCCCTCTGCCACAAAATCACATTCAAAACCATAGTCACGACACATTATCTTAGCCATATTTTCTTGAAATTAATTATAGTATAAAAATTAAGATATTTTAGATTTCAAAATAACACTAGGATTTTTTTATCCATATGATTCGTATTTGATACCATAACTACCGTCAGATTTCTTTTCATGTTCTGTTACGAAACCCTTTGGACCTAAATGATCAATTACACCATCAATAGTACCTTGATATCCACAAATGTAGACGATTGTATTTTCAGGAGTTAATTCTTCTCCCACCATTTCTTCTACTGGTGATAATCCTGTTTTTTTGTCTGGTTTGAAAAATGACTCTACTCTACCCACATGACCATTCCATGATCTATTGAAAAATTCTTTTGGTCTACTAATTGCTGCTCTATATCTAAAATTCCATTTATCTCTACCATTTTTTTCACTTTCTAATTCCATATCTGTTAAGAGACGTTTGTAACTTAACTCATCAACATAACTTGCGCCATGTAATACAATAACCTCTCTTTTGTCATTTGTATCCTGAAAATGTTTTGCAAATGCAATGAATGGAGCTAAACCTGTTCCTCCACCTACACAAATTACTCTTCTGTTGTCTTTTTCACCATTATGTAATTTATCATTAATCAATAATGCAGCTCCTGTAGGATCACCTAAAGTTACTTCATCACCAACACTAAGATAAAATAATTCTGTTGTAACTCGTCCTGGAAGTGGTTTTCTTACCCATCTGATAACAAATTCAAAGTAATCTCTATTCTCAGCATGTGATGCAATAGAATATGCTCTTCTAACCACTTTTTTTTCTGCTGGTATTGGAAGACCAATTGTTAAAAATTGTCCAGTTTTGTACTCTGGCATCCCATTTTCTGGAACCAATCTAATGATCACTAGATCCTCTTTTAGTAGTTCTCTGTAGACAACTTTTGCCTTCATTTCAGTAACCATTAACGAAGCATCCTGCTACTTTGGATAAATATATTTCTCTTACAAAGTAACTCTAGAGATCAGATTATTACTAAAATTCTAATTAATTTGTGACATTATTTCATCAAGAATTTTTTGATTTGCTGCAGCAATAAATGAGACTCTTGTCTCATAACTTAGATCTGCATCAAGTGGATTCAAATCTGCATCCAATAGTAAACCTCCAGCTTCTTTTACAATAATACATCCTGCAGCAATATCTTGAATTCTAATTTTATCTCTAAAGTCAATAAAAACATCCATCAAACCTCTTGCAAACAATGCCATTTCTAATGCATTGGCCCCAAAATGTCTGGTATGATTATGATTCTGAAATATTGGATACATTCGCTGCATTAATTCATTAGAGCCACCAGATGTGTTAATTCCAACAATTTTGTAAATTGGTTCTTTTTGTTGTACTTTGATTTGTTTTTCATTCAAAAATGAACCCTTTCCTTTTGAAGCCCAATACATATCTCCATTTGTTAAATCTGTAATTACTCCATCTGTAATAGAACTAAGTTTATTTTCTGTTGCAAATGCTAATGAACTACAAAAAAATGGTACACCACGTACAGCATTTGCTGAACCGTCTATTGCATCCATTATGATGTAGCCTTTTGGATTATCTGATAATTCTACTCTACCACATTCTTCACCTAAAACAATACATTCAAAATTTATTTCTTTTAGATAATCCAAAACAGTTTGTTCAGCAGTGATGTCAATATTTCGTGAAATATCTCCACCTGCACCTCTTCCAAAATCACCTGCAGCCTCTTCTGTCCCTGCAAGATCTTTTACATTTTTATAAATTCGATTTGATGCTTCACGAAGAATCTCTATAACTTCCACAATCAATAATTCTTCTTTCGTAATTTAAGTGAAGAAAATTTTTCTTTTGAAAGCATAAATAACAACACATTGAATTGTGTGTGTGAGTGGAAAAGACGAATCTATTTTTAGTAAAGGTGCTTTAATGGGAACCAAACCTGGAAAACAAATCATTAAACAAGGTCTTTTCAAATCAAAGGGTTTCAAATTATTCAATCAGTATAAACAAGAGGCTGAAGATACGTTTCCTGCATTTGCTCAAAGATTTGCAAAGAATCTATTTGATCAAATAAACGCTGATCAATCTCCAAATACAACACAACAACAATTTGCTGAAGAAGTAGGTTCAACTGAAATTATTTTGAATGCATCTGAAATTGAGCCTATAAAATCTAAATTACAAGATTTTGACACATTGCACGATAGGGTACTTAGAATTTTAAATTCAAATTTCGTTAAAATGACATTTCCTGTTTTTAATGGTCTTTTTGATGCATCTACAGATTATTTCAAAGATGATAAAAGTACTACAATGAGAGAAGATATTGTTGATGGTCATATTATTGCAATTGATCTTAGTGAACCAATGGATAGAATTGTAGACAAAGATGAAGACTTGGAATATTTAGATGATTACAAATTGATGAATCCTTACATTTTGAAACTTGCAAGAGAAAAAATTTCAAAAGGTGGTGAAGATGTACTAAAAGAATTTGAAGAAGGTTTCAAACAAGCAAGAATTGGACAGTATCTTGATACAAAATTAAAAGATAAACCTACAGAAATCACAGAAGAAGAATTAATTGAAAGCTACAAAAAATATCGTTCTGTAATGGGAACTGCTGGTAGAAACATGGCTTTGAATCGTGCACCTCTAGCTGATATTTTCTACACTGGAATGGCAAAAGCTGCTGAATCTGTAGGATGTGGAAATGAAATTGAAGATAGTATTAGAGATAGGGCTGCAAAAATTCCTTCTTGGCCATTATTTTATTCATTAAAAATGAATGATGCAAAAAGTGGATTTGAAGAAACAATGAATCATAGTGAATCTTATTTGAGTGAAGCAAGAGATGCTTTAGAAAAATTGCCTGATAATTTTTCACATACAAAATTCTTAGAATTTCTATTTCTTACTGTAGAACATTATAATCAATTCTGGTATAAGAAATTACAAGAAGAAAATATCTGGTCAGATTTGAACAAAAATCTTCCAACCAAGTGATAAAATTGATGTGGTCTGAAAAATATCGACCCCAGAATATTTCTGATATGGTGGGTAATGAAGAACCCCGTGAAGCAATAATCAAATGGTTTGCAAAATGGAAAAAGGGTACAAAACCTCTTTTGATAATTGGACCTCCTGGAATTGGAAAGACTACTATCGCATATCTTTTAGCTAAACAATTTGGTTATGATATGATCGGACTTAATGCTAGTGATGTGCGTAGTAAATCTAGAATTAATGAAATTCTCACTCCTGTTTTAGGTAATGTCAGTGTTTTGGGAACTCCTATGATTTTTGTTGATGAGGTTGACGGAATTCATGGTCGTGGAGATTATGGTGGTGCTTCTGCACTAGTTGATATTTTGAAGAAACCAAATGTTCCAATTTTACTTGCTGCTAACTATGATGATTCAGATAAAATGAAGAGTATAAAAAAAGCAGTAACAACAATATCATTTAAAAAAATCCCGCCAAGATTGTTGCGAGTATATTTGGATAATATTTTAAAAAAAGAAAATGAAAAACTTAGTCCTGGTTCTTTAATCAAAGTAATTGATAAATCTAAAGGTGATATTCGTTCTATGATTAATCTCACTCAATCTTTGATTACTGGATTTAATCCACAAACTGCATCTTCTTTTGAAACTATTAACATTGAAGATGGAGTGAATGCATTTTTCAAAGCAAATTCTATTGAAGAAGCTCGTGGTGTTTTATATTCAATACAAATTGATCCCAGAGAAAAAATTAATGCATTTTATTCAAGTGTAATTACTAGTGATTTGGATAGTGATTCCCTCGCAAAATATTTAGAAATTATTTCCAACGCTGATATGTTATTTGGAAAAATTATGAAAACTCAAAATTGGAGATTATTACGTTATCTTAATGATATTTTAATTAATTTGTATCAAAAAGATGATAGAATTAGATATTCAAAATATAATTTATCCTGGCCTGTTCTTAACAGAATTCGGTGGGATGGTGCAAAAATTAAATCATTGTCTTCAGTAATGTCTAAAAAATTACATCTATCATCTAGTGCATTTGTTACAATATGTTTACCATACGTTTTATTTTGTATAAAAAATAAAACATTGGAATTAGAATTAGAAGAAACCTTTGGTGATATTATTGATAAGGAGATTGAAATGTTACAATGAGCTGGATCAAAATTCCTATGAAATTCCCTGGAACTTGTATTGTTTGTAATGACAAAATTGAAATTAATGAAATTGGATTATGGTCAAAGGGTGTAGGTGTGAAGCATGAAAAATGTGCTCAAACTAATGAATTACAATGTATTGTATGTGGTTCCCCTGCTGGATGTTCCCAATGTGAATTTCAAGATATTTGTGATATTCCAAATGTTTCTCAGTTATGTATATGCAAGAAATGTAGTGATGAAAAAGATGCTTTTAATTCATACCAAAAATCATCTCACAAGAAATTTTCAATTATTAATTCTTGATTTTTTGTCTTTAGATCTACATTTTTGATAGATTTTCATGATTTCAAATTAGATTAATATATGAAAACTTTTGATTCTAATCAAATAATGCATTCTGAGAAGATCGATGAATATACAAAAAACAAAAACACTGCATTACAAGGCGGTGGTCAAGAACGTATTTCATCTCAGCATGAAAAAGGCAAATTAACTGCTCGTGAAAGAATAGATCTGCTTCTTGATGAAGGTACTTTTGTTGAAGTAGATCCAATGACTACCCATCATTATTATGAATATGATATGCAAAAAAAGAAATTTTTTACTGATGGTGTAATAGGCGGATATGGCAATGTTTCAGGTCGTCAAATCTTTGTTTTTGCATATGATTTCACTGTTTTAGGTGGAACATTAAGTCAGATGGGAGCTAAAAAAATTACTAAATTAATGGATCATGCAGTAAGAACTGGATGTCCAATTATTGGAATTATGGATTCTGGCGGTGCTAGAATACAAGAAGGAATTATGAGTTTAGACGGATTTGCAGATATATTTTATCATAATCAATTAGCTTCTGGAGTTATTCCACAGATTACTGCAAGTGTTGGTCCATCTGCAGGTGGTTCAGTATATTCACCTGCAATGACTGATTTTGTTATTATGGTAGAAAAAATTGGAAGTATGTTTGTAACTGGACCTGATGTTGTCAAAACTGTATTAGGTGAAGAAATCTCTTTTGAAGACCTTGGTGGTGCTAATACCCATGGAACAAAAAGTGGTGTTGCACATTTTGTTGCAGAAAATGAATACGAATGTATGGATTATATTAAAAAATTAATTTCCTTTTTACCTCAAAATAATACTGAACAACCACCTAAAGTTTCAACTGATGATGATCCAAATAGATTGGATAACAATTTAATCAACATCATGCCAGAGAATCCTTTACAACCATACGACATGAAAGAAATTATTAATTCAATTGTTGATGATCATGAATTCTTTGAGGTTCATGAATTATTTGCACCAAATATTATAGTTGGATATGGCAGACTAAATGGCAATGTTGTTGGAATTGTAGCTAATCAACCAATGCATCTTGCAGGTGCATTAGATATTGATTCATCAAATAAGGCTTCACGTTTTATTCGATTTTGTGATTCCTTTAATATTCCAATAATTACTTTAGTTGATACACCAGGTTACATGCCAGGTTCAAATCAAGAACATAATGGAATTATTAGACATGGAAGTAAATTGCTCTATGCATATTGTGAAGCAACTGTTCCAAGAATTACTTTAGTTATCGGTAAAGCATATGGTGGTGCATACATTGCAATGGGAAGTAAAAATCTTAGAACTGATATTAATTATGCATGGCCTACAGCTAAATGTGCTGTTTTGGGTGGTGAAGCAGCTGTAAAAATCATGAATAGAAAAGATCTTGCTGCTTCAGATGATCCTGAATCTCTTAAAAAACAACTTGTAGATGAATTTGCAGAGAAATTTGAAAATCCATATGTTGCTGCATCTCATGGAACAGTTGATAATGTAATTAATCCTGCTGAAACCAGACCTATGTTGATTAAAGCATTAGAAATGCTTGCAAATAAAAGAGAAAAACAATTACCTAGAAAACATGGAAATATCAATTTGTGATTAAAGATGATTGAGAAAGTACTTATCGCTAACAGAGGAGAAATTGCTTTACGTGTAATTCGAACTTGTAAGGCACTTGGAATCAAAACAGTTGCTGTATACTCTGATGAAGACACAAATTCAATGCATGTAAAACAAGCAACTGAAGCATATCATATTGGTGAAGCTGCACCTGCAAAATCATATCTTAATCAAGAAAAAATTCTAGATGTAATGTTATCATCTGGTGCAGATGCTGTACACCCTGGTTATGGTTTCCTTTCTGAAAATGATGATTTTGCTAGATTATGTGAGAAAAATAAAATTACATTTATTGGCCCATCTGCAGATTCAATGAATCTTTGTGGTGATAAGATGGAATGTAAGGCTGCAATGTTAAAAGCTGAAGTTCCAACTGTCCCTGGAAGTCCTGGCTTAGTAAAGGATGCAGAAGATGCAGCAAAAGTTGCAAATGATATTGGATACCCTGTTATGTTAAAATCAGTTTATGGTGGTGGAGGTCGTGGAATTAGAATTGTAACAAATGACAAAGAATTACACGACGGTTTTGAAACAGTAACCTCTGAATCTATTGCAGCTGTTGGAAAGTCTGCAATTATTGTTGAGAAATTCTTAGAAAAAACAAGACACATCGAATATCAAATGTGTAGAGATCATCATGGAAATTCAGTACATCTCTTTGAGAGAGAATGTTCTATTCAAAGAAGAAATCAAAAATTGATTGAACAAACACCTTCTCCTGTGGTAGATGATGCAAAAAGAGAAGAAATTGGTGAAATAGTTGTTAGAGCAGCAGAGGCAGTTGATTATACTAATCTGGGAACTGCAGAATTTTTGAGAGCAGATAATGGAGAATTTTATTTTATTGAGATTAATGCAAGACTTCAAGTCGAACATCCAATCAGTGAAATGGTTTCGGGATTAGATTTTGTTAAATTACAAATTGATATTGCAAATGGAGAACCACTTCCATTCAAACAAAAGGATCTAAAGATGAATGGTTATGCAATTGAATGTAGAATTAATGCTGAGGATACATTTTTGGACTTTGCACCTTCAACAGGACCTGTTCCAGATGTTACAATTCCTTCAGGACCTAATGTTAGATGTGATACTTATCTTTATCCTGGATGTACTGTTTCACCATTTTATGATTCACTAATGGCAAAACTCTGTACATGGGGACCAACATTTGATGAATCTAGAACTAGAATGCTCACTGCATTAAATGATATGTATGTTGAAGGTGTTGAAACTTCTATTCCTCTTTACAAAACAATTCTTAATTCTGAAGAATACAAAAAAGGAGAATTGTCAACAGACTTTTTGAAACGTTATGGTATGATTGATAAATTAACCGAAGATCTTAAACAAGAAAAAGAAAATAAAACTGATGCCGCATTAGCTGCTGCAATTATTCATTCTGAATACTTTAAGAGCCAAGTACAAAATAACTCTAACAATAGCGCAAACTGGAAAAATAAACTGGACTGATAGATATGACTAATTTTAAAATCCAAGAAATTGAAAAATCCTTTGATGGAAAAATTATAGAAAATCTCGGTGATAATGACTACATAATCAAAATTAATGACAATGAACATAAATTAAAAATAATTAGTATGAATTCACGTGGAATAGAATTTATCTTAAATCAACAATACCATAAGGCAAAATATCTTGAACAATCCACAAATGAAATGAATATTGTTATAGATAATGTACCAATGATTATCAATCTACATACTCATTATGATAAAGTTGTTTACAAAAATTCTGGTGGAAGTAGTTCTGGTGGAGCACAAATAGCATTAAAAAGTCAAATTCCTGGTAAAGTCGTTTCAATTTCAGTTGAACATGGGGATTCAGTAAAGAAAGGTGATGTTGTTTGTACTTTGGAGTCTATGAAAATGCAAGTTGCAGTTAAAGCACACAAAGATGGAGTTATCCGAAATATTAAAGCTAAAGAAGGTGCATCTGTTGCAAAAGGCGATATAATTTCAGATATAGAATAAAAAAATTATTTTATTTTAAAAAGTTTTTAATTTCTTCGTAATTTGGTTCTTTTAATGGATCTTCTGATACCCATTTGTATCCAATTTTCCCATCTTCCATAATTATGAATACTGAACGTTTTGCCGCATTGTAATCTTTGATGTGTAATAGATCTTTTAGTAAGATATCATACTCTTTGATTGTTTTACTTGTATAATCTCCTAATAATGGAAAATTGAAATTATGTTTCTCTGCAAATGCTTTATTTGCAAAGGGTCCATCATTACTGATTGAAATTATTTGTGCACCCATATCTGAAATTTCTTTCCATGAATCTCTGAATGTGCATAATTCAACCTCACATACTGGTGAACTTGCTGCTACAATGAATGATAATACGATCTTTTTACCCTTAAATTCTTCTAAAGTCCTCATTTTTAATTCTGTATCAGGGAGTTCAAAATTTGGAGCAAGATCGCCTACATTCAATACCATGATCGGACATTTACTATATCCTATTAATTACTTTTCAAATTCTTCATTTCCAAAAACCCGATCGAAAAAGGAGGCATATCTTATTATATAAAAGTCAGAAATGAAAATTAAATTGGTCGGAGAAATAGCGGGCAATTACAGCACCGTAGTATTGATGTTTGGCTTTGCCGTAGTAGCAATGGCACCCGCATTATTGATTTCTCGAATGATTTCACCTCGTAAAAAGAGTAATCCTGTAAAATTTTTGCCAATGGAATGTGGACAAGTTCCTAGTGGTGAAGGTAGAACTCATTTTATGATGCAGTATTACCCGTACATTTTGATGTTCGTAATTTTTGATGTAGTTGCAATTTTCTTATATGCTTGGGGTAGTGCACTTTTGGAACTTCCAAAAAGTGCAACTTTACCAATGATAGGATTCTTAGCAATTATGTTCGGTGCAATGTCTTTTGCACTTTACCAGTCTGGGAGAAGAAGAATTTGGTAGTTATTTATACAAATGATGCTAATGGGGGTTGGGAATAAAATTGCTTAAAGATCTAGTAACACCAGAAAATGCAAATGTCTTCATTGGAAAACTTGGAGATATTTTAGAAAAAGCAATTGACAAACCATTGGGCTATGCTATCAATTGGGGTAGAATTTGGTCACTTTGGCCTGTGCATATTGAAACAGCTTGTTGTAGTGTTGAGTTTGGTGCAGCATCAAGTCCTAGATACGATGTTGAAAGATTTGGTATCATTGAAGCATTTGGATCACTAAGACAATGTGATCTTATTGTTGTACAAGGTACCATTACACGAAAAATGGCTCCACGTTTAAGATTAGTTTATGATCAAATGCCAGAACCAAAATATGTGATTGCTATGGGAGCTTGTGCAATTACTGGAGGATTGTATTTTGATTCATACAATGTACTTCCAGGAATTGATGGAGTTCTTCCAGTTGATGTCTATGTTCCGGGTTGCCCACCTAGACCTGAAACTCTCATACAAGGATGTATTTTGTTACAAGAAAAAATTAAGAGAATGAAGGCTAGGAAGTTTGTATAATGAGTTCTGATACTGAAGCAAAAACTGAAACTAAACCAGCTGCAAAACCAGCTGCAAAACCAGCTGCAAAACCAGCTGCAAAACCAGTAGAATTACCTGCTTTTGAAAAAAGTATTTCTGATAAAGTTGTTGAAAAATTTGGTGATAAAGTAGAAGTTGAATTTGTTAAAGAAAATAGAGTTGGAATTAAAGCTAAAAGAGAAGATGTTCACGATGTTGCAGAATTTATTCGAGATGGATTGAATTATGATCATGTAGAATCAGTTTCAGGAGTAGATTATCCACAGGATAAAGAAATTGAGGTAGTTTATCATATTGGTTCTTATTCGGACTCATCATTGGCTAAACAAATTCTTGTTTTATCTACTAGAGCACAAAGAGAGGAAAATCCACTTCCCGGAAAAGATGCAACAAAATTACCTTCTCTTAGAGATATATTCTACAGTGTAGAATTTCACGAAAGAGAAGTTTTTGAAATGTTTGGAGTTTATTTTAATGGTCATCCAGATAACAGACGATTACTTTTGCCTGAAGATTGGGCAGATTTACCACCTCTCAGAAAGGACTTTGCAATAAAAGGACGATAGAATGACTGCAGAATTACCACCTGGATTAGCAATCCAAAAAGTTGACGAGAGAATTATGACTCTCAATGTTGGACCACAACATCCTGGTTCTGGACATATGAGAATTATTGTACAAATTGATGGTGATTATATTGTAGCTTGTGATCCTGATCCAGGTTATGTACACCGTGGAGAGGAAAAAATGGCTGAATATAGAAATTACATTACAAACATTCCTCACTTAGAAAGACCAGTAATTCATGATTCGTGTAATGTTCTTTATCCATACGTTTTGGGTGTAGAAGAACTACTTGGTATTGAAGTTCCAGAACGTGCAAAATATGTTCGAGTAATCTGTTCAGAATTAAATCGTTGTATTTACACAATGTACTGGCTTGCAATTTATGGAATCTTCTTAGGTCATTCTACAATGTTTATGTGGCCAGCTGGAGACCGTGAACTCTTAATTGATTTAATGGAGAAAATAAGTGGTGCAAGAGTAACACATGCACACTTTGTTCCAGGTGGAGTTAGAAATGATTTACCACCAAACTTTGAAGAAGTATGTTTACGTCAAGTCAATTACTTTGAGAAACGTATCAAAGAATATGCTGCAGTCTTTTATGATAATCCAATTTTAATTTCAAGAACAAGAGATACTGGAGTTCTTTCACGTGAAGATGCAATTAGACTTGGAACAACTGGTTCTGTTTTACGTGCAAGTGGAGTAGATTATGATCTTAGACAAAAGGAACCTTATGATGTCTATGAAGAATTAGATGTTCACAGTAATGTGATGAAAGAAGGTGATTCTTACGCAAGATCCAAAGTACCATGGCTTGATATGATGGAGAGCTGTAATATTATTAGACAAGCATTACAAAAAATGCCAAAGTCTGGTTCTGTTAGAGTTAAACTAAAACCAAATCCAAAAGGTAAAGGACTGGATTCTGTTTACAAACGTGTAGAATCTGGAAGAGGTTCTTTGGGATGTCATATTGTTTCTGATGGTAAAGTTGAACCATACCGATTAAAACTGAGTGTTGGTTCATTTAGAAATCTAATTGCTTTACCATATCTGTTAAAAGGTGAAAAACTTGGTAACATGCCATCTGTTTATTGGAGTCTTAATTATTGGCCAGTGGAGGCAGACCGATAAATGTCTGTAATTGCACCAAATTTCAAACTTAGTGGATTTATCAAATCTATAATTGATGATGCAGTTTGGTTCCTTTTGATATTTTCATTAATTGGTTTCCCTGTAATCATGATGGTATTATTTTATATTCCAATGCCAGTTATTGATGGAGAATTACTTACGCCATTTTTGGCATTTACTTATTTAGCGGATCCAACGCGAACACTTCCAATTGTTCAAGCCTTTATGACAACTGATATGTTTAAAGTAATGGCATTTCCTGGATTTGGTTTTGCTGCATTATTAGCTGCTGGTACTATTTTTGTTGAAAGAAAAATGTTAGCAAAATTACAATTAAGAGTCGGTCCTTTTTACTGTGGAAAAGTAGAAGGCATTTTACAATTAGCAGGTGATGGTTTAAAATTAATTTCCAAAGAAATTATCATTCCGGCAAAAGCTGATAAACCAATTTTTTGGGCAGCGCCAGTTCTGTTTGTTGCATCTGCAGCAGCATTTGTTGCATTAATTCCAGTTGCACCAGGTTGGGTAGTTGCAGATGTAGATATGGGATTGCTTGCTGTTTTTGCTGTAATTGGATTTTTCCCAATTGTAACTATTCTTTCTGCATGGTCTGCAAATAGTAAATTCCCATTCATTGGAGGAATTAGAGCATTATTCCAAATGGTTTCATTTGAAATTCCGTTAATCTTATCATTACTAGGAGTTGTAATGGTTACTGGAACTCTTAACTTATCTGAAATTGCTGCAAGTCAATCTAGTTTCCCATGGATTGTATTTTTACCAGTAGGTGCAATTGTATTTTTCATTACAATGCTTGCAGAATTAGAAAGAATTCCATTTGATTTACCTGAAGCAGAAAGTGAAATTGTTGCTGGATGGTTAACTGAATTATCTGGAATGATGTATGGACTCGTTCAATTAGGAACTTATTTGAAACTTTACGCATTTGCAGCACTGTTTGTTGTATTATTCCTCGGTGGATGGAATGGTCCAATGATAGTTCCACCATTCCCAATGGAACTTGCTACTGAAGGAATTGAACTTGGTCCTGTAACTGCAAAGATAGGTGGATTGGAACCAATACTTAGTCAAGTAATTACTCAAGAAATGATTAATGGAACATTGATGTTTGTTCTAAAGACTGTTGGTGTAATCTTCTTTATACTATTACCAAGAGGTGTTTTCCCAAGAATTAGAATTGATATGTTGTTAAGTCTTGGATGGACCAAATTGATCGGTCTTGCTTTCGTTAACATCTTTATTGCACTAGCTTTGGTTTACGCTGGAGTGCTCGGGCCAGGAGGATTACAATGACAAATACTGCTACAGGAATTGTACGTGCCCTAAATTCTGGAATTAAACATATCGCAACTAAACGATTTACTCTTCGCTATCCTGAGGAGAAACTAAAGTTTGTAGGTGACGGTTATCAATTTGATCCATCTACGGGTGTTGGAATTGCTGGCCTAAAGGGTCGTCACATGTTATTCCATGATCACTGTACTGGATGTCAATTATGTTCTATTGCATGTGAGGGTGTTGCTGAAGCTATAGCAATGGTAAAAGTTCCAGAAGAACAAAAACAAAATAAAAAATCTATTATGCCTCAAATTGATTATGGGAAATGTGTTTTTTGTGGTTTATGTGTAGACGCATGTCCATTTTATGCACTTTACATGACTAATGATTACGAATTATCTTCATTTAGTAAAGAAGGTTTAATCTATACCCCTGCACAACTTGCAGTCAAACCTTATGTTGAACAAGATAGTGAAATTGTAATTACTAAAAACGGAGCAACTCATGGCTGATGCTGTATTTCTTGCATTAACTGTAATCACAATTGGTTCTGCAATTGCAGCTCTTGAAATGAGATCATTAATTTATGGTTCAATTGCATTGATGGGAACTCTTGGTGGTATTGCTGGTTTCTTCTTTATACTTGATGCCCCATTTGTTGCATTGTTCCAACTAGCAGTTTACGTTGGCTCAATTGCAGTCTTAATTTTATTCACTGTAATGCTTGTAAAAAGAGAACTTATCTTTAAAAAAATTGAGGATAGAAAAAGAAAGTTTGCTGGGATTGGATTGATGTTAATTATTATGGTATCTTTGGGTGCTGTATTCTTAGACTCTGGAATTAAAACAATAACTACTGATGAACCTGCAGTTGATTTTAGAGATATTGGTACAGACTTTGTTACTTACTATTGGCCAGCATTAATTTTGATGGGCTTAATTTTAGCCGGTTCTGTAACTGGTGCATTAGTTTTAGCTAGAAGAGAGGATGTGGAGAATGACCAACGAGTTAGTTGATTTCACACTAGTCTCTATTGCTTTACTGGCAATAGGAATCTATGGACTAGCAGTAAAACGTAATTTCATCAGAATGTTATTTGCTGTTGAAATTATTATCAATGCAGCAAATCTTAATCTTGTCGCATTTGGTAGATTTATTCCTGATAGTGCTGGTCAAACTTTGGCATTATTTTCAATTGCAATTGCAGCAGCAGAAGTAGCAGTTGGATTGTCATTAATCATTGTAGCATACAGAATGTATCAAAATGTCGATATTGCAGACTTTAGGAGCTTGAAAGGATAATGGAATATGCATTATTACAGGCTGTTTTCCTGCCATTACTGTTATCCCCAGTAGCCTATATTCTTGGAAGAAAAGTAGGTCCTACTCCGGCAATGTGGTTTACATTTGCAATTTTACTTTACACTACAATCCTAGTAATCAATGCAGCACTATCTGGAACTGTAGAAGAACATTATCCATGGACAGAACAATTTGGTGAATTTGGTTTCTTACTAGATGGACTTGCTTCACCATTTGCAATTATGATTTATGTTTTGTCTACCATCTTGGCAATCTATTCAAAACCATACATGATTCACAAATTCCATGAACAATTTGAAGAAGAACAAAAAATCAATCATTCAGAGAGTGGACAGTCTTCTGTTGTTGAATCATCAGCTTTAACAAATTATGTAAATGCTAAATCTGGTCTTTACTTTGCACTTTATCTTGTATTTGCAATGGGAATGCTTGGAACAGTTATGTCCACAAATTTGATTGAATTTTATATTTTCTTTGAAGTTATGTTAATTCCTGGTTTCTTTTTAGTTGCTTTATGGGGTGATGGACCAAGAAGAAAAATCGGTTTGATGTTCCTATTTTGGACTCATGCTGGTGCAGTTGTTTTATTGTTAGGATTTTTGATGATAGGTCTAACACTTGGTAGTTTTGATTTTGCTGATATTCAAGAATCTGAATTACCTGCAGACATTGCGATGTATTCAGCGGTAGCTATTTCGATAGGTCTTGGAGTTAAACTGGCAGTTTTCATGTACCATATTTGGCTTCCATATGTTCACGGTGCAGCACCTACACCAATTAGTGCATTATTATCTCCTGCAATGATTGGAATTGGAGCTTATGGTCTCTTTAGATTAGTTGTTGAATTCTTACCTGTAACATTTTCAGAACTTGCAATTTGGTTCCACATTTGGGGTCTTGTCACTATGATCTATGGTGGTGCTATGGCATTAATGCAAGATGACTTGAAACGTTTCCTTGCTTATTCTAGTATCAGTCAGATGGGATATTTGCTATTTGGAATAGGATCAATGTCTGCATATGGTCTTGCAGGTGCTGAAATGATGTATGTTACTCACGCTATTGGAAAAGGTATTCTCTTCATGATGGCCGGAATTATTATTGTTAAAGTTGGAACTAGAAGCTTCTCTAAACTTGGAGGACTTGCTGGTAAGATGCCAATTACTGCAGTATGTGCAGTTATTGGTGCATTAACAATAATGGGAGTACCACCAACCAGTGGATTTATGGGTGAATGGATTATGTTTTACGGTGCATTAGAAACTGCAATTGCAGAAGGTTCTACAGTTAGAGCCGTAGCATTTGGTTTAGGTTTAGTTGCAACAGCACTTACAATGTCATACATGCTTTGGATGTTAAAACGTGTATTCTTTGGAAAACTTCCTGAAAATCTTCAAAATGTTAAAGAAGGAAGTTGGTACATGACAATTCCAATGATGGTCCTCGCAGGATTTTCAATTGTAGTTGGAATTTATCCTGACATTTTCTTGAAAACAATTATTCCATACATGAACGGAGTGATGGGGGTTTAGATTATGGCAACTGAATTAATGGGATTTGAAATTACAAGTGCATGGTTAATCTGGATGCTTCCATTTGCTGCAGCATTAATTATGCCAGGTATTGGAAAATTATCTCAAAATGCAACAAAGTATGTTGCAGTTGGATTTGCTCTAATGAGTGCTGTGTCTGCAGCATCCTTAGTCCCTCTTGCATTAGAAGCAGGTGAAGTTCATAGTCAAATAATGTGGATTGAAGCACTTGGAATTAAAGCTGGTGTACTAGCAGATCCTCTTTCAATTATAATGGCAAATGTTGTTGCTTGGATTTCCTTCTTGATTATGATTTACAGTACTGGATATATGAAAGGCGATAAAGACATTACAAGATTCTGGTTCTGGATGATGTTCTTTATTGGTTCAATGCAATTAATTGTATTATCTGACAACTTACTTCAAGTATTCTTTGGTTGGGAGGGTGTAGGACTTGCATCTTATGCTCTGATCAGCTTTTGGTATCGTGATAAAAAGAAAGATCATGTTGGTACTGAAGGACGTACTGTTCTTGGAATGTTAGATTACTATTCACCAACACACGCTGGTATGAAGGCATTCATCATGACAAAAGTTGGAGATGTAATGATGATTGCTGGTATGCTTTTGATATTCTTGTTTGCAGGTACATTTGGATTTAAAGAATTAATGGGTAATACTGATTGGGCAACTGCAATGGCTGCTCAAGGATTGTTAGTTCCTGCATTTGTTTTACTATTTGGTGGTGCAATGGGTAAATCTGCACAATTCCCATTAAACGAGTGGTTGTTAGAAGCAATGACTGGACCTACTGCAGTATCAGCATTAATTCACGCTGCTACAATGGTTAAAGCAGGTGTCTTCTTGGTTGCAAGAATTGGTCCACTTGTATTTGCTTTAGGTGCTGCAGGAATTTTAGCAGATCAATTCTTTGAAATTGTTGCTTGGGTCGGTGCAATTACTGCATTATTGTTAGCAACACAAGGTATGGTTAATCCAGAAATTAAGAAAGTCTTAGCATATTCTACAGGTTCTCAAATTGGTTACATGATGATGGCTTTAGGTGTGGCAGGATTATCTCATCAATATGTTGATGGTTATACTGCAGGATTTTTCCACTTAATTTCTCACGCAATGTTCAAGGCTTCATTATTCATGGCAGCAGGTTCTTTACTGCATATTGTTGGCTCTCGATTTATGACTGACATGGGTGGTCTGAGAAAGCACATGAAGAAAACATATGCATTCATGTGGGCCGCAGGTCTTGGTTTGATGGGAGCACCATTTATCACAACAGGTTTCTGGAGTAAAGATGCAATCTTTGCAGCAGTATATGAATCTGGAAACGAATGGGCATTACCATTATTCATTATCGCCGTTTTAACTGCTATAATTACAGCATTCTATACCACAAGAATGATTGGTTTGGTATTCTTTGGTAAGAAGAGTAAACATATTGAAAAGATGGAAGAGGAAGGACATCATATTCATGAAGCATCAGTATCTATGTGGGTCCCATATGGTATTCTTGCAGTACTTACAATTGGTATTGGTATTATTGGATTATCTGCAGAAGAAGGATTACATCATACGTTTGAATATTATCTTAAAAACTCATTTGGAATTTATAGTTCACATGCAGCAGCAGATGAATCCTCAATATTGCCAGAATTCTTACAAGGACTTAATCCAGTTGCATTAGGTGCATCCTTAGTAGCATTTGCTACTGGTATTGGATTAGGTTACATCTTTTACATTGGAAGATGGGTTGATCCTGTTAAATTTGTAAATTCAAATATTTTCTTTTATGCAATTCACAAGCTTTTCTTAAACAGATGGTATCTTAACGCAATTGTCTATTGGTGCTTTGTTACAACACCATTATGGTTGGCTAGAGGCGTTTCAAGATACTTTGAGAAAACAGCAATTGATTATGGTATGAATGACGGCGTTCAAAAAGCCGCTACTTGGGGTGCTAAAGTTATTCAAGGAACCCAAACCGGTGTTTCACAATCGTATCTATTTGTATTTGGAGCAGGATTATTATTTGTAGTTCTGATATTGTTGATGTAGGAGATTTGATGACATGTTAGAAATTACTTCAACTCCTCTTGTAATAATCGGTATATTGGGTACCGTTGGTATTCTACTTCCAATAATTAGCATTGCACGAAAAGAACAAGGTTCTAATACATTTTATGCCATTATTGCATTTGCAGCATTAATCGTATCTATGGGATATGTTGGATATCAATTCCTAGAAGAAAATGTGTCTCCGTCTGCTCTGTTTGCTGAAGATGTAGTTGTTGATGATGCATTTGGTGGTTTCTTTGCAATTGCCATGTTGATAGTTGCTTTGTTCACTACTGTTGGCTCCTTTAATTACATGAGAAAACATAACTCTCCAGCTGTTTACTATTCTCTAATTTTACTTGCAACTATTGGTATGGTTCTAGTTGCCTACTCAACTGATCTTGTAATGTTATTTGTTGCATGGGAACTAATGAGTATTCCAACATACATTTTGGTTGGATTTAGGAAAAAGAACCCAAGCTCAAATGAAGCTGCTTTGAAATATTTCTTGTTTGGTGCATTATCTTCAGCAATTATTGTTTATGGTATTTCACTTGCATACGGATTAACTGGTTCTACAAATATTGGAGAAGTCATTCAAGGTTATTCCACACTTGATCCATCAATGCTTCCACTAGCGTTATTATCAGTAGGATTGTTTATTGCAGGATTTGGATTCAAGATGGGATTAGTTCCATTCCATCAATGGCTTCCAGATACCTATGAAGGTGCACCTGCACCAATTACTGCACTTCTTGCAGCAGCAACCAAAAAAGCCGGATTTGCTGCAACAATTAGAATTGTAATTTTGGGAATGGTGGTACTGCATCTTGATTGGACTTTAGCCCTTGGTATAATTGCAGTTATGACAATGACTATTGGTAATATTGCAGCAATTATGCAAAAGAATATTTCAAGAATGTTAGCATATTCTAGTATTGCACATGCCGGTTACATTTTGATTGGACTTGCAGTTGCTCCACATAGTTCTCTAGGTTTACAAGGTTCATTGTATCAGATAATGAATCATGCAGTTATGAAAGGTGCTGCATTTATTGCAATTGCAGGAATTGTAACAACTCTTGCAGTTACTCATATTGATAAATTAAAAGGACTTGGAAGACGAATGCCTGTAACTGCATTAGGTCTGGTAATTGCATTATTTGCACTCGCTGGTGTTCCTCCACTTTCTGGATTCTGGAGTAAATTGATGCTATTTGGAAGTGCATTAGATGCTGGTACTGCATTATGGTGGGCCCCATGGCTTGCAATTGCAGGTGTATTAAACAGTGCATTGTCATTAGCTTACTATGGTTGGTTAACAAGGAAAATGTACTTTGAAGGTGAAACTGAAAAGAGAGTTATTGAACCAAGATCTGTTATGGCAATTATGATCATCTCAACAGTCTTCTTGGTAGGATTCGGTGTTTATCCAGAACCATTAATTAAATTTGTAGAACTTGCAACACCAGTACTTAGTTTAGGTTCTATGCCTTAAATGAAGTAAATTTAATTAATTCTTCTAAATTCATTTTTGCTTCGTTATCTGGAATTTTTCTCAAAAATGATCTGGCCTTCTCAGAATATTCTTTCAACAATTCTTCCATTTTGTTAAAACCATCTCTTGGATCAACACTTTTCTTAATTAGTAAATTAAATAATTTTTCTTCATTTTTCCAATCTAGTAAATCATCTCTTATTTGATATGCAATTCCAAGATTTTTTCCATATCCTGTTAATGCTTCAATCTCTTCTTCAGTTCCACCAGCTACTATTCCTCCGATTCTTGCTGCAACTTCAAATGCGGTTGCAGTTTTGTATTCTATCACTTTCAAGTAATCATCAAATGTAATGTCTCCACTTTCTTCTAATCTTCCTTCAATAATTTCTCCTTCACTCATTAGCATTGCAGTAGTTGCTAAATCTTTTGTAATTCTTGCATTATCCAATCTTGATGATATTGCAAGAATTAATCCTAAAACAAAATCTCCTGTTAAGACACTCGTATTGTAACCATATTTTACATGAAAAGGGTCTTTTTGTCTTCTCATCGTTTCATCGTCTATGATGTCATCATGAATGATTGATTCCATGTGTAAAAATTCTACAGCACATGATGCTGCCAATACATTTTCATCTATTTTTCCTATACTCTCTGCAGATAAACTCAAAATTATTGGTCTAATTCTTTTTCCGCCTTCTAATGAATATTTTAGAGGTTCAATAAATTCAGATTCTGAGTATAGTGCAAGTTCTTTATCCAAAGCAAGATCAATTTTTTTAATATATTCCCCATATGTCTCTAGTAGAGGATTAATTTCGATATTTTTCCTGTCCAAGATAATTGATCAAAACCCCTCTTCATTAGTAATTAAATCTTGGTGCTCCAGCCGGGATTTGAACCCGGGATCACTGCCTTGAAAGGGCAGTATGCTTGACCGGACTACACCACTGGAACCCAAAGAAATTTTTTATTTAGATCATAAAATCTTTTGGTACACAACAAAGATTTTTGTATTGGAAAATTTAGACAAGAATTATGAATGTAATCCAAAGAATTGATAAAATTATTGAAGAAAGAAGCCTTCTAAAACACCCATTTTATGAAATGTGGTCTGACGGTAAATTAACTCAAGAGTCATTAGCTGGATATTCAAAAGAATATTTCCAACTTGTAAAAGCTGTTCCTGAATTTATGGCACCAATTATTGAAAAAGCACCTGATTCTGTAGTTTCAGAGCTAGTTGATAATCAACAAGAAGAATCTGATCACATTAAACCTTGGATTAGTTTTGCAGGAGAACTTGGAATTTCTGAAAATGAATTAATTCCATATTCTGGATTAGAAAAAACTAATCAAGCTGTATCTGATTTGGCTGAATTAATGAACACTTTTGATAGTGGTGCATGTGCAATGTATGCATTTGAAAAAGAAATTCCAAAAATTAGTCAAACAAAACTAGATGGATTATCTGAATTCTATCAAATTACAACTGATAAAGCAACTGAATATTTCAAACTCCATACTGAGGCTGATATTAGACATGCAGCATCTTGGAGAAATATCATTGAAAAATCCAATGCTAATACAAGTGACCTAATTGAAATTGCTGAAAAATCTGTATCAGCACAAAATTTGTTACTTGATAGTTGTTATGAAGAATACTGTTAATCTCATAACATTTTATACCTCAGAAAATTTTTGTTATTTTAGGGCCCGTAACTCAGCTTGGTAGAGTAACCGGCTCATAACCGGTGAGCCAAGGGATCGAAGCCCTTCGGGCCCATTTTTTCAATTAGTTTTAAAATGAGTTAATACAAAAATTACTGGCTGCAATGAAGAATCAGAGTTATATCTGAAATTGATGATTGGAAGGCATTTGTCTGAGCTGCCTTAATTTATTTACTAATTTGCTTCTTTACCTTATCTAAAATTTCTACATCAATCATTTTCTGTTCATATAATATTTCTGTAATTTGTAAAATATTTAGAATTGAGTGCATTTTTACTCCAAGTTCTTCCAAGGCTTCAGTCGCTCCTTCCATTCTATCTACAATTACATATGCATCTTTTACTGGAACATTTACTTCTGTTAGTGATTTGATTGCATTTACAACTGAACCTCCAGTAGTTGCAACATCATCTATCATCACAACTTTCATACCGTCATGAATTTTGCCTTCAACTGATTTTGAAGTTCCATAATCCTTTGGTTTACTTCTTACATAGATTAGTGGTTTTACTGTTTCAATTGCTAATGCTGAAGCAATAACTAACCCTCCGGTTGGTACAGAAACAATACTTTCAAAATTTTCCAGTCCTATGTCTTCCGTTATCTGATTTTCGAGATATTTTACCATCATCCTAAATTCATGAGGATAACTAGGAACTAATCTTAAATCAACATAATACGAACTACTTTTCCCACTGGCTAGTGTAAAGTCTCCAAACTTAATTATCTCTTTTTGATGTAAAAAGGTCACAAATTCTTTCACAAACTCCATATCAAAATTCACTACATTGGATTTATTTTGGTTTGTATTTAGTATCTATTATGCCTGAAATTTGGTTAAATTATGGGATTACAGACGTTGTTTTGGATATAAAGGCCGAGAATTTAGAGCAAAAAATTGATTCGGACGGCAAAATTCTGGATGATCAAGCAATTACGGAGAAACTCAATACTCTGGATTTATCAAAACCCATGGAACTAGTAGTTTTACATAACTCCAAATCGATTCTCAAAATTATTACAACTTTATTCACTCTATGTGAACAAAAATCTAAACCATTTCCAAAAATTTTGACTGACAAAAAAATCCTAAATTTAGTTAAATCTGGTTTACCTGAAGGTAGTTCAATCAATGAATTTGATGATGTTGAAATTAAAAATTCAAATCTTGTTTTTATGGGAGAAATGGGATTTGATGGTCTATTTGGATATGAAACTGTTGCAACTCGGTTAATCAAAAAATTTGGAGAAGAATCTATGCTCTCAGCTTATGCTAAGAGACAAAGTAATCTTCCAACACCTGGACAATATACAGAAAGTTTAACCGAGGCAAAAAAATTTGCAGATAATTTTGAGATACAGGCAATTGAAATTATTGCAAATTCCGAAGGAATACTTGACTTTACAATTGCTCATCCTTCAAAAACACTTTCTACTACAAAAACTCTAGAATCAAATTCAATTAAAGATGTTGGTGAGCACAAAACAATAATCATGAGTACTGGTAAAGATGCAAGTAACGATACATTGGGAAATTCTTTATCGTCCCTTTGGAATTGTTCAAATGCTATCAAAAAAGATGGGTTAGCAATTTTAGTTGCTGAATGCAAAAGTGGTTTAGGTTCAGATGCTATTCAACAATATATCGAAGATAGACTGACACTTGAACAATTAAGAAATCCTACAAAATACATTAATGGAATGGAAGATTTACTTTACCTTTCTGAAATACAAAAAAATTTTCAAATTGGTTTGGTCTCAATTTTACCTGAATTTTATGCAAAAAAACTTGATATGATTTCTTTACCTGGAATAAAATATTCTATGGATTATATTTTAAAAACACAGGGTGCAAGACAAAAAGTTACAGTAGTTGCAGATGGTGCTAGACTCTTTCTAAGGTAAAATACCTGAAAATAATCCTGATGGTAATGGTGCACACAAAATTGCTAATACTATAATTCCGATATATGCAAGTTTTCTATTTTTTGTAAGAGGTGATATATCATCAAGTGGTGTTGCACTTGGATTCTTCATTGACATAACTAAAATTAAGATTGCCATGAGCCAATAATTTAACAAAACAAGTATCAACATACTACCATAAGTTGCATATTTGTGAATTTTTTGACCCAAAAGAGTTCTTGCCATGTGGCCACCATCAAGTTGCCATGCTGGAAGTAAATTCAAAAATGTAATTAAAAATCCAATCCATGCTGCAAACATTACTGGTGTCATAATTACTTCATGACCTGGACCTCCTTTACCAAACACAGCTAAACTTGCAGTCATTAGTAATGGTTCACCTTGTTCCCATTCAACTAAAACTTGTTCTGCAAATAGTCCCTCTGCAATTTCTTGATCTAATATTGGAGCCGTATATGCACCATAAAGTGATACAATAATTGCAATTGCTAATCCTGCAATTGGGCCTGCAATAGCTACATCAAATAAGATATTTCGATTAATTGTCAATCCTTTTGATTGAATGAATGCACCAAATGTAGGAATTCCAACTATCGGTAAACCTGGAATAAAGTAAGGCCAACTTGTTTTTAGTTTATGTGCTTTAGCTGCAATGATATGTCCAAGTTCATGTGTACCTAAAATTCCTAAAAGTGCAAGTGTATAGACAATTGCCATTTCAAATGGCTCTCCAATTTCTATAATAGAATTTGTACCTGATGTTCTATAGTACCCATCAATCATTACAAATCCAATTACAATTGCAAACAATATTCGTGGTGTCCATGTTGCATTGAGCCATTTTCTTGGTTTTTTTATTGTAAATTTTTGAACTTCAATCAAAATTCCCTCATCATTTTTTACTACTTTGCAAACATAACTCATGTTTTCTAAGGCTCTAGCTAGATCTTCAAATTTTGTTTGAAATTCTGTATTATTAATTTTAAATTGTAATGTGAATTCTGTCTTTGTAAATTCTTCCACATTAAAAATTGAATTAACTAATGAAATTACGCCATCTTGAGAATCTTCAACCATCTATTTTCCTATCTTTTATTCATTAATGATCTTTTTGTTTAAAATTAAATATTGATTGTTTTATCCTGTATTTGTGCAAGTGATTTTGAGACAAATTGGTGATTGTAATATTCGTAGAGCCACACAAAGCGATCTAATTTCTGTTATGGAAATTAATCTCAAAACTTTACCTGAACACTATTCTGATTATTTTTATGAATCATTACTTAAAGAATTACCTGAAGCATTTTTGGTTGCAGAAATTAATGGTAAAATTGTTGGATATGAAATGTGTAAAACTGAATTTGGTTTTTCAAATTTTAAAAAACTGGGTTTTGTAAAAAAAGGTCATGTTGTTTCTATTGCAGTATTAGATGAATATAGAAAAAAAGGAATTGGTAAAGCACTTGTTGAAGAATCTGTAATAGGTATAAAGAATAGAAATTGTGATGAGTTTTACTTAGAAGTACGATGTAGTAATACTGATGCTGTTCGTCTTTATGAAAAACTTGGATTTGTTATTAGACAAGAACTAAATGCATACTATCGTGATGGTGAATCTGCTTATTTGATGGCAGTTGAATTGAATTAATATATTAAAACAATAAATAACTCAGAAAAAATTTTCCGATATGGATAAACGTAAGGGAATGGGAGTTCTAATTTTTGTTTTATGTATTGGTGGATTCTTTGTTTATGCATATTTACTAATGTTATCAGAATGGTCTCCAATTGTTTTACAGTTATCTGTATTGATGGCAGTTGGTGGTATTCTTGGAATTATTGCATGGATAGGATATGTGATGGCAACAACAAAACCTACATCTGCGACAATTACATCAGCTGATGATTCATCTACTTAGTAATTTTAACATCTACAACAGTTTGATAATACCTTGGTCCTACAGCTCTTACAATTTTTGATCCAAGAATTTCTGATTTTACTGGTGTGATTTTTTTATAATGTTCCTCTGTTAATTTTCCAGCTTCAGATTTTTTATCTGCATGAATGTGAGAATAATAATGAATGATTCCACCATTTTTTGTTGTACTGATTGCAGAATCTAAAAATTCATCTGACCTTTCTGGTAATAATGTCAATGTTCTATCTGATTTATCGATTAATTGCTCTTCAATAATTTTTGATGCATCACCATTAATTGAAATTACTTCTCCTGCTAGTTTGTTAATTGCAATATTTCTTTCACAAAGTTTTGATGCAATTGGATTCAAATCTAGACTATATACTGTGCATTTTTTCTTTTTTGCAGCCATTATGGAAAACATTCCCACGCCTGCAAACATGTTTGTAATTACTTCCCCATCTTGAGTTAATTTCGCAATCCTTTCTCTTTCTGTTGATAATCGAGGTGAGAAAAATGCATTTTCTACATCAACAATGAATTTACATCCAAACTCTTTGTACTCTGTTTCCGTATTGTCCTCTCCGGCTAAAATTTCCAAATTTCTTGTGCGAAAATCTCCATCTACTGCTGATGATTGATAAAATACACTTTTTACAATTTTTACCTCATTTAGTAGAGTTTCACCAATAATTTTTTTCTTAGATAATAGTGAGTCTGGAATTCTAACAATGATTATATTTCCAACTTGATCAAATGCTGAAATTAATTCATTACTTTCTTGTGATGTTAAAACGCTTTCTAGTGATTTTTTTAGCATTCGAGTCAATGTTTGTAGTAAAAGTTTCCTGATGCCTTTTGATCTTTGTCTAATCTACTTTCTATTTTATTTACTCTTGGTCTCAAACTTTTTTCATCTCTTCGAAATGACATGTCTAATGATTTTAGAAATCTGTTCATTGCTTCTGATTTTGGAAGTGGTGATGTTGCAGTTCCTGCTTTTCCTGATTCACCTTCAAAAATTATCATAGAATCAGACATCAAATCCATTAATTGCAAATCGTGATCAATAATTATTGCTGATTTTCCAAATGAGCGAACAAATTTCTGTAAAAATTTTGCAACTGCAATTCTATCTTCTACATCCAAAAATGCTGAAGGTTCATCTAGTGCATACAAATCTACTTTTTGAATTAGACATGATGCCACAGCAATTTTTTGAAGTTCTCCTCCTGAGAGGTTTTTGACTGATTTATTGTATAGTTTTTTAATTTTTAATGGATCTAGAATTTGTTCTTCTTCTTGACTTCCCTCAATTGGTCCTCCATTTGCTTTTTCTAAAAGTGCAATCACTTCAACATCAATATCATTTTGCAGATATTGTGGTTTGTATGCAATTTTGATCTTTTTATCAACAGAACCTACATCTGGTTTTTGAACACCTGCAATCATTTTCATCATTGTTGTTTTTCCAAGAGCATTTGCTCCCATAATGCCCAAAACTTCTCCTTTTCTTACTCTTCCAGGCTCAATGGATACTGAAAATGAATCAAATTTCTTTTCTAATTTTGGATAATTTACTATTTCTGTGTCTTCTTGAAAAATATCTGTTGAAGATGATGATACATCCATAGAGAATTTTTTCTCCCTGAATCTAACATTTTCATTTGGAAGATATCCGTCAAGAAAAACATTGATTCCTATTTTCGTTGATAAAATATTTGAAACAATTCCATACGCTGCTGGTTCACCGTATAGTACCTCGATATAATCACTGAGGAAATCTAATAATGTTAAATCATGTTCTACAACCATTACACTTTTTCCAATTTTTGCTAATCCTTGAATTACTCTTGCAACACCTGTTCTTTGAAATACATCGTTGTATGATGATGGTTCATCAAAAAAGTAAAATTCTGTATCTTTTGATGCAGCAGCAGCTACTGCAATTCTTTGTAATTCTCCTCCACTAAGTTCTTTCAAACTTTGTTCCATTGAATTTTGTAATCCTAATTCTCTTACTAATTCTCTTGAAACTCCTCTTTCATCATATTTATCAAGTAATTCATTTCCTGTACCGTCAAATGCTTCTGCAAGATGATGGATTTGTTGTGGTTTAATTGATGCGCGAATTTGATTCTGTTCAATTTTTTGGAAATGTTGTTTTAATTCTGTTCCACTATAATGCTTAAAAATTTCATCCCACTCTGGTGGATTTTCATATCTTCCAAGATTTGGTTTTAGTTTTCCTGAAAGTATATTTACAACTGTACTTTTTCCCATTCCATTTCTACCTAATAATCCAACAACTTCTCCTTTTCTTGGAGTAGGTAATTTGTATAATCTAAAAGAATTTGTTCCATATTGATGAATTTTATCTGTAGCTAATTCGCTTGCTAAATTCACAATTGTTATTGCATCAAACGGGCATACTTTGACACATATTCCACAACCATTACAAATATCCTCATCAATTTGCGCTTTTTTTGATTCTTCATGAATCGTTACACATTCTGCGCCTGATTTGTTAACTGGACAATATTTTATACATTCTAGGCCACATTTTTGTGGCTGACATAGATCTTGATCCAATACTGCAACTCTATGTGTCATAGTTGTAATTCGATATTTTCTTTGCTTTATACCTATTTTGAGTTGATTTCAAATCTGTCGTTACCTTAATACATTAGAATTATTGAATGATTTTCAAGCCGGCCATAGCGTCAGGGTGCGACCTAATCCCGTTCCGAACTTAGAAGTCAAACCTGATGTCGCTGTTGTGCTACTAAGATGCGAGAGCTCTTGGGAAGCAACAGTGCTGGCATTTTCTACTTTTCAATCAATCTTTTAATATCCATGTTATCTGATTGAATTGATTTCAATGCCAAACTGTAGTGTCTGTGGACAAAAATGTGATAATGACATTAGATTACTAAATCATATGATGGAAAAACATGGTTGGAGAAATCCAAATGTTGGAACTCCTGATAGAAATAGTAGAGGTTACTAATTTTATAATTTCTGTAAATAATCTAAAATCAATCTAACCCCAAATCCTGTTCCACCTTTTGGATTGTATGGCTTTTCTTTTGTTGCTGCTCCTTGAGTCCATGCAACACCTGCAATATCTAGATGTGCCCATGGTGTATCTTTAATTGCACTTTTCAAAAATGCTGCAGCTGTTATAGTTCCTGCAGCTCTTCCAATTCCCATATTTTTAATATCTGCAACATCTGATTTTATCATATCCATATAGTCTTGTGTTAGTGGTAACTCCCAAATTTCTTCTGTTGTTGCTTTAGATGATGTTTTAATTTTTTCTGTTAATTGATTATTGTTTGAAACTATTGCAGCTACGTTATTTCCAAGAGCTATAATGCATGCACCTGTTAAAGTTGCAAAATCAATTATTGCCTTTGGCGAATATTGTTTTTCACCATAAGCTAATGCATCTGCTAAAATGAGCCTACCTTCTGCATCTGTATTTAGAATTTCTGCAGTTTTTCCATTGTATAGTTTTATTATGTCACCAGGTCTGTATGCTTCTCCTCCTGGCATATTTTCTACTGAAGGAATAATTCCCACTACATTAATTGGTAATTTTAATTCTGAAACTGATTTCATTATTCCTAGCACTGTACATCCTCCACATTTATCAAATTTCATTTCATCCATACTTTGACCAGGTTTTAATGAAATGCCACCAGTATCAAATGTCACTGCTTTTCCAACTAATACAATTGGTTTTTGATTTTTAGGGCCATTGTTATGTTCCATTGTAATTAATTTTGGTTCATTCTTACTTCCTTTACCTACTGCTGTAATTCCTCCAAAACCTTTTTTCTTTAATTCTGGTTGGGAAATTACAGTACATTTCATTTTATTCTTTTTTGAAATATTTTTAGCAAAATTTGCTAATGTTGTAGGTGTACATTCGTTTGGAGGTAAATTTGCAATACTCTTTGTAAATATAGCACCATCAGCAACAGATTCAGCAATTTTCATTGCTTTTGAAATTTTACTTGATTTAGAAACTATGATTGTCATGTCTGGTGATTTATCTGCTTTTTCAGCTTTAAATTTATCAAATTTGTATAATGACATTTTTGCACCTTCCACAATTTGGGAAATTGATGAAACTGAATCATTTACAAAAGTTGGTGGAACTATAATTGAAAATTCTTTTAATTTTAACTCTCTTGCAGTTTGTGCAATTTTACCTGAAACAAATCTTATTGTATCATTTGTAATTTCTTCTTTTTCCCCAATACCTGCAAGAAGGATTCTTTGAGCCTGTTTTTTTCCTGGAATTGGAATAATTGTCAATTTTCCAAGTTTACCATTCATATCTTTTAATGATTGATTTATTGATGATGTTGTTTTAGCATCAACTTTTGGTAACCCTAAAACTTTGTTTGAATCTTCTAAAACAAATCCACATAGAAGTTCTGTTTTTCTTTTTGCAGAACTATCTATTTTTATCTTCATTATACATCGTGTTTTTAAAGCATTATTTAGATTTTCTATATGCCAATTTTTTACTATTTGTAATTAATGTAAACGATCTAACAAATACTGCTTTGGCACTCTTACATTCATCACTACAAATACTATTCATTTGAGCAAATTTTGTTTTTCTTGATTTAGTAGAGAAAATTGCTTTGATTAATGGGAATAATGCTGCCCTTCCACCACTTGCAATTTTTTCATCAATAAACCAAAACATCTCTAAAGCGGAATCATCTAAAATTTCTTCTCTTATTTTTTCTCCAAAATCAGAATAATGTCCTACCATTGTAATTTTTCCTCTTGAAAAAAAATTCACAATTGTTGCAAATTTTATACAAACATAACATTGATCATCAAAAAGTACAATTGGAATTTCATCTTTAATTTCCATATTTACACTAAATTGCGATCAAATTAAAATATTGCAGAAGTAGATTTTTATTCAATTTATGAAGAAACGATCCAGATGGGCCTTAATTATTATCAAATTAAAAAAAATATTCTAAGAGCTCGTAAATTAGTAATAAAGGCAACTAATACAGCGGGTTCTGGACATCCAGGTGGCTCATTTTCAATGGCTGAAATTTTGGGTTGTTTATTTAACAAACATTTGAAATTTGATCCTCAAAATCCTCAATGGGAAGATCGTGATAGGTTAGTATTATCAAAAGGTCACGCTGCACCTGGATTATTTTCTAATATGGCAGTAGCTGGATATTTTCCTGAGTCTGAAATTGAAACTCTACGAAAATTTGGTAGTAAATTACAGGGTCATCCAGATTTGAAATGTCCTGGTGTTGAATTTTGTGGAGGTTCACTTGGTACAGGATTATCTTATTCTGTTGGAATTGCACTTGCAGCAAAAATTGATTCTAAAGATCATCATGTCTATACGATAATTGGTGATGGTGAATCTGATGAAGGCCAAGTTTGGGAGGCTGCAATGACAGCTTCAAAATACAAAGTCGATAATCTAACTGCTTTTCTTGACAGAAATTTTATTCAACAGGATTCTTACACTGAAAAAATAATGCCATTAGATGAAAAATTAGAAAGTGATGATATTACAGAAATGTGGAAAGATGCATCACGATGGAAGACTGGTGATAAATGGAGATCATTTGGTTGGAATGTTCTTGAAATTGATGGACATAGAGTTGAACAAATTGATGCAGCAATAACAAAAGCTAATGCAACTAAAGGAGTTCCTACAATTATTATTTCTAGAACTATCAAAGGAAAGTCCTTGGAACATATGGAGGATAACCCTCAATGGCATGGCAAAGCTCCTGATTCTGATGTTGTTCCTATAATTAATTCCGAATTAGATTCTCAATTTTTGATTGCACCTTCAATTATTGCCGGTGATATGTCTAATTTAGAAAGCGAAGTTAAGAGATGTGTTACTGGAAGATCTGATTTAATTCATCTTGATGTCATGGATGGTCAATTTGTTCCAACAAAAACTTTTGATCATAATAAAATTAAAGAGCTTAGACCATTAACTGTAATTCCATTTGATACACATCTTATGATAAATGATCCTGTTAAACATGTGAAAGATTACATAGATGCAGGCAGTGATATTGTCACAGTTCATGCTGAAGTAACTGATGAATCCAGTTTTGGAGAGATTCATGATACTTTAAAACAAAATCAAGTTGGTGTTGGTTTTGCTATTAATCCAGATACTGAATTACCCGAATGGTCCCACAAATTTTTGTCAACATTGGATCAGATAATTGTAATGTCTGTTGTTCCTGGAAAATCTGGTCAAAAATACATTGAAGAAACTCATTCCAAAATGGCTAGGTTGAATTCTATTCTTAACCAACATAATTTTTCAGGATGTATTGAGGCTGATGGAGGTGTAAATATTGACAACATAGGTTCTGTATTTGCAGATGGCGCACGCGCTTTTGTTGGTGGTGGTGCAATTATTGGACAGCAAGATGTCAGAGCCGCAATCAAAGATTTTAGAAATGCGGTTTTAAAATCAAGAAGACGAATGTTACTTGATAAAGCAAATCAATTAGGTGGTTCTGATTTAGTGAATAAATGGATTGGGTTGCATGTTATTGGTGCAAAACAAGAAGAAATTAAAAAAATTGCAAAGGAGGCAGGATATCTATGAATGATCCAATAATGACTGACATGCGTTCAGAATATTCAAAATCCTTAATTCAAGTTGGACATGAAAATTCTAATGTTGTTGTTTTAGGAGCTGATACAACTGATTCGTTAAAAACTTCTGGATTTGGAAAACAATTTCCTGACAGATTTTTCAATGTTGGTATTGCTGAAGCAAATTTAGTTACTATGTCTGCAGGATTGGCTGTATCAGGAAAAATTTCTTTTGCAAGTACTTATGCAATTTTTTTACCTGGAAGAGCTGTTGATCAAATTAGAAATAATATTGCATATCCTTCACCTCCAGGAAAAAAAGGACTTAATGTGAAATTGGTTACATCCCATGGGGGTTTATCTGTTGGACCTGATGGAGGTTCACATCAACAAATTGAAGACATTGCAATAATGAGAGTTATTCCAAACTTCCGTGTTTTTATTCCTGCTGATACAATTGCTGTTTCAAAATTAACTAATTTGATGGCATCTGAATATGGGCCATTTTATATGAGAATGGCAAGATCAAAAACTCCTCTAGTGCATTCAGAATCCCAAGAATTCAAAATTGGTAAAGGAATTACTGTTAGAGATGGTTCTGATTGTACAATTGCTGCATGCGGAATAACTGTTAGAATGGCATTAGAAGCTGCTGAAATGTTAGAACAAGATGGAATTTCTTGTCGAGTTTTAGATATGTTTTCAATCAAGCCTATTGATGGGGAAATTTTGGAAAAGGCAGCAAGAGAAACTGGATGTATAGTTACAACTGAAGAACATAATATTTTTGGTGGAATGGGTTCAGCAGTAGCAGAATCTGTATCTGAATCTTACCCTGTTCCAATTAAAAGAATTGGAGCCCAGGACATGTTTGGTGAATCTGCACGTGATGCTGAAATTCCTTTACTTTTAGAAAAGCATGGAATTACATCTTTTAATATGGCAAAACAAGCTAAAGAATTAAGGAGTAAAAAAATATGAAAATTTTTCTTGATACTGCTAATTTAGAATCCATAAAAAAATTCAATGATATGGGTTTGCTAGATGGAATTACAACTAATCCTTCTTTAATGTCAAAAGAAGGTGGTAATCCTAAAGATGCAATGGAAGAAATTACAAAAATTATTCAAGGTGATGTTAGTTTAGAAGTTGTTAGTACTGATTATTCTGGAATGCTTGAAGAAGGTAAACGTCTTCGCGAATACGGTGATAATGTTGTTGTTAAAGTTCCAATGACTCCTGATGGTCTAAAAGCATGTAAATCTTTTTCATCTCAGGGAATTCCTGTTAATGTTACTTTGATATTTTCTGCAAATCAGGCTTTACTTGCAGCAAAATCTGGTGCAAAATATGTTAGTCCATTTATTGGAAGATTAGATGATATTGGTCAAGATGGAATGAATTTGATTAAAGAAATTAAAGAAATTTTTTCAAATTATACTTTTGAAACACAAATTCTTGTTGCAAGTGTTCGTCATCCACTACATGTAATTGATGCAGCAAAAATTGGTGCAGATGTAGTAACATTACCTCCAGGTGTTTTAGATAAAATGCTTCAACACCCTTTGACAAAAATTGGTTTAGATAATTTCCTTGCAGATTGGGAAAAATTAAAACAAAAAAATCCAGATACTAAAATCTAATCAATAATAGAAAAATATAAGAAAAATAAAATCCAAAAAGGAGTTTATGTTGTACCTTTTCTTGAACCAGTTCCTCTGCCAGTACTTCTTGTTTTTCCTTTAGTTGAAGGTCTAGCTTTTGGCTCTGGGGTATCTGAAAGTTTTCTTCTACCAGTACCTCTACCTGTTGAAACTGTTCTATTGCCTGCAGCTTTCTTTCTTTCAGCTTGAATTTTTTTAAATTCTTCACCTGAGAATTTGAGATCGCCTACGTCAACTTCTATAGTTCCGGTACCTCTACCTGTTCTAACTTTTACTTTAACCATGTTTTTACTAAAATCATCTACGGGCTTTTATAAGATATGTCTATATTTTCCTTCTAAAAACAATATATCATAATTTAATTTTATTATGATACATTAAACATCTTTTCATAATTGATTTGTACCATTACTGTAAAATTATCTTAATTTAAAAAAATCGCTATGAGGAAAATATTTCTTATTTTACCTGCTATTGCATTTGCAGTACTTCTTTTGAATGGATTTTATGGACATTTACTATTTGCATCCCCTTATGATCAAGACATAAACAAATATTCAATTTATGTACATTTTCAAGAAGAATGGAATAGTTTTCCTGTAAATGTTTTATTTGAAATAACAAATGTTTGGTCTAATCCAAATCCTAATGATCATGTTTACTCTACTGACTTCTCCAATGTTTCTAATTTTGATAATTATAATTTTAACAATTTACAATTTCAAGACAATCGAGGTTATGTTGAATTAAAACATCAATTCAGTGATTGTAATTCAAGTTGGAAACCTATGACATATCGTTATGCAATTGATTCAGTTAGAACTCAAATTGAATTAATTCAAGGCTCTAAACTCAACAGTGATACTTATGTTTCAATTATACCAAATGTTAAAACTATTAATTCAGTTGAATCAAATTATTATGCTCAATTCATTCCAATTTGTTCTGATAAAAAAATTACATCTTACGAATATTCTATTTCTATTGATGATCGAAATTCTTGGTTTGATGTATATTTTGTTGATTCCAAAAAACAATTTGATAATTATTTAAAATCTGAAAAATTTAATTTTTATACAAATGATGGTTGTTTTGGAAAAAGTTATACTAGTTTTAGTGGAGTTTGTGAAAATATAGATGGAAACTCTGGATTATTAATTTTAATTCCTGATAATCTGAGTCGTTCTTTAACAAAAATTGAAATAAATCTTCATGAAAAAATTTAGAAAATGTTTTTCTAACTGCTTATCCAGCCTAATTTTTTGAAATAAATGAACATTAAGATTGCAGGTATTGCAGATGCAAGAATTACGACTATAAATGTGGTAAATGGTCCTAAAACCATTGAATTTTCTCCAATTCCTCCTGGTAGATTTACATTCATTCCATAAAATGTTCCAATTACTGTTGATGGAATAGCTAATGTAAAAATCATAGTTAAGACAGCTAAAACTTTGTTTGTTTTTTCATTACTTAACACAAAATCGGTATCTTTGTAAATTTCCATTGTTTCTCTTGATTCCTCTAATGTTTCAATTACTTTATCAATGTGATCAATTACATCATCAAAATATAGCGCAAGCTCATCATCTGAATTATCTGAAAATCTTTTAACATTTTTTGCAATTTCTAATACAAATCTCTTTAGTGGTACTGATATTCTTCTTAATCTATTGATTTCCCTTCTAAGTAAAGCAATACTTCTGGCAACTGGTTTTGATTCATCAAATACATTATCCTCCATTTCATCTAAATTTGCAATAATTTTTCTTGATGTATGTAGAAGATCATCGACTAAAGCATCTATAATTTCGTGAAGTAAATCTCCAGATGATTCTCCTACTAATCTATTCTTTAAATCCTTATCAGAATCTAAAATGCATGTTTGTACTAATTGTACTAATGGTTTGAGATCCCCTTGATGTACAGTTACTAGAAAATTTTTTCCAACAAATATTGATAATTGACTATTTTTTGAAATTCCAATTTTTTGTGCAAGTGGTGGAAATTGTAAAATTACAAAGAAATGATCATCATAACTATCAAGTTTTGGAAGTTCAAATTTTGTCATACAATCTTCGATGTTTAATTCATTGAAGTTGTAATCTGGAGCTAATTTTTCAACATCTTCTCTATCTGGATTTTGTAAATCTATCCATGTGAATCCATTACCTTGAATTTTTTCAATTTTTTTTTCTACAGGTATTGCTAATGATTTCTTTCCTGAACGCAACCTGTTAGTGATAAATCCTCGTCTCATGGTGAAAAATACCCAGATTCTTCAAATTTAAAGCGATCGTTACTTCTTATTCACAAATAATCTTTAATTCAAATTTGAGGCTACTTTTTTATTAATTCTTGATATTTTTCATCTTCATTCAATGTTAAAGATTATTACAGGATGAAAAAATTAATTTTTTTGTGGCCCTCGTAGTACAGTGGTTAGTATAGAGGATTGTGGATCCTCGGACAGGAGTTCGATTCCCCTCGAGGGCCCTTTTTATTTTAAAATATTCCGAATTTACTTGATTCCATCTCTTCTTTGATGGCAACTTTAAATCTAGGTGATGTTTTTTCAACATTTTTGGTTAACCACGTTAGAAATTTTTTATCAGTTGTCTTACCTTTTAATTTTTGAAAATCTTGAGCCATCATTGATTCCAGTTTTTGAATTAACGTTCTATTAACACTAAGTACAAAAAAATGCCATCCAAAAGCAAATTCTGAATCTGTCATAACAAAGTCATCTTGACCATGAACCATCTCTTCTAAAAATGTGAGTTGTTGTGTTAATGCTTTACTTGTTTTGTCGTAATCTATTGCAGATACATTGATGTTTAGTCTGCTTTCCATAACTTTTTCATGGACATACAAAATAAAAGGCTTACAGTCATTATTTTAGTAAATACTCAAAATCAATATCAAAATGCATTTTCATTATTCCAATATACGTTCTAATTGATTCTGGTATTTCTTTAGTACATGTTACACCTAACTCTTTAGCATTAATCCAAATAATCAATGTTTGAAGAATTGTAAGAAATCTATCGTTTTTTATTTCTGAACCTGACATAGATTTAGTGTATCTTTCTGCAAATTCCCATGCTGTTACAAAATCTATACATTTAACTCCAAAAACTGCTAATAATTGTTCTTGCAAGTTTTTTGCTTTTTGTAATGGTATTTTATTAATAATAAATGGAAAATTCACTTGATCAGGAAGATAATTTGGTAGTGGTCCCCAGATTGTAATTATTTTTGTTTCTGGTTTTAATTCTTTAAATTTTTCAGTCATCTCATTAATGATTTCTTCATCTGTAAACCAAAATAATATTACAGTTGCATCTGACAAATCTGCTTCTTGTATATTTTGACAAATTAATTTTACATCAATCTTTTTTCCATTAATATTATTTTCTCCATTTTTGATTTTTTCAAGATTATTGTCGATACCTATTGCTTTTTTAACATTGAATTCTTTATTTGCTATTTCTATTCCTTTTTCATCATGACAACCCAGATGATAAAATATGTCATCTTTTCCTAGGGCAGCAAATTTGAAAATATCTCTAAATGTTTTTTCAGGTAATTGAACATCTTCTCCACTAAGAACATTTTTTGGAAGTGTGTCTAAATATTCTTCAAACTTCAATAACTACACTAGTTTAAAGAAGAATTTATTCTCTTATACTTTCTAATTTTGATACGGCTTGCCATAATTGAGTTCTTACATATGATGGCATGTTTGGATCTTGTGTAACATCATCTAATAGACTAATTGTATTTGCAGCTCTAACTGATAACGAATATTCTTCTTTAACCAAATCTGCAACAAGATCAGTTATTGATTTCTTTATTGTTTTTGGAGTTGAATTTGTTGAAATTATTAGGTTTAATGTATCAACAGCTTCTTTCATCGCTTGTTTATTTTGAGTGTCATCTGCCATCTTTAACATATTTTGTTAAAAATTAGCATATATAGTTACAGCTCTACAAATACACTATCAGATTCGACTACTACACTGTATGATGTCAAATCTCTTAATTTCATTGGAAATTTTAAAAATTTGCCATTTTTACAATCAAATTCTGCTGCATGCCATCCACACGTAATTACACATCCATCTAATTTTCCTTCTGATAAACTAGAACCTGAATGAGTACATGAATCATCTGTAGCAAAATATTTGCCATCGATATTTGCTACTAAGATATCTCTGCCATCTATTGAAACTTTTATCATTTTTCCAGGCGATATGTCTGATGTTTTTCCTACAATTATTTTTCCCATGAGCCTTTTTATTTGATAATTCTTAATATTTTTTCGTATATGGAAATTAGAGAAGCAAATATTTCTGATAAAAATTCTGTCTTAAAATTTTGTAAAAATACATTTTCTTGGGGTGATTATATCGAAAAAGTTTGGTCCTCATGGCTTGATGAAGGAAATTTATTTTTATTTGAAAAGCAATCTCCAGTTGGAATATGTCATGCATTTTATTCTGAAAATCAGATATGGATAGAGGGTATTCGCATTGATCCCAAACATCGTAGAGAAATGATTGCATCAAAACTCATAACTTATGCAGAATCCATTGGGAAAAAAAATCAAAAATTATTTTCTTATATGTTGATAGATACTGAAAATAAAAACTCAATTTCTATGGCTAATTCATTAAATTATGATACTTTTGAAACATGGAATTACTATTCATTAAACCCTAAAAAAAATTCAAATTTTAAAATTGAATTTGAAAAATCTGTAGATAGTGAAATTTTTACTTTTTATGTTGATTCATGGAGATGGGTTAAAACTACTAAGCAAATTTTAACTGATCTATCTTCTCAAAATAAAATTATTAAATCTAATTTAAATGGAAAACAAACTACTGCAATAATTGGAAATTACAAACATATTGATAATACGTTAATTGTTACTCTATCTTCAGGCTCATTTGATACTTTATGTAATATTTTGTCTTATCTACAAAATTTTGCATTTGAAAATAATTATGAACGAATTCAAATTTTAACTAATAAAAAATTAGAATTTTTTGATTCTTTAGACTACAAAATATCATTTTACTTAATGAAAAAATCTTTAGATTAATTTGATTTAATGACTTTAATTGTATTGTTTAGTATTCCTAAACCTTCAATTTCCATTTCAATTTGATCACCATTTTTTAGGTACACTGCATTTGGTTTGTTTAGCATAACCCCTGCAGGTGTTCCTGTTGAAATTATGTCACCTTTTTGTAATGTCATAACTTTAGTAATTTTTGAAATTATCTCTGGAATTTTAATAAACATATTACTTGTTGAGGAATTTTGTCTGACTTCTCCATTTACTTTAGTTACCATCTTTAGATTTTGTGGATTTTGTATTTCATCAGCTGTTGTTATCCATGGTCCACATGGTGCAAACGAATCAAATCCTTTCCCTCTTGTAAATTGTTTATCTTTATTTTGAATATCTCTTGCTGAAACATCATTGAAAATCATATAACCAAAGATCATTTCTGAAGCATTTTCAACACTAACATTTTTACAATCTTTTCTAATAATTAATGCTAATTCTATTTCATAATCTAGTTGAGTAACAAAGTCTGGACAAACAATGTCTGATTTTGTATGATTTAATGCTGTTCGAGGTTTTATTACCAATGCTGGATCATCAGGTGCGGTTAAGCCTTGTTCTTTTGCATGATCAACATAATTGAATGCTAAACAGATTATTTTATTTGGATTTGGAATGGGTGCTAATAATTTATATTTTGAAATGTCTTCTCTATATTCTAATTCATTTGTTTTATTCTTAATTTCTTCATACCATCCGTCAAATAAGAAATCTTTTACATTGATGGGGATTGGTACGCCTGTTAATTCTGTAATTTCACTCTTTATTGCTATTTTATTACCTTTGACAAAACCATATGTCTCATTAGTGCCATCTGTTACTCTAACTATTCTCATATGACATCACTTATGCGTAAAAATTGCTTGATTTTGTGAATCTTTTCTGCAGTATCCAAATCTAATAAATTGTATTTCTTCGCCTTCTTTTAATTGTAAGTAATGTGGTTCACAATATGCATCAAGTTCTTCTAAACTATCCTCATTAAATTTCTCATCAATGAATAATATTTTTGGAATAATCATTTTGATTTTATGCCCTGTTTTTTGTGAAACCCATTGTATTTTGGAAATATCTTTGATATCTCCATCTTTCACATATTCTCCTTCAAATTCTTCTCCTTGTTTTGTAATCAAAATATTTCCTAATCCTAAAAGTCTAATTTGTTCTCCTTCTTTGAGATTCTGTGCATCCTCTCCAGAGATGTAAAAATTCCCATCGACATCAATCTTACGTTTACCCATATCGTTTACTGGATGATTAGAAATTTCAACAGATGTAATTGATAAATTCTTTACTGATAATTTTTTTGGATTAATTACCATATACAATCGAATACTACTTTCATCAACAAATTTTCTGTTAAATGCTTCAAGAGAATCAAAAGGTGCTAGAGTATTTGCTTTGGTTAAACCAAGTGACATGATAAATTTTCTAATTGCTTCTGGTTTAATCCCTCTTTTCTTTAATGCCTCTAAAGTTGGTAATCTTGGATCGTCATACCATGAAACTTTACGTTCTTCAATCAGTGGTTTGATAATTCTTTTTGAAATTGGCATGCCTTTGAATTCCAATCTTGAGAAAAACCCTTGTTGTGGTTTTCTCATATTTAGTGAATCTAAAATTGCTTCAGTCAACTCTTCTCTCAACTCAAATTCTTTTGAACGAAAAGCGTGCGTAATTCCGTCAATACTATCTTCAATTGCTACTGCAAAATCATAACTTGGCCAAATTCTATATTTCTCACCTACTGTGTAGTGCTTTCCTTCAATTATTCTGAATAGTACTGGATCTCTCATTACTGCATTATCTGCTTTCATATCTCCACGAAATCTGACAATTGCTTCACCTGGTTTGAATTTTGTTTCCATTTTCCTCCAACCATCGATATTTTTATCCACATCTTCATTACTGCATTTACATGCTTTTCTCTCTCGTCTATTTTTACTAATGTCATCTCTTTTACATTTACAAACGTAGGCTTTTCCAGAATTAATTAATTCCATTCCTTTTTCATAAAATACTTCCATATCATCTGAAGTACTTTTTACAATATCAAATTCGATTCCTAACCATTCTAAACCCACTTTAATTGCAGCATGATATTCCATTCTTTCAGCTTCAGGATTTGTATCGTCCATTCTTAGAATGAATTTTCCTCCATACATTTTTGCGTATTCAGAATTAATGATAGCTGCTTTTGCATGTCCTATATGCGGATAACCATTTGGTTCTGGTGGAAATCTTGTAATTACATTTCCTTGTTGTGCATTTTTTAATTCCGGTAACCCTTCTCTTTCTTTTATTTTCTCTTTAGGTGCTAAAATCTCTGGAAAATTTTCATCAATTTCTTTTTTTTGTTCGTCAATTGATAATTTATTTACGCTTGATACAATTTCAGCTATTTCTATTGAAATTTCTTTTACTTTGGTTCTAAATTCTGGTTTAGTTCCAAGAATTTTTCCTAAAATTATTTTATCTCTAGTTTCCCCTTCATGTTCAAATGCATTTTGAAGAGTCATTTTTCTAATTTCTTTTTTAATCTCTTCATCCATGATTTCTCTCTTTATTGCAACTATACACTTCGTTTAACTACAAAATCTAATAATGCTACTAGTTCTACTTTGGCAGTTCCTTTGTATTTTGTTAGTGATTTTTCTGATTTTTCAGCATATTTTAGAGCCTGATTTCTGACTTTTTCTTCGATACCTAATGAACGAATTACTTCGACAGCCCTACCCAGATCTTTCTTTGAAATTTTAGAATTGCCAAATGCTTTTAAAATTATTTTTTTCTCATTACCTTTTGCTAATTTGATTGCCATTAAAATTGGAAGAGATTTTTTACCTTCTCTTAAATCATTACCTACTGGTTTCTTTGTAACTTTAGGATCTCCCATAACGCCTATCAAGTCATCAGTAATTTGAAATGCAATTCCTAAATTTCTTCCAAATGTTGAAAGATTTGAAATATCTTTTGGTTTGTTTGTTGCACAAATTGCTCCCATTGCACATGATACATCAAATAATGCTGCTGTCTTTTTGCCTATCATTGTAATGTATTCTTTTTCTGTTGGGATTCTTTTCTCATCTGCCATTTTAATATCTAATAATTGACCTTCACAAACATCTACACAAGCTTTTGCAAGTCTAGATATCAGATGTGTATTTGCATTTGGTGACAATTTTGATTCTGAAATAATTTGAAATGCTTTTGAAAATAATACGTCTCCTGCTAATATTGCAATTGGCATTCCAAATTTTTTATGTACTGTTGGAACTCCATGGCGCATTTCATCATTATCCATAATGTCATCATGTACTAAAGTAAAGTTGTGTACCATTTCTACTGCACTTGCAGAAATCATTGCCGTTGATGATTTACCACCTAAAATTTGACAACTTCTAATTACCATGTATGGCCTAAGTCTTTTTCCACCATTAACAATAAGATGTCCTGCTGCATCATAGAGTTTTTTTGGATTACCATTTAATTTTGAATTAAGATATTTGTTTACAATTTTAGCATTATTTTCAATTTGTTTAGTTTTTTTCATTTACTAATCTCCATTTTTCTGTTGGAATATGGGTTTTAATTGCTTCTTGTAACCCTTCATGGACTTCACTGTTCATCCATGCAGATAAGATATTTTCATGTTTTTTGAGCATAGATTGATCTGATTTTTCAAGTAATTCTAATGCAATTAGCATCCATGGACAATAAATTTGAGGATTTGTTTTAATTTCAGCAACTAATTCCTTTGCTGAAATCCATTTAATTTCATCAATTTCACCTTCTATTTCTTTCAATTCTGTATTTTTATCAATCACTCCAACTAGAGTTCCACAAACTTCATTTTCAGATCCTACATCTTTGTATGGTACATGATATTCAAATTTATGAAAATAATCTAATTTTCCTGAAATCCCTAATTCTTCAGGCATTCTTCTTTCACCTGATGAAACATATCCTTCTGATTCTCTTGGATGACTTGCAAATGTCCCATCCCAATCTCCGGGCCATAACATTTTTTCTTTTGCTCTTTTTGTTAGTACTAACCTTCCATCTTTATCAAACAATAATGCGGTAAATGCTCTATGTAATTTTCCATTTGGTAAATGACATTTTACTTTTTCTTCTGTTCCAATTGGATTGTCATTTTCATCCACTAATATTACAAATTCTTCAGGCATTTCTTTTTCCTCTAAACATGGTTCCTTTAAACTCTCTATTTTTAACAGCTGCTACAATTCTTTCTGGTTTTTTTCCATTTACAAAAAATACATTCATGCCCATTTTAGAAATTTTAATTGCTTCTTCTACTTTTCTTGTCATTCCTCCTGTCACATCCATTTTATTTTCTGACATTAATGGAACACTTCCTTTTAGTTCAGAAATTACTTTCTTTGATTTAAGATCTGAATAAAGTCCATCTTCATTTAATGCAAAAATACACAATCTTGGTTTTAGAACTTTTGCAAAATGAGTCATTATTTTATCTCCTGATAGGATGTATGTTTTATTTTGACCAAACCATAATGCATCTCCATATGTAACTGGGATTAAGCCTGATTTTGCTATTTTTTTAACTTCGTTGATCTTCTTTGAAATTGGTTTATTACCTGACATAAAATCCGTTGGCGGTAATGAGTATGGATTTAATTTATTTTTTAATAGCGAATCTAAAATAATTTTATTTAATTCAATCATTGAATTTTTAATAATTGATACTCCTCTAATATCGTATTTTCTTTCTTTGGTATGCATATCATATTTTACAGACCAATAATGTCCATATGATCCGCCTCCGTGAACTATTATGATTGGCTCTTTAATTTTTTTCAAACTTTTTGATAAATTATCTATTGTTTTTTTTCTTGCTGATAACGGCTTTTCTTTATTTGTAATAATTGATCCACCTAATTTTATCAGAATCATGTTGTACCAAACTAACTAATCAATTAAAAAGTGTTCAGTCCTTTGAAATCTATTTTTGCAGGAAAGCATTCGTATCCATTATTTGTGAATTCTTTTAATGTATTTTCTAAATTAGATTCATTTGTTAATGCAAAAATACAGCCCCCGCCACCAGAACCTGTTATCTTTGCACCATAAGATGAAATTTGTCCAATTTTAATCATGTTTTCTAATTGTTCATTTGAGATTCCAATTTCCTCTAAAAACTTTTGATTTTGATTTATTTTTTCTCCAATTTCTTTTATTTTATTTTCTTTAATTAATTTTAAAACATCCTCTACTAATTTTGATTCTAAATTTGATAATTCGTTAAATTTCTCCTTGTTTTTATTTTCAAATTCTTTCACTTTTGAAACCATTGATTCTGTTGAATGTTCAATGTTTGAATTTGCAATTACTAATTGAAAATTAGGCTCATCTTCAATTTTTTTAAATCCATTATTCTTGTCATATTCCATTAGCCCTCCATATGTGGAAACTGTACAATCTGCACCTGATGTATTTTGATAAATTGTTTTTTCAGCCTCAATAGCATATTCTAATATTTTTTCCTTTGAAATTTTTCCAAATAATTTGAAAATAGCTGCAGCACCTGCTACACAACATGCTGATGATGAACCTAGTCCTGCACCAAGTGGGATTTCTGATTCAATTTCAATTTCTAACCCTTCATTTTGATCTTTGATTGCTTTATTTGCTAAATAATAAAATGGTTTTAACGGTGAATCAATTTTTGAAATTGATTCATTTGGTTCTAAAACTAATTTTCCTATTTCTGAATTAATTGAAATTTTTCTTTCCTTAGTTTTTTCTGCAGTTACTGTAACCCTTTTGTTTATAGAACATAAAATTGATTTAATTCCATAAACAACAAAATGTTCTCCAAACAGAATAACTTTTCCTGGAGCTGATGCTTTAGATTTCAATTAAACACTTGAAATTTTTTATTCGATTTCCTCTTCGGTAATCTTTGCTTCAAAATCATCAATTTCATATTTCATTGATTCATTTTCTTTTAACTCTCCTTTTTCAATGAGAATTTGTCTGACTAGTAACCAGTAAATTGTAGCTAGTGCTTTTCTTCCTCTGTTATTTCCTGGAATTATAATGTCTAATTTTGATGTAATGTTATCTGTATTTGCAATTCCCACTACTGGAATTCCTGCATTAGTTGCTTCAATTAATGCTTGTTCATCTACTTCAGGATCTGAAATAACAACTAATTTTGGTTCAATGTAATATGGTAATGATGGATTTGTCAATGTACCTGGCATGAATCTTCCAAGTAATTTTTTAGCTCCTGTCATCTCACAGAATTTTTCGATAGGAACTTCTGCGTATCGTCTACTAGAACAAACGATGATATTTTCTGCTCCCAATCTATTGATGAATTTAGCTGATGTATCTATTCTTGCTAGAGTGATATCGATATCTAGCATATAGAGTCCTTCTGGACTAGCTTTTGTGATAAAAGGTTTCATGAATTTTGTCTTTACTTGTGTTCCAACTCTGATCCCAGTTGAAATGACTTTTTTCTTAATGTCTACTGTTTCTTCTTGTTCACTCATGACGATTTTAAATCTCCGCCATGCCACATATAAAATCATGCCCTGATAAGCGTAATAATTCGTTCAATTTTGCTACTCTTTCGCCGCCTACCACGCCTACTTTGAGCATTTTTGATTTTGTTGCAATTCCTATGTGTGAAATTTGGGAATCTGTAGATTCTCCAGATCTATGTGATGTAATTAGTCTGACATTATTTTGATTTGCAACATTTGCAAATTCTAATGCATCATGTAGACTACCTGCTTGGTTTACTTTCAAGATTGCTGCATTACATGCTTTAATACCAATTGCTTTTGTCAGGATATCTTTGCTGGTGACAGTCAAGTCATCTCCTGTAACTAGTGTATTTGGAAATTTTGAAGTCAATTCTGCCATATCTTCAAATGCCTCTTCATGAACTGCATCTTCAGCATAAATTAATTTAAATTTATCAATAATGTCTGCTGCAAAATCAATCTGTTCACCTGTTGAATTTTCAAATCCAGCTCTATCATAGATGTACTTTCCTTTTTCTTCATTCCATTGTGTTGACGATGCAAAATCTACTCCTAATGATACTTCTTTACCTAAAGTGAAACCTAAATTCTCACAAGCTTTAGATGAAACTTCTAATGCTTTTTGATTTTCCAATTTTGGTGCCCATCCTCCTTCATCTCCTCTTCCGTTAGTGAAGTTTGGATCTTCTTTTTCCAAAACTTTTCTTAACTCTTTATGAACTGCTAAATTTGTTTCAATTGCATCTTCGATAGTTTTTGATCCTGTTGCACAAATTAAAATCTCTTGAATATCTGGTGTTCCAGGCCCTGCATGTGCTCCACCACCTAAAATATTTCCTAATGGGAATGGACATTTAGCTTCTGAATTTGGAGATAATGTTTTGAATAGTGGTTGTTCTAATGATTGTGATGCAGATTCCATTGATGCAATTGTTACTGCAAAAGCAAGTGCACCACCAATAACTGAATAATTACCGGTATTATCCAAACTTTTCAATGTTTCATGAATTGTTTTTAAATCTGATGAATCTAAACCAATGAACTTCTGTGAATTTTGTGTTAGTATTTTGAGGCTTTCTTCTGGACCTCCATTAGGAAAACTTGTTGCTTCATATTTTCCTACACTGGCACCTGATGGAGCACAAACTCTTCCTAGAAATTTGTTATCTGATTTTATATCAACTTCAATTGTTTTACTGCCTCTACTATTGAATAAAACTCGTCCTTCAATAGAAGTAATTTTAGACAAATTAATCTAATTCAGATTGAACTTCTTGTTTTCTTTTCTGAATTGATTCATAGAATGGAATTACTTGTTGAATTGTTTCAACAGTAGTCAAAAGCATTCTTCTACAACAATATCTGTCTATTTTTAAATCATTTAGAACTTTTTCAGGATCTTCTCCTGCTTTTAATTTAGTTTGATAATCTTCGAATTTATCTGCAATTAAACATCCACATGTAAAACATCTAACAGGAATTAACACGATGAAAAAAGTCGTCAAGGATTATAAAAACCATACAAGGTTATTTTGTTGCGGGCGTCGCCCAGCCTGGCCAAAGGCGCTAGCTTGAGGGGCTAGTCTCTCAGGAGTTCGTGGGTTCAAATCCCATCGCCCGCACCATTTCTTAAAATTATTTTTTCAGTTTTTCTAAAGCTTTGATTAATTCAATACGTCTTTTTTCTTCTGTAATTGCCGATCTAACATCATCAACTAGTATTCTATTAACATCAATTTTTCTTCTAGCTTCTTTTACTACTTTATCGTATAATGAGAATGTATAAAGTTGAAGGTAAAGGTTCTCCATAATCTCAAAGAATCTTATAGCTTCATCAATATCTCCTGTTCTCATTTCATCGAAAACTTTTCTTTTTAATTCACCAACACAATCTAGTAATCCTAAAACATATGATTCTGGCATAACTGCTAATTTTTTATCTGAAGGAATATCTTTTTTTTCAACAACTGCAATTAGACATGCTGCTTCAACGTATTCTTGTTCTGGTGTAATTAGGTATCTTCTTAATTGTCCTGTTGCTTTTTTCTTGTATTTTTTTAATAGTTTATCAGCTTGTTTCAAATTATTTTTTGCTGTTACTAATTCCCCTTTGTGAACTGCAATGATTGATTTACTACATAGAATAATTATCTCTCTAGTATTTTTTAATAAAAATTCTCGTGAATCTTGTGTAGCTGCTAAAGATTTTGTAATTTTATTTAATGATGGTTTAACATTTTTTAATGTCATGTAACAAATTTTTAAAACTAGGATAAAGCCGTTTGCTAAACTCTTATTTTGGTAATCATTTTCATGTAAAGTATGGAAATAACAGTAGATCAAATGTATCAAATTGAAAATAAAGGTCATGATATGGGTTTTTTAAAAAAATTCATGATGGAAAATGCTGGAGCAGCAGCAGTTAGACGTTTACTAACAAAATTCGATAATGTAGCCTCAAAAAATATCTTAATTTTTGTAGGTTTAGGAAATAATGGTGGTGATGGTTTAGTTATGGCTAGACACTTAGCTGGCTATGGTTCTAATGTCACTGTAATGCTTCTTGGAGATCCTGAAAAAATTAAAACAGAAGAAAGTAATTGGAACTGGTCAATTTTAAAAAAAATGCCCTCTGTAAATCTAATGTCTGGTAATTCTTTGGACTTTGATTTCAAACCAGATATAATTATTGATGGAATTTTGGGTACCGGAATTTCAGGTGAAATTAGAGAACCATATGCATCAGCAATTAATTACATCAATAACACTGATTGCTACAAATTTGCTGTAGATGTTCCATCTGGATTAGACCCTCAGACTGGAAATACCGCAAACATTTTCACCAAATGTAACATGACAGTTACATTTCATAAAATGAAAGAAGGAATTCCAAAAAGAAAAGATTTGACTGGTGAACTATTTGCAGAAAAAATTGGCATTCCTGTTGAAGCTGAAGAGGGAATTGTATGATAGTACATCAAATTCCCGTTGGACCAATGCAAAATTTTTCTTACATTGTAGTTGATGAAGATTCTAGTGAATCTATAATCATTGATCCATCATGGAACTTGATGGAATTAGAATTGATAATTAAAGAAAATAATTTAAAAATAAAATATATTGTTAATACACATTATCACGATGATCATACACGAGGAAATGAAGAAATGGTTGCATCCACTAAAGCTCCTATTATTCAACATGAATTATCAACTTTGAAAAATGACATTACTGTAAAAGATGGAGATTTTATTGAATTTGGCAATTCAAAACTAAAAGTTCTTCATACCCCTGGACATTCTCCTGATAGTGTTTGTCTTGTAGGTGATGGGAAAATTTTTTCTGGTGATACATTATTTGTTGGCAATTGTGGTAGAATTGATTTACCTGGAGGTAATGCATCTGAACTTTATCATAGTCTTTTTGATGTACTCCATTCTTTAGATGATAATTTGGTAATGTATCCTGGTCACAATTATGGTTCTACTGAAACATCCACTATAGGAAAAGAAAAAATGACTAACATGATAATGCAAAAGCGTACTGAACAACAGTTCTTAGATATGATGGGTTAGTGATATTTTGGACGATTTTGAGTTATTTGGCAATGTTGAGCAGGCACAAAATTTCCTTGAATCTGTAAAATCTGGAAGATTTCTTCTCTCCTTTGTAATGTCATATACTCAAACCTGTGAAATTCCGGGAATTACCATTGCAGGTGCAGATAGTCAATCTATGAAATATACTCCTCCTGCTGATGCAGAATACCTCCACTATGGATACTGTAAAACTATTGATAATATTCCGATGACTCCTGATGGAAAACCTACTCCTGCTCTATTAACTAAAACAGCTTTGGAATCTGCAAGTATTCCTCATTTAACAATTAATGCTGGAAGTAAAATTACGCCACAATTACCTTTCATTGAAACTGGTTTATCTTTTGGAAAAAATATTTCTGTTGAACCGGCAATGACTGATTCAGAAGTTTCTAGTGCAGTTGAATATGGTAGAATTGTTGGAAGAAATATGGCTTCATTAACTGACTGTTTAGTAATTGGTGAATCAATTCCTGGTGGAACAACAACTGCTCTAGCTGTATTGAAGGCTTTTGATTTTGATGCAAAAACAAGTTCTAGTATTCCTACAAATCCTATAAAATTAAAAAATGAAGTTGTAGATTCTGCAATAAAACGAATTGATTCTGATCATCCGTATAGTATTCTTGCAAAGGTCGGTGATCCTATGATTGCTTTTGTTGCAGGAATGTTAAGTTCTGCATCTGCTGTTTCTAAAGTAATGTTAGCTGGTGGTACACAGATGACAGCAGTTTTGGCATTTGCATCTAAAATTGGATTTAATGAAGAAAATACTGCAATTGGAACTACATCATATATCACAAATGATCAAAATGCAAATTTTGCTAATCTTGTAAAACAGATTGCTGATATTCCTGCAATCTCTGTAAATCCTGGATTAAATAATTCAAAATATTCTGGACTAAAGGCATTTTCTGAAGGATTTGGAAAAGAAGGTGCAGGTGCTGGAGGTAGTATTATTTCATCAATGCTCAAAACTGGAAATGATTCTGCAAAATTCTTGAATCTTGCAGAACAGGAATATGACAGATTATCTTCATTATCAGAGTCCTAATATTTGAAAAAAGCTGAAAATTAGGCACGAAAATGTTTATCTTAATGAAATTTAACAAGTTTTGATATGGTGACTAAATCAAGTATTCTTGGATTAATTGCAGCACTAGCCGTTGTATTGATTGCAGTCTCTGCAGTAGGTGAAAATGCTGATTCTCAAGTACCTAAAATTGGAACAGTAGAAGAATCTGGATTCTCACAATCTTGTGTTGAAACAGGTTGTTATACTCCAAGCGTATTGACTATAAAATCTGGTACTGTTGTTACCATGACAAATACTGATGGAACAGGAATTCACACATTTACATCTGGAACTGTTGATGAGTTTGAACCAAACCCTGACGGAATGTTTAATTCTCAAGTATTAATGAGTGGAGATGCATATGAGAGAAAATTTTCTCAAAAAGGAACTTTTGATTACTATTGTATGTTACATACTTGGATGACTGGCCAAATTATTGTTGAATGATTCTTAAAATTAATCATTAAATTTAAACAAATTTTTAGATTATGACAAAAAACTAAACATCCTTTCTGAATTTACTTCATTATAGTTATCTTCTTCTTTAGAAATAATTTCCCATGAGTCAAACAATACAATACGACACACTGCTAAACAGACTCTTTGATTTGGATACTTGCATACGATTCGCTGCAGTAACAAACAAGTCTGGAGAAATTCTTGCAAAGGGTTCAAAACCTAACACCAAACTTTACTTGTCCCCTGAAGAAACTCAAGAAACAATACACCATGCAATTAGTGCATGGAGTTCTAGAGAAAAACACTATGACAAAATTGGTGAAGGATTGTACACTTTGGCAGTTTATGAAAAACTTCGACGTGCAACAATTCCATTACCAAGTGGAAATTTGCTTTTGGTGACAATAGATAATGCAGGAGGACAACAGCAGATAATGGAAAAAATTCTCAACGAAGTAAAAATTCGTGATATTTCTGGAACCATTTCAGGAGCCTAGATATCCAAATTTTCTTATTTTACAGTCACGGATTTTGCTAGATTTCTAGGATAATCCGGATCTGTATCTTTTTCTAATGCAGAATAATATGCTAAAAGTTGAATTGGAATGATCTCTGAAATTGGATATAGAATTTCACTAATCTTTGGAATTTCTATCCAGTAATCATAAACATCACTTTCAATATCTGACACTCCAATAATTTTTGCTCCTCTAGCTTTAATTTCTCGTGCACTGGTTAATGTGTCAGCATATGTTGAATCATTTGGATTGATAACAATAACAAAAACATCTGTATCCATTAATGCAAGTGGACCATGTTTTAATTCTCCACCTGGAATTCCTTCTGCGTGAATGTATGTCAATTCTTTTAGTTTTAATGCTGATTCAATTGCAATTGGATAATTAATTCCTCTACCTAAAATGTAAATGTCTGATACCTCTTTCAATTCTTTTGCAATCTCCTGAATTTTATTTGTATTTTCTAACATTTTTGAAATTGAATTCGAAAATTCTTCAAAACCAATTGTAATATTTTCCCCTAATTTTTGAACAATTTTGTAAAGTAGAATTAATTGTGCAGTAAAGCTTTTTGTTGCAGCCACTCCTATCTCTGGTCCACAATTCATTCCTAATACAATATCTCCTTTGCGTGTAAGTGAAGATGTTAGTAAATTGACTATGGAGATAATTTTGCAGTTTAGTTTTTTTGTAATTCTTACTGCTTCTAAAACATCTGCGCTTTCTCCGCTTTGAGAAATTGCAATTAAAACTGAATTTTCCTCAATTGTCTCTGGTGCAAATTGAAGCTCACTTGCTATTATTGGTTCAGCCTTAATTTTGACATATTTTGATAAAATCTGCTTTGCAATTAATGCTGAATTATAACTGGTTCCACTTCCTGTTATGTAGATATTTTTAGCATTTTTGATGAGGTCTGCAGCATCTTTAATTCCATCTACTGTTGTTTCTCCTGCTTTTAGAATTACATCTGGTTGTTCGTAAATTTCCTTTAATGTAAAATGTGCATAATCACCTTTGTATGCATCTCCAAATTCTTTGGAAACTTTTGTAATTTCATGTTTTATTTTATTTCCGTTGAAATCTAAAATTTCAAATTCTTTATTCTCTAAAATTATAAAATTTCCACTTTTCATGTATATTGCATTATCTGTATATTCTATGAAGCCTAACACATCACTTGACAAGAAAATGTTCTCTTGTCCAACTCCTACAATTAATGGTTCGTGGAATCTTGCTGCTGCTATTTGACCGTTTTCAAACATTGCAACAAATGCATAATGTCCTTTGATTACAGCAACTGTTTTCATTATTGTTTCTTTAACATTTTTTGTAGATTCATAATTTTTTTGTAACAAATTTGCAATTATTTCGCTATCTGTTTCACTTTTGAAATTATATCCTTCTTCTTCTAATTGTTTTTTTAATTCTTCAAAATTTTCCACAATTCCATTATGTACAATTGCAATTTTTCCAGAATTACTTGGATGTGGATGTGCATTGAGTTCTGTTACTTTTCCATGAGTTGCCCATCTTGTATGACCAATTCCAATTTTTCCTGGTAATTTATCTAATTGTACTTTGGAATTTACCTCATTTACTTTCCCTGTCCCTTTTTTTAATTCAATTCCATTTCCTGATTCTGTTGCAACTCCAACACTGTCATATCCCCTATACTCCATTCGTTTTAGCCCCTTAACGATAATTGGAGCTGCAATTTCATTTCCAGAATAACCGATAATTGAACACATGTTATTTTATCTGATAATAGGACTATTTACTGATAATGATGCTATGATTAGTCTGCTTTTGGTGCTTCAGCAGGAGTTGCTTCAGCAGGAGTTGCTTCAGCAGGAGTTGCTTCTTCACCTTCAGCAGATACTTCTGCTTTTGGTGCTTCAGCCTTTGTTTTTTCTAACATTTCTGGAATTTTGGATTCAGGGCTAAATTTAACGCTGCCTTCTTCTGCAACTGTTACTGTATATGATGGGATATCGACTTTTCTATCTCCAACCATGATGTGACCATGAATAACAGCTTGTCTTGCTTGATATGGTGTTTTAAATCCTAATTTTTTTGAAACGATTGTTTGTAATCTTCTTGCAAGTAAATCAGTTGGTTTAAGATTAAGTACATCATCTAATGATGCATTTTCTGATACTAAACCGATTCTTGATAATGATTTTAGTAATATTGGTTCTTTTTCTGCTCTGGCTTCTTGTGTCAATGCAAGCAATGATCTTGCTTGTTGTCTTACACGTGATAATTCTGTGTGAGCTTTCCATAATTCTCTTTTAGTTCTTAATCCAAATGTACCAAGAGTTTGTAACTCATCCATTTTTAATTCATAATTAAGAGGTCGCTTTGGTTTACGCCAAACTTTTCGTGGATATTTTGGATCTCCCATTCAAAACACCTATTCTTTTTTCTCCGCTGGTGCTGCTTCTGCAGCTGGTGCTGGAGCGTCTGCTGTTGCTGCAGCTGGTGCTGCTTCTGCAGCTGGTGCACCAGAACTTGCTTTCTTAACAGGAGCTGCTAATCCACCTTTTGCTACACCAACTGCTCCACCTTTTCTACCAGATGTTCTAGTTCTCTGTCCTCTAACTTTTAGACCACTTAGGTGACGATAACCTCTCCAACTGGCAGTGATTCTTTCTCTTTCAATATCATTTCTTAAAGTAAATGGAATGTCTGAAGTTAACAAATGTAGATCTTTTCCAGTTTCAATATCTCTTTGTCTATTGATAAACCATAATGGAAAATTTGCTTCAACTGGATTTAAAATTAGTTTTTCAATTGCTTGAACATTTGCTTCTGTAAGATTACCGATGTTAGAATTTGTATTTATTTTTAATGTACTTGCAACTGCGGTTGCAAAATTATGACCTATACCTTTAATCTGGGTTAAACCTACGAGAAGTTTTCTTTCTCCTGGAATATCGTTTCCAACTATTCTCACAATGTGTCTATATTCTTGGCTACTCAAGTATTCCAAAATTCTAAGAAACCCCGATAAAAACCATTGCTAGGCGTCAATCATTTTGAAGAAATTATCTGTTTTTTGATTAGATCTCTACTAGTATGGCTTAATTCTACCCAATTTTGATTCAAAAATTATCTAAAGTCCTCATCTTTTGTCCAATTATTACCTTGAACATTCCATTCATTACATTGACAGCATTTTTTGACTCCTCTTTGTGAATCAATATCTATACAAAAACAATGTTCACCTTTACCTGATGGATCATGACTACAGAGTTTTTGCATACTTTGAGATATTTTTATTTCTTAATTATTCTATTGACTTATTCAAAAAGTTATTACATTCTAATTTTTCAATCTAATTCATGGATGAATCCTTTGATAGAGAAAAAATCATCGATTGTATGTTTGACCCCATTACCTCTGAAATATTGGCAAAATTAGAAGATGGAAAAAAAGAATGCTCTGTTTTATCCCAAGAATTTTCAATGTCTGAATCTGATATTTTACAAAGACTTGATTATTTGATAGAATGTGAGTTTATTTTCAAAACTAATGAAAATCAAAAAAATTTCATATCAGCAAATAACGAAAAACTTAGTTCCTTACTTGAAAACAATGATACATTTGATAGTGCAATAAATGGTTTGGAAAAAATGGATAGTTATCTAAATTGATCGTTTTTTATTTCTAATTTCATATATTGCGATAATTACTAATCCAATCATTCCAAAAATAGTGCAAATTATTGATACTGTTGAAAATATGATTTGATTATCTGCATCTGGAATTGGACCTATTGCACCCGCAACATAACTTTCTTTATCATCAGAACTTTGAATTATCAATTCATAATTTCCTGAATCAAATATCTCAAATTCTTGTTCAATTGTATCTTCATTAATTTTCTCTGAAATTATTTCCATTCCTGAAGGATCTAAAATTTTTGCTGAAAATGTATTTTCTTTATATTCCATAATTTGTACAGCAAATATTCCCATTGGTGTTTCATTTTTATCTAAATCTACAGAAATTGTTACTATCTCTGAAACACTAACTTTTCCGTTACCTTGAGTAATCCCTTCTAAAGTAACTTGATTTTCAAGTACAGATGTTCCAAGACCTGCAACAATTAAAATTCCAAAAATCACAATCAGTAATCCTGTTTTTTGCACAAAATTTGTTTGATTTTCTTTATTTTAAACCTAATTTTTGATTTTTAATATAAAATTTAGATTAGGCTAAATAAGTTAGCTCATGCTAAATTTAAATAATCCTGACCGTAGTATTTTTTGTTGACATGAAAAAACCTATTTTAGTTGGAACTATTGTTATTGTTGCAATACTTATTGGAATTTCAGCCATTTTTGTACAAAATAATGATGATGCAAAAATTAATCATATTGAAAGTCCTGATAGTTATTCTGAGAAAATTGCTATTACAACAACAACTAACGTTATTACAGATTTAGTAGAAAATATTGGAGGTGATCATGTTTCTGTTACTGGATTAATGGGTCCTGGTGTAGATCCTCATCTGTATCGACCTAGTGCAAGTGATGTCAAATCACTACAGAATGCTGATATTATATTTTACAATGGATTGGACTTGGAAGGAAAGATGGGGGATATTTTTGTTAAAATTGGAAGAGAAGGAACTTCTGTTTTGGCAGTTTCTGAAAATATTCCTCCAGAATCACTACTAATCTTGGATGCTAATGGTAATTTTGATCCACATATTTGGTGGGATGTAGAACTTTGGACAGAAGCTGCAAAAGTTGTAGCAACTGGATTAAAAGAATATGATCCTAATAATTCTGAAAATTATGAGAAAAATCTTTTAGAATATCTGAACCAATTAGATTCACTTAATTCAAATAATTTGAACAAGATTAATTCAATTCCTTCAGAACAAAGAGTTCTTGTAACGGCTCATGATGCATTCCAATATTTTGGACATACATATGGTTTTGAAGAATTAGCTATTCAGGGATGGAGCACTGATAGTGAAGCTGGAATTAAAGAAATCCAAAATTTAGCTGACGAAATTTCTAAACGAAAAATCAAGGCTTTGTTTGTAGAAACTTCTATTTCTCCGGCAACAATTGAGGCTCTAAAGGCAGCTGTTCAAGATAAAGGTCATGATATTGTGATTGGTGGGGAATTATTTTCTGATGCTATTGGAGAAAAAGGAACTGCTGAAGGAACCTACATTGGAGCATTTACTCATAACATTGATACAATTGTAAAGGCTTTGAAATAATGGAGCAAAAATCTAGTAAGAAAAATTCTGAATCAGAAAAAGAATATTCTGTAATAATTAAGAATCTTTCAGTTACATACCGAACTGAACCAGCATTGTGGAATATTGATCTTAATTTTCCTAAAGGACAGATGATTGCAATTGTTGGTCCAAATGGTGCAGGCAAGTCTACTCTAATTAAGGCTGTAATGGGATTGGTTCCAATTACTGCTGGTAAAGTGAGTATTTTTGGAAAAACATATTCTAAGAATCGAGACAAAGTTGCATATGTTCCTCAACGAGGTTCTGTTGACTGGGATTTTCCAACAGATGCATTAGATGTAGTTGAAATGGGATTGTATGGAAAACTTGGATGGTTTCGTCGTCCTAATTCTAAAACGCGGAATTTAGCAAGAGAATGTCTGGATAAGGTAGGGTTATCTAATTATGCAGATAGACAGATTGGACAATTGTCAGGAGGACAACAGCAAAGAGTTTTTCTGGCTAGGGCTTTAGCACAAGATGCTCAGATTTACTTGATGGATGAACCCTTAAACGGAGTGGATGTGATTACAGAAAAAACAATTCTCTCTATTCTTGAGAACCTAAAAAAAGAAGGAAAAACCATTGTTATGGTTCATCATGAACTTCAGACTGTTGACAAATATTTTGATTGGGTTGTGATGGTTAATAGAAATTTAATTGCTAATGGACCAATAAAAGAAGTGTTTACAAAAATAAATTTGGACAGGACCTATCAAGAAAAACAGCGCATGTCTATTTAGTAAATGAATGTGATGAGAAATGATTCTTGAAGAAATATTATCTATTTTTCTAGGAATTTTCACTGATTATACACTAAGATATGTTGCTCTAGGTTCAGCTATTTTGGGAATTACTAGTGGTGCTTTAGGATGTTTCACTGTATTACGAAAACAAAGTTTGTTTGGAGATGCTATTGCTCATGCAGCTCTACCTGGAATTGGATTTGCCTATTTGTTTGCTGGAACAAAAGACTCACTTGTTTTAATGTTGGGTGCTGCAATCTTTGCATGGTTTGGTGGAATGATCACACTTGCAATCACAAGCACTACTAGAATTAAACAGGATGCTGCATTGGGAATAACACTTTCAGTATTTTTTGGATTGGGCATTGTTTTACTAAGTTATTTACAAAGTATTGGTGGTGCTAGTCAGGGAGGATTGGATAGATTTCTGTTTGGTCAGGCAGCTGCATTAATAGAATCTGATGTCATTAATCTGGGAATCTTATCTGCCTTGTGCTTTACTATTCTGATTTTATTCTATAAAGAATTCAAGATAACAACATTTGATAGTTCGTTTGGTCAAAGTCTAGGATTTCCAATCAAATATCTTAATGTGTTATTAACATCAGTAATTGTTGTAGCAGTTGTAATTGGATTACATACTGTTGGTGTAGTTTTGATGGTTTCTATGCTAATTGCTCCTGCAGCTGCTGCAAGACAATGGACTTCAAATCTAAAAAATATGATTATTCTATCTGCAATCTTTGGAGGTTTAAGTGGAATTATTGGTTCTATGATTAGTAGTACAGCTGAAGGGATGTCAACTGGTCCGGTCATTGTAATAACAATTACGGCCATATTGGGAATCTCATTTGTCTTTTCACCTAAACAAGGTTACCTATTCAAGCATCTTCGAAATCAAAGAAAATCTCAAATTTCTCTAGACAATATCAAAACTATCTCAGATAAGGAAAAGGAGAATCATGGAAATATCTAGTGATCTAATAATTATTGGTACTGCTGTTCTAGTTGCAGCAAATTGTGCTTCAATTGGTGTATTTTTAGTATTGAGAAAAATGGCGATGATGTCTGATGCCATTAGTCATTCTGTCTTACTGGGAATAGTTATTGCTGTGTTTGCTGTAGGTGGAAGAGAACCTGTTGCAGTAATTGTGGGTGGTGTTCTTTCTGGAATTCTTACAATATCTTTGGTTGAGTTATTGTATCGTTCAGGTAAATTAAAACAAGATAGTTCAATTGGAATTATTTTCCCTTTCTTATTTGCTATTGGAGTAATTCTTGTCACACAAGCTGGTAATGTCCACATTGATGTAGAACATGTTCTGTATGGTTCAATAGAATTTGCACCATTTGATACATTGTATCTGGATGAATTGAACATTGGTTCAAAGTCTATGTGGGTTCTTGGTATTTTGGCAATTGCAAATGTATCTTTTATTGTGATTCTTTACAAAGAACTAAAAATTAGCACATTTGACAAGTCGCTTGCATTGGGTGCTGGATTGATGCCTCTATTAGTTCATTATTTGTTAATGATTATGGTAGCTACAACTGCAGTTGTTGCTTTTGAATCCGTTGGTGCAATTCTAGTAATTGCATTTTTCATTGTACCTGCATCTGCGGCATTTTTACTTACAGATCGTTTATCCAGAATGTTAGTCCTTTCAGTTTCTCTTGGAATTATAAGTGCTGTAACAGGTTATTTGTTTGCAATTTTTGCTGATGTATCCATATCTGGTTCAATGGCTACAATTACTGGAATTATTTTTGGATTGATTTGGGTCTTTGGACCAAATAGGGGATTAGTTTCTAGATGGAGACGAATTTCAAAACAAAGATTTGAAGTAGATTTAGGAATTGTGTTAACTCATATTCATAAAGAATTGGGCTCAGATCGTCAAGTTTCTACATCAAGTATGTCAAATTCCTTAGGTTGGACCAAAGAATATTCTAAAAAATTAAGTGAATTTATTCAAGAACAAAAATTTGTTGAAAAAAATGCTCAAGGTAATTTTGCACTTACAAATATTGGATTAAAAAAAGTAGAAAATTATTCAAATTAATTTGAATACTCCTATTCATTAGGTTCAGGATGAATAGTGATGACTGAATTTTTAATTTCTAATCTAATTGCATGTTCAATTTCTGAAGTGAGATCATGAACTTTTTCAATTGATAATTCCTTATCAAATGAGCAATCGATGTCTATTTTGAAAATATTTTCAAATTTTAATGATACAATTCTACCCACTTTTTTTACATCTGAATAGTTTTCAATAATTTTTTTAATTTTTTCTTCTGTTGCAATATCTTCTGTATTGATACTTTTTGGAACGGTGATAAATGGTTCTAGGTGAATTGTCGTATGTATGATTTCAGGTATTTCTTTTTGAATTTTCTCTTCAATTATTTCAGAAATTTTATGTGCTGATAGTAAATTACTTTCCCTATCTACCATTACGTGTAAATTACAATATGTTTTCCCTTTAGTTTTATTTGTATTAACATTGTGAACCTCTTTGACACCTTTGACATTTTTTGCAATTTCAAAAATTTTTCCATCTAGTGGAACATCTTTCCAATTGGGTTCAAAATGAATTGTTATTTTTGCATTAGAAATTTGATTTTTGATATTCCTTTCTACACTATCACTAATTTCATGAGCTCTCTCAAAACTTGTATCTCCTCTTAATGAAATTGTAATATCTGCAAAAATTGTATCTCCTGACTTTCTCATGAGAACTGATCCTGTACCAACTACCCCTTCGGTTGAATTTGTAATTTCTCGAACATTTTTTACAAGTTCTGGGGATATCACATCTGTCAAATCTAACGCAGTTTTGTAAACTAGTTTTATACTAAGTACTGCTAGTAATCCTCCTAGAATTAAGGCTGCAACAAAATCTCCAAAATAGATTCCATATGTTACTAAAATTATACCAATTATTGCAACTGTTGTAGAGCCTAGGTCCATAAATGCATGATAGAAATCTGCTTTGAGGGTTGTTCCTCCAATTGCTTTGATACTTTTTCTTAGAATTATTATTCTGAAAAAATCAATTCCAATTGTATAGAGTCCTCCAATTATTGCAAATAATCCTGGTAAAACACTTGGTGGTGGACTTTGTATTCTATTGATTGATTCATAGATGAAAAAACAGGCAATTAGAAAAATTGCTATTCCTCCAATTAATCCTCCTAAGGATTCAATCTTTCCATGTCCGTATGTATGCTCTGCATCTGGTGGTTTAATTGCCCATCTTGCTGCTAATAGTAAAACAAGTGTTACAACAGCATCTAGCAATGCATGAATACTATCTGTAATTAGTGCAAGACTGTTTGAAACTAAACCAAAAATCAATTCTACAACAAATGCCGAAAATATTGCAATTAGGGAAATTTGTAAAACTTTAGTTCTTTGAGCGAATATTTCCATTGTTATAGAATCAGTTTATCTGGTATTACAGGTTTTTCAAATATTTGATTATTTGATAGTAAATCTAATTTATTGATTTTTAGATTTGTGGTAATATGATGTCAAAAAAATCTAATTTACACCATAAATTAGTCAATTTTAATTCGATTGAAAACATAAATACTCTGAGGCTCGATTTATGTTGAAAATGAAATCATCTGGATTCTTAGCATTTGCATTATTATCTATTTCAATTCTATCTTTTGGTTTAACTGGTGCAGTAAATGCACAATCAGAACTACCATTATCTGTTAATACTGATTCTTCAAG
>ERZ802819.36-NODE-36-length-75257-cov-28.0206_pt1 | contig 75257 bp, 71 predicted proteins | sample MGYA00345647_ERZ802819 | MGnify/ENA primary metagenome ERZ802819 (study PRJEB30503, sample SAMEA104212355) | marine metagenome | biome: Westerlies Biome; feature: [SRF] surface water layer (ENVO:00010504) within the epipelagic zone...; material: water (ENVO:00002006)...
GACCAATCGGCGGTCATGCCGTCTTCGCTGGAGACGCAGCGCAGCACAATCGGCCAGGCATAGGTCCGCTTGTCCCCCATCACTCCCACCGAGCGGACGGGCAGCAACACGGCGAAGGCCTGCCAGATCTCGTGATAGAGCCCGGCCTCGCGGATTTCCTCCCGCACGATCAGGTCGGCATCCCGCAGGCAGTTGAGCTTCTCGTCGGTGACCTCCCCCAGGATGCGGATCGCCAAGCCAGGGCCGGGGAAGGGATGGCGGCGGACGATCTCCTCCGGCAGGCCCAGGGCACGCCCCACCTTGCGCACCTCGTCCTTGAACAACTTGCGCAGCGGTTCCACCAGCTTGAACTGCAGATCCTTGGGCAAACCGCCCACGTTGTGGTGGCTCTTGATCTTCACCGCCACCCGCTCACCGGTCTTGGGATCGACGTTGGTACCGGCGCTCTCGATCACATCCGGATAGAGGGTTCCCTGCGCCAGGTAATCGAACGGTCCGAGGCGCTTGCTCTCCTCTTCGAACACACGGATGAATTCCGTGCCGATGATCTTGCGCTTCTCCTCCGGATCGGTGATGCCCTTCAGCTTGCCGATGAAGCGTTGGCGGGCATTGATGTACTCAACATGGATGTTGAACTTCCGATCGAAGAAGTCCATCAGGAACTCCGGCTCCCCTTTCCGCATGAAGCCCTGATCGATGAACATGCAGGTGAGCTGATCACCAATGGCTTTCTTCAGCAGGAAAGCAAGGGTTGAGGAATCCACTCCACCGGACAGGGCCAGCAGGACCCGCTTCTCGCCCACCTGCTCCCGCACCACCGCGACGGCCTCATCGATGAAGGCGCTGGTGGTCCAGTCCGGCTCACAGCCACAGATGTGGTAAACGAAATTGCGGATCAGAGCCATGCCGCAGGTGGAGTGCACCACCTCGGGGTGGAACTGCACGCCGTAGAGGCGACGCTGCAGATGGGCAACCGCGGCTTCCGGGGTGTTGGCGGTGTGCGCCAGGCGAACAAATCCCTCGGGCAGGGCCTTCACCGAGTCGCCATGGCTCATCCACATCGTGGATCCACCGGTGACGTTGGTGAGCAGATCGGTGGGATCGTCCACCTCCAGCGGTGCCTTGCCGTATTCGGCCTTGCCGCTGGCGGCTTCCACCACACCCCCCAGCTGCTGCACCATCAGCTGCATGCCGTAGCAGACCCCCAGCACCGGGATGCCCAGCTCCCAGATCGCCGGATCACAGAGGGGCGCGTGCTCGGCGTACACCGAACTGGGGCCGCCGCTGAGGATGATCCCCTTCGGCTGCATCGCCCGCAACTCCTCCGCTGAGGTGCTGTAACCGAGCACCACCGAAAACACCTCGGTTTCGCGCACGCGCCGGGCGATCAGCTCCGAGTACTGGGAGCCGAAATCAAGGATGACGATGGCCGGCTGACGCTGACCGTCGGACGAAGGCTGGGACATCGCTCCTGAAAGGTGTCTGTCGCTCGCGGTCGAGCGTCAATCCTTCAGCGTAAAGAAGCGCTCTTCCGCCATCGGCCCACGCCAGCGCAGCGTCCTGCTCCGGTCAAACAGAACAGCCGCAATGCGCAAGGACCAATCGCCGTAGCGGGCGATGTAAGCCTGGCTGCGCTGTTCCACCGTCGCCGCCAGCAACCGCCCCAGATCCGTCGCCGTTGAAGGATTCAGGCGTTGGAATGCGTCCTCCACCGATGCTGCGGAACGCAGTTGACGCATCTCCTCCAGGCTGAGGCCTGCGTCAAGCCCCAGGGCCGTCAGCACCTCCAGCCGACCGTCTGCCAGGTGGTGGTGGGTGTGAAAGATGCCACCAGCCAGTTTGATCAATTTGCCGTGGTAACCCAGCAGCAACAGATCCTTCACACCGGCTTCCGCAGCAGCCACCAGCACCGGTCCAAGCCAGTTGCCCACCTTCAGCAGTGGCGATAGCCCCGCCCGACGCGCCAGGTCCAGACCGTTTTCACCGATCACCAGCGCCACAGACCCGCCGAAGCCCGGATCGGCCACCAGAGCCCGAAGCTCACGAAGCACCTGCTCCAACTGCTCCGGTGCCGCGCTCTGCTGCACCTCCGCCTGGGTTCCGATCAGTGCCAAACCATCCACCACACCAAAGGCGGCATTGCTGGTGCGCTCCGCCAGGCTGCGACCGCGGGGCAGCACCGGTTCCACCTCCAGGCCCTGCCCGGGAGGCAACAACGGCAGCAGGGTGCACTCCAGCAGCTGTCGGGCATAGGTCGACAGGCAGGCATCACCCCCGGCACCAAACCGTCCGACCCCCTCACCGGGCATGAGCACAAGGCCTTGATCCGCACTGGGGGTCCAGGCGACGCGCACCCAGATCTCCAGATCGCGGGTGAGGTCCAACCCTGGGCCAGGATCACAGCGGCTGATGGCCAGGGCCTGGTCGTCGCTCAACCGAGCCGCCGAACGCACCGGCACCAGTAGAGGCTCACCACCATCGGGCTGCACCACCTGCTGCTTTGGCTCAAACGGATGCCCCAACAGCGCTCGCAGGGCTGCCCGCGCCGCTGAGGCCACCCACACCGGCAGGGTGAGGCCACCGGACGTGCCGCTGGAAGCAGAAGGTGCGATGGGACATGAGACGCTGTTTTCTAGACTCGCCGATTGGCTCCCTCCACGCCGTGCAGGACAAGCTCACCCTGATGATCCCGGGTCCGACCCCGGTGCCCGAGTCTGTGCTCAAGGCCATGGGGCGCCACCCGATCGGCCACCGCAGTGGTGAGTTCCAGGCCGTTGTTCAACGCACCACGGAACAGCTGAAGTGGCTGCACCAGACCCAGGGTGATGTGCTGGTGATCACCGGCAGCGGCACCGCCGCCATGGAGGCCGGCATCATCAACACCCTCAGTCGCGGCGACAAGGTGCTCTGCGGCGACAACGGCAAATTCGGTGAGCGCTGGGTGAAGGTTGCGCGCGCCTACGGCCTGGAGGTGGAGGTGATCCAAGCCGAGTGGGGCCAACCCCTCGACACAGAAGCCTTCCGCCTGGCCCTGGAAGCCGACAGCGCCAAGGCGATCAAAGCGGTGATCCTCACCCATTCCGAGACGTCCACCGGCGTCATTAACGACCTGGAGACCATCGCCCGCCATGTGAAGGCCCACGGCACCGCCCTGACCATCGCGGACTGCGTCACCAGCCTCGGGGCCACCGATGTGCCCATGGACGCCTGGGGCGTGGATGTGGTGGCCTCCGGATCCCAGAAGGGCTACATGCTTCCCCCCGGACTCAGCTTTGTAGCCATGGGCGAACGGGCCTGGCAGGCCTATGAACGCTCGGATCTGCCGAAGTTCTATCTGGATCTGGGCCCCTACCGAAAAACCGCCGCCAAGAACAGCAACCCCTTCACGCCGGCGGTCAATCTCTATTTCGGCCTGGAAGCTGCTCTGGACATGATGCAGAACGAGGGCCTGGAAGCGATCTTTGCCCGCCATGCCCGCCACCGCTCAGCCGCCCAGGCGGGGATGAAGGCGATCGGGCTGCCGTTGTTTGCGGCTGAAGGCCACGGCAGTCCAGCCATCACCGCTGTAGCTCCCGATGGCATCGATGCCGAGCAACTGCGTAAAGCGGTAAAGGAGCGCTTCGATATCCTTCTCGCCGGCGGTCAGGATCACTTGAAGGGAAAAGTATTCCGTATCGGCCACCTTGGCTATGTCTGTGATCGCGATGTCTTGACCGCCGTGTCCGCCATTGAAGCCACGCTTCAGTCGTTGGGTTTGCACAGCGGGAGCATGGGTGCTGGCGTCACGGCAGCAGCGGCAGCGCTCAGCTAAAACAGAAGACGGCGAGTGGGATCTCGCCAATTTGCGGGTGTAATTCAGTGGTAGAATGTCAGCTTCCCAAGCTGAACGTCGCCGGTTCGAATCCGGTCACCCGCTTGTTGAAGATCTGGATCAGGCTCTTGGTTTGATCAACTGCATGACCTGTGGGCCTGCGCATCCGGCGCGGCGCTCACGATCCAGACCCTTGAGAATCAGAGAACTTGCTTCGGCGATCTGTCCTGATTCAGCAACAGAGCGCGCTTGTTCGAAATAACCTTTCGCCGCCAATGTGTGAGCTTGCCGTTGCTCAGCCGCGAGAGCTGATGCCTTGGGAAGTGTGAGCGTCAAATTCCAGATAATTCCCTTGGTTAATATCTTACCGCGGTGGATGAATTTCTCCAGTCCTCCGGAGAAGTATCAAGAACTTTGATTGCTGATTCAGTTCAGGTGCCGGGCTCTTCTGCGTTTCCGCCGAGATCTGTGATCTGATCACGCAGAAAACTGCAACGCTCACTGTCACCGCGAGCTTCAGCGACAGCCAGAGCGAATTCGAGCTTCTCGAGCTGATGGCCACCTTCAACGAAGCCCGATCGCGTCATGACCGTCAGACCGTGGAGGGTTCGGGATGAATTGGTTGAGGTGCAAGCACCTGAGGCAGGGATGGTGGAGGCCATAGTTGCCTTTCTTTTCATTTTGGCATCAAGCGCCACCCTTATGCGGCGATGTCCTGACCGTGGTGTGACGCATCGAGGGACGAACCATCCTCACGCCAGCCCTCTGCCACCGTCTCCGTGCTGAGCAGGTCGCGGGTCTCACGGAGCATCCGTTCAATCCCATCGAGCATCTGTCGCTCCTCCTCGGGAACCGTCTGACCGTCCTGACGTTGCTGACGCAGCTGAAGCTCCATGGCCTCGACGCGCTGCTCGAGGGTCAGCAGCCTCTGGGAGAGGGTGGTGATGGTCTGGGCCAGATCCTCGGCAGTGCGCGTGATCCGAAAGGACACCGATGAGCTCATCCGGTCAGGTCTCGACTGGCCCGATGACAGCACATGGGTTGCTCAGCCTCAAGTTCAGACTGACGAAGCCTGATGATGCGAACGATGCACCCAGTCGCCACGCTGTTGATCTACCTGGCTGCCGGCACCGCAGTCGGGCTGCTGGCTCTGCTCAGCCGCATTCCGGCCGCTCCGCTGGCCGGTGCCCTTCTGGGAGCAGGCCTGTTGAGCATGAGCGGTCGACTGGACAGCGCGGACTGGCCCAGCGGCACCAGGACCGTGCTGGAGATCGGCATCGGCACGGTGATCGGCACAGGGCTGACGCGCGCTTCCTTCGAACAACTGCAGGCACTCTGGCGGCCTGCCCTGCTGATCACCGTCACCCTGGTGCTCACCGGCATCGTGATCGGGCTGTGGAGCAGCAGGCTGCTCGGCATTGATCCCGTCGTCGCCCTGCTGGGCGCTGCCCCGGGGGGCATCAGCGGCATGAGTCTGGTCGGTGCGGAATTCGGCGTTGGTGCAGCGGTGGCAGCCCTGCACGCGGTTCGACTGATCACGGTGCTGCTGGTGTTGCCTGTGGTGGTGCGACTGCTGACTCCGATGACCCTTGGAAACTCCTGAGACGCCTGGACACCGCAGCCCGGATCGATACCGTTGGCCCAGTTTCCGCAGCATCGGTTCATGCGAGGTTTCGCTCCCTTTCCGGCCCTGGTCAGCCTCGGCCTGATCGGTGTCTGCGCTGCCACCGTGGCCGATGCTGCGGAACGCAAGCAGGACAAGGGCGCCAAGATCTACTGCTACATGCGCTCCAGCGGCAATGACCACGCCGTGAGCTGGAATGCGGCCTACGCCGTGATCAAGCGCCAAGGAAAAGGACCGTTCAAGACATCGCCGCAGCACGCCTCTGTGATGATCACCGAGTCGGTGGTCAACGACCCCGGCAATTTCCCCGACTGTGGCCAGTTCCTCGGCGATCTGTTCGGAGGCAGCTCGCAGACCTCCATCTCCAGTGGCCGACCTTCCCCTGCACCAACCAGCAACACTCCCAGCGGTTCCGAGACATTCGACGAGAACCGATACAGCTACTGAGAAACGGGGAATCCTGCTGATTCCGATCGCCGCATGCCTCCTGATCAGCTTCGGCTGCCGGGCACCGGAGCCCCCCGACACAAGGACGTCAGCTCAGAACAATGCCGCTGCACCAGGCTGTCTTGAGGCCTTCAGGGCAGATCAGCTGGAAGCCGTCCTTGATCGCTGTGATGCTGCCGTGAATGAGACACCGGAGGACCCTGCTGCACGAAGCGACCGCGCCCTTGTGCTCAACCTGCTCGGCAGGACGGCACAGGCCTGTGAGAACGTCGCGCAAGCGATCCAGTTGCAGCAACAACAGGGTGACGCCGTTGAGCCGATGCTGCGTCATGAGCTGAGTGTGCGTCAGGCAGCCTGCAGGCAGGAACGCACCATGGCAGGCAGAGACTGACGCTCGAGGGCGATGCGACGTGGTCCAAGCAAGACATCGATCCGCTCGGCCTTGCTGGCCACCAGACCATCCACCAGCTGGTCAGCAGGACCGAGCTGCAGCCAGTGGCAGGTCAGCCCATCCCCCATACCGAGCCGATGGCAGCGATCCTCCGCCTGCTCCAGATCTCCTGGAGTCCAGGGACGTTCCAGAAGCACCACATGTCTCGCCCGATGCAGGGTGAATCCAAGCCCGCCCGTGCCGTAGGTGGCGAGCAGCAGATCGCAGTCCTGCTGCTGAAAGCGATCCACAGCGCGCTGACGATCCTGTGGACGCTGACGTCCGGTGAGCAGCTCTCCGCCGACCCGCTGATGCAGCAGCACCAGCGGATCAACGAAGCCACTGAAGACCACCACGGCTTGCCCGTCTGAGCGCAACCGTGACAACAGAGCCTCCAGGGCGGGGAGCTTGAACTCCGAGGCGATCCGACGCAGGGAGGTCAGCACCGCCAGAGGCTCGGCATCGGAGCGCACCTGACCGAGCCTGACCCGGTGTCGATAGTCCTCCACAACGAGATCGACCCGGTGATCGAAGCCGAGCGCCTCCCGCTCCGTGAGCTCGACAGGATGCAGTGCACGCTGCTTGGGGGGAAGATCCAGCACCTGGGCCTTGCGGCGATGAAGGATCAGCGGACGGGTGAGACGCCTCAACCCCTCGAGCTCACTGGCACCATCCGCCTGCCAGCGCTGACGTCCCCGCTGTTCACGCCAATGGCCCTGGCAGAACCGTTCCTCATAGCTGCGTCGGTCGCGGGCAATCGGGTGATCGATCGCAGCAAGGAGTGGATAAAGCTGAGCAGGACGCCCGTTCTTCATCGGGGTCCCGGTGATCATCCAGATCGCCCGCAATCGGGGATGGCGTGCCAGACGCAGCAGGGCAGCCGTGCGTTTCGCCCGGATCGACTGAGCGAAATGGGCCTCATCCACCAGCAGCACGGTGCCGGCAGGCGGCAGATCCCCGGGCAGCCTGGCCCAGCTGGCCAACGCAATGGAGAGACCGACGGCATCCGCCTCCTGACGCCAGTGGCGATGAAGCCCGACGGGCGCGATCACCAGAACTCTCACCTCCATGCAGCGGACCATGGCGCGGGCCGCCAACAGAGCCGTCAGCGTCTTTCCCAGACCCATCTCATCGGCCAGCAAGGCACCCCGTCGCGCCAACAGCCAGCGCACACCGCTGCGCTGATGCCGCAGAGGCTGACGACCATCGGGCAGAACCTGCTGAAGATCGGCCGCCGCCACCAGATCCCTGTGGGACGGCATCGGCGGCAGAGGGTGACGGCTCCAGCTCAGCCATTGCTCCAGATCCGGAGCGATGTGAAACCGCTTGCCGAGTTGCGTCTGCAGGGCATCCGCCGCAGCCAGTGGGAATTCCCAGCCCGCGGCGGGGCCATGCCAATGCCCCCTGGGACGGATCCGTTTCAGCTGCGCCTGTGTGACCGCATCGAATGGACTGACGACACGGATCAGACCTGCGGGAGACAGACCTAGATAACAGTGAGCAGGTGACGATGGCGTCGTGAACGCCCCCCACAAACATTCACTTTAATGGCGTGCAGCTTGAGAGCAAGAGCAGAGATGAAGTTTTCCTCTGGAGCTGGAGAAACCTTTGTTTTTGCAGCGCTCGACACATTGACGGAGCATGCATTCGAGGCAAGATTCGTTCAGCCGATTGACTCGGATGCATAGCAGAGATGCCGTTTTTCTTGACGAACTCTGCCCGAAATTACGCGTCCGACGTTGGAGACAATCTCTCCATACTCACACCGGTCAAAGTTGTATTTATTGCGGCAAACCTTCCGAATCCATTGATCATGTCCTTCCTCGCAGCAGAGGTGGACTGAGCGTTACCGAAAACTGTGTCCCGGCATGTCTGTCCTGCAACGGTCACAAGTCTGATTCGGATGTCTTCGAGTGGTACCGGCGACAGCGCTTCTACGACCCCAGAAGGGCCATGGCGATCCGCGCCTGGATGGATGGTGATCTGCGTCTGGCTCTGAGGTTGCTGCAGTGGGCTCAGCCGAATCAGGCCCCATCCGCCGACCGGACAGGTGACAAGAACTTGACCTTCCAGACCATCTGAACCCTCACCAGACCCGACAGACCGGCGCCGGATGATGCCGCTGACAGATCGAAGCGTCGGCAACTGGATCCTCCGGAGCCAGCAGCCCAGCCACCAGGCAGAGAAGCAGAGGCAGAATGATGGAGAGAGGGACAGCGGCGGCCTCGCCGGTCGACACCGGACCGCATGACCGCAGACAGGACGAACTCATGACCACAACGAAGCACTGATACAGGTGTACTGATGCTCAATGAGCTTGTCAACCGCAGCCGGGCTCTGCCTGCCAGCGCGAAAGTCCTGATTCTTGGCGGGGGATACAGCGGCCGGATGCTCGCGGCACTGCTGCGGCGGCTGGGGAACACGGTGCTCTGCACACGACGCGATCAGTCACGGCCCGATGCCGACCTGCTGTTCGACAGCGACCGCGACCTGCTGCCGCAACCTGATGCCCTGCAGGGCATCACCCATCTGCTCAGCACCATTCCGCCGTCACCGGAAGGACAGGATCCCGCCCTGCACTGCCTGCGATCCCAGCTGGAATCAATGCCGTTGCAGTGGGTGGGGTATCTCAGCACCACTGGGGTCTACGGCGATACTCAGGGGAACTGGGTGCGTGAAACAGACCCGGCACGACCCGGGCAAGCCCGCAGCCGTCGACGTCTGAACTGCGAAGAGGCCTGGCGGGATTCCGGGCTGCCGATCCAGATCCTGCGTCTGCCGGGCATCTACGGCCCGGGGCGATCCGTCCTCAACACGGTGCAGGAGGGTCGGGCCCGTCGGATCGACAAAACCGGGCAGGTTTTCTGCAGGGTGCATGTCGAGGACATCGCCGGTGCCTGTCTGCACCTGATGCATCGCTCACAGGAGGGCTTGCATCCCGCCATCGTCAATGTCGTCGACGATGAACCGGCCGCCAGTACCGAACTGCTGGACCATGCCTGTGCACTGCTCGGCAGAAACGCGCCGGAGACGGAGACCTTCGAGCAGGCCAGTCTGCAGATGAGTGCCATGGCACGCTCCTTCTGGAGCGAGAACCGAAGGGTGAGCAATCATCTGCTGCGGGATGGTCTCGGTTATGACCTGCTTCATCCCGACTACCGCGTCGGATTGCAGGACTGTCTGAAGCAGGACTTCAGTCCTTCGTCGCCGGCGTAGCAGGGTCACCGATGATCAGGCGGTTGAAATCGATGGGTTCCTCCTCGGTGTCAGCGGCAGGCAACCCCATGTCTCCCAGCATCTTGTTCCAGTTCACCGTCAGCCACTGATTTCGAAACCCCGTGGCCAGCCCCACGAGCAGCAGACCCAACAGGAACAACCGCAGCACAGCGATGGAGACATCCGACCACGACGCTACCCAACGCCTTGTGATCGCTCTGGGGGATCCTGCGGGCATCGGGATGGAAGTGACGCTGAAGGCGCTTGCCTCTCCAGAGCTGCCGCAAGCGATGAAACCGATGCTGGTGGGCTGTCGCCGAACCCTGCTGGAGACCCACGACCGGTTGAGACGGCTCGGCTGCACCGCTTTGGCCGATCCGGAGCATCTGACGATCGACGATCGACCACTGATCGCTCCCATCCAGCCGGGGCAAGGTGATGCACGCAGCGGCGAAGCGAGTTTCCACTGGCTCACCGTCGCCGTGGACCATCTGGTGAGCCGCGGCGCGCGCGCCCTGGTCACCGCACCGATCGCCAAACATCTCTGGCATGCAGCAGGACACATCTATCCCGGTCAGACCGAACGCCTGGCTGAACTGGCGGGTTGCCCGCACGCATCCATGCTGTTCACGGCACGTTCTCCCCTGAACGGCTGGCGGCTGAACACCCTGCTGGCCACCACCCACATCCCGTTGCAGCAGGTACCCGACGTTCTGAACGAAGAGGTGCTGGTCGACAAACTCGATGCTCTGCTGGCGTTCTGCCAGCGTTTTCATCCCAGACCTCACCTGGCAGTCGCCGGTCTCAATCCCCACGCCGGCGAGGAAGGTCAACTGGGAGCAGAGGAGAACGACTGGATCAGACCCGCCCTGGACCGCTGGCGGCTGGCGCACCCGGACGTGCGCCTTGATGGTCCGTTGCCGCCGGACACCTGCTGGCTGGCCGCCGGACGAGCCTGGCAAGCACTGGATGAAGACGCGGCACCGCATGGATACCTTGCCCTCTATCACGATCAGGGGCTGATCCCGGTGAAGCTGCTCGCCTTCGATGCGGCTGTCAACACCACCCTGGGCCTGCCTTTCCTGCGCACGTCGCCGGACCACGGCACCGGTTTCGACATCGCCGGACGAGGAATCGCCCGACCTCAGAGCATGATTGCCGCTCTGCAGGCGGCCTGGGAGCTGACGACGCCCTAGGCGGGTCGCACCCGCATCAGCACCTGTCCGAATTCAACGGGCGTGCCGTTGTCAACAAGGATTTCGACCACATCTCCACTCACCTCGGCCTCCAGTTCGTTCATCAGCTTCATGGCCTCGAGAATGCAGATGGTCTGGCCGACGTTGATGCGGTTTCCGACTTCAATGAACGGAGACTCTCCGGGGGCAGGAGCCCGATAGAACGTGCCCACCATCGGTGCGGTGATGTCCACCAGATCACTGCGCGTGGCAGCCGCGGCCGGAGGAGGGGACGCGGGAGCGGTCTCGCTCACGATCGGGGCAGCAGCGGCGACGGGAGTCGGAGCCACCGTGGTCATCACGGTCTGGGTGGGGAGATTGCGCCGGATCTCCAGCCGGAAATCGTCGCTCTCAAGACGGAATTCCTGAATATCGCTCTCACCGAGCGCTTCAAGAAGCCGATGCAGTTGGTCGTGATCGAGCTGCATGATGATCAGTTGTCGCGGCCGAGGTAGCTGTCGTTGCGGGTGTCGACCTTGATCCTCTCGCCGACGGAAAGGAAGAGGGGAACCATCACCTGAGCTCCTGTCTCGAGGATGGCCGGCTTGGTGCCGCCGGTGGCTGTATCACCCTTCACTCCCGGATCGGTTTCGGTGATCTCAAGCACAACGGAATTGGGCAGCTCCACCTCCAGGGGGCTGCCGTTCCAGGACACGACGTTCACCTCCATGCCCTCCTTGAGGTACTTGCGACTCTCTCCGATCTGTTCGGCTGACAACCGGGTCTCTTCATAGGACGCCATATCCATGAACACGAAATCCTCCCCTTCCATGTAGGTGTGCTGCAGAGAGGACTTCTCCAGGATCGCCTGGGGAACCATCTCGCCCGCGCGGAAGGTCTTCTCCACGACGCTGCCGCTCTTCACCGCCTTGAGCTTGGAGCGGACAAAGGCGGAACCCTTGCCGGGCTTGACGTGCAGGAACTCCACCACGCGCCAGACCGCACCATCGAGTTCGATCGTGGTGCCGGTGCGAAAGTCGTTGCTGGAGATCATTCCGGCTGGACGGTTCAGGGGATCATACGGCTGTGCCAAAGTCCCGTCAGCACTGGGGTTCCCCTTGGCCCATCAGCGTTTTAAAGCCCTCCTGATCACCCTGATCACCACCGGACTGTTCCTTGTGGTGACCCCCGCCTGGGCGGGACTGCCGCAGGGGAATGCCGTGAAGGACCCGGCCGCGATCCTCAGGGACGCCCTGCCCTTCGATCAGCAGGACATCCGCACCCTGCAGCATCGTCTCGAGCTCACCAGCGATGACCTCCGGGCCAAGCGCTGGAGTGCTCTCGGCAAGGCCGTGAGCCGCAGTCAGGCGCTCCTGAACACACGTCGGAGCACCATCCTCAATGCGGTCCCGGAAGACCGGCGCAGCAGAGCCGAGGATCTGCTCGCACAGGTGGACACCGGTCTGGAGGATCTGCAGCAGACCGTTCAAGCCGCTGACAAACCGGAATTCATCGCCAATCGACGCAAGACCTTGCGCCATATCGGTGATGTGGAAGCTCTGCTGGTGGAGGACGGCTTCGAGCGCGCGATCCCTGCCGAATTCGATGCCCTGCCGCGTCTGCAGGGGCGCGCAACCCTCACCATCAGCACCACGCAGGGGGATCTCACCACCGTCGTGGATGGCTACAACGCCCCCCTGACGGCAGGTGCCTTCGTTGATCTGGCGTTGAAGGGGTTCTACGACGACCTGCCCTTCATCCGCGCCGAGGACTTCTACGTGATCCAGAGCGGAGATCCCGAGGGACCGGAGATCGGCTATGTCGATCCCGCCACGGGGCAAGAACGCCAGGTGCCCCTGGAGATTCGCGTGCCCGAGGAACCGGAGACCCTCTACAACGAAACCTTTGAAGACGTCGGCCTGTACAAGGCGACGCCGACTCTGCCCTTCGCCACGCTCGGCACCCTGGGCTGGGCCCATTCGGCCCAGGCCATCAACGACGGATCGTCCCAGTTCTTCATGTTCCTGTACGAAGCGGAGCTGACTCCGGCAGGGCTCAACCTGGTGGATGGTCGCAACGCCGCCTTCGGCTACGTCGTTGAGGGATTTGATGTGCTCGAAGAGCTCACCACCGATGACCGGATCCGATCGATCAAGGTGATCGATGGTGCCGACGGCCTCCGATCTCACGCATGATCGAAACCCTGGCTGACCTGGGTGAAGCGGAGCTGCTGCGGCGGCTGGCGGGCTTCGCACCGGTCGGCCAGCTGGATGACGACACCGCGTGCCTGGGAGCGGACCCGCGTCCGTTGCTGGTCAACACCGATGTGCTGGTGGATGGCATCCATTTCAGTGACGGCACCACCGCCCCCATGGATGCAGGCTGGCGTGCCGTGGCGGCCAACCTGTCGGATCTGGCGGCAAGCGGTGCCGATCATGTCGACGGCATCACGGTCGCCCTGGTGGCTCCGGGAACAACACCGTGGAGCTGGGTGAATGGGTTGTACGAAGGAATCGCGGCCGCACTCGAACAGCATGGTGGGGTTCTGCTGGGAGGTGATTGCTCGACCGGCAGCCAACGACTGATTTCGATCACAGCCCTTGGCCGTCTCGGTCCGCTGCGACTGCACCGCAACGCGGCGCGACCAGGGGATGTGCTGGTGACGAGCGGGCCTCACGGCCTCAGCAGGCTTGGCCTGGCGCTGCTGCAGAACGATCGTCACCTGCCCGACGGCGACCTGCCCGAAACGCTCAAGGCCGCGGCCGTTGCTCAGCATCGCCGTCCGATTCCCCGCTTTGATGCCCTCAAGGCCCTGGTGAACTGCAAACCGGCGCAGCTTCCCTGGCGTGCCGGTGGCACAGACAGCAGCGACGGTCTGCTCGCAGCCGTTCAGGCACTGTGCAGCAGCAGTGGTTGTGGTGCGGAGCTGGATCATGCCCGACTGCCGCGCCCCGGGCAGTGGCCGCAGGGAGAACCCTGGGACCGCTGGTGCATGACGGGCGGCGAGGATTTCGAACTGGTGCTCAGCCTTCCTGAGGACTGGGCGGAAGCATGGCTCAGTGCACTCCCCGGGAGTCAGCGATTCGGACGGATCACCGCCAATCCAGACAGCCTGATCTGGAGCGGAGATCACGCTGCCGTTGAACTGTCCGGGTCCGGCTTCGATCACTACCGATCGGCATGAAAAAACCCTCCCCGAGGGGAGGGAATGGCCTCAGACCAGAGCGCTGAGAATCACTTCCAGTTGCGGGCCACGACCTCGGCCAGATCAACCACACGCTGGCTGTAGCCCCACTCGTTGTCGTACCAGGCCAGGATCTTCACAGCCTTGTCGCCCATGGCATAGGTGAGATCGGCATCAAAAATGGTGGACTCGTTGGTGCCGGCGTAGTCGGTCGAAACCAACGGCAGATCGCTGTACTTGATGATTCCCTTCATGCCGTTCTCAGAGGCTGCCTTCATCACAGCCTTGACCTCATCGACGCTGGTGGCACGGGAAGGACCGAAGGTCAGATCAACCGCGGAGACGTTCGGCGTGGGGACGCGCATGGCGAAACCGGTGAGCTTGCCCTTCACCTCGGGGTACACGAGAGCAACGGCCTTGGCGGCGCCGGTGGTGGTGGGAACCATGTTCAGGGCCGCAGCACGGGCACGACGCAGATCGCGATGGCTGTTGTCCAGGATCCGCTGGTCACCGGTGTAACTGTGGATCGTGGTCATCAGACCCCAGTCGAGGCCGAAGGTCTGATCGAGAACCTTGACGATCGGTGCAAGGCAGTTGGTGGTGCAGCTGGCGTTGGAAAGAATCTTCCAATCTTCGTGGCGGTATTCGTGATCGTTCACGCCCACGACGAAGGTGCCGACTCCAGGGCCTTTACCGGGAGCGGTGAGGATCACCTTGCTGGCACCTGCCTCGAGGTGCAGGCTTGCTTTTTCGTCGGTGTTGAAGACACCGGTGGACTCGAGAACCAGATCGACACCCCAGTCTTTCCAAGGGCAGTTGAGGGGATTGCGATCGGCGAAAAACTTGATCTCCTTGCCATTGACGATCATGGTTTCGTCAGTGGTTTCGATCTGGACGCTGGGGTCGAGCTTGCCCAGAATCGAGTCGTAGGTCAGCAGGTGAGCGCTGGTCTTCGGGTCGGATGTGGAGTTCATGCCCACGATCTCGATTCCGGTATCAGCGCCGCGGCTGAGCCAACCCCGCATCACATTGCGACCGATCCGGCCGAATCCATTGATCGCAACGCGCAGGGTCATGTCAGAAGCGGGATTGCCGCAGAAGGGTTTTGGCCGCAGATCATACAGAAATAAGAACAAAAACCTTGTTCTGGCCCCAGCCGGATTGGTCAAAGCAACGGTCGATCTGTCCCAAAACAATCAGGACGACGCTGAAGGACTGCCTTATCTTTCAAGCCTCTGACTGCGTTCCTTGGCTCTCCTGCTCGACAGTCGCCAGCCCGTGCACTTCATCGGGGTCGGTGGCATCGGCATGTCAGCCCTGGCCAGGATCCTTGCGGATCGCGGGCAACCGGTGAGTGGATCCGACCCGCGGGACAACGCAACGGTGCAGAACCTGCGCGGACTCGGGGTGCGCATCTTCTCCGAGCAGACAGCCGCATCCATCAACGCCCTTCTCGCGTCATCCGATCAGGCACCGATCGTGGTGATCAGCACCGCGATCCCCGATACCAATCCGGAACTGATGCGGGCCCGTGAAAAAGGTCTGGACATCTGGCATCGCTCCGATCTGCTCGCCGCCTTGATCTCCCGGCAGCCGTCGATTGCGGTGGCCGGCAGCCATGGCAAAACCACCACCAGCTCACTGATCACCACCCTGCTGCATCAGGCCGGTGAAGACCCCACTGCCGTGATCGGCGGGATCGTCCCCTGCCTGGGCAGCAACGGCCATGCCGGTCAGGGTCGACTGCTGGTCGCGGAAGCGGATGAATCCGATGGCTCACTGGTGAAGTTCCAGGCAAGCCTTGGCTTGATCACCAATCTCGAGCTCGATCACACCGACCACTACGGCGGTTTGGACGACCTGATCACGACTCTGCAGCGCTTTGGAAATGGCTGCGGCCGCCTGCTGGCCAACCACGACGATCCGATCCTCCGGGAACACTTCCGCGCCGATGCCTGGTGGTCGGTCCGCAACAGCGACGACGTCGACTTCGCCGCCCTGCCTCTGCAGCTGGATGGAGACCGCTGTCGTGCCCGTTTCTTCGAGAACGGCAACGCCGTCGGTGAGTTCACCCTGCCGATGCCGGGCCTGCACAACCTGAGCAACGCCACGGCTGCCCTGGCCGCCTGCCGAATGGAAGGTCTGAGCCTGGACCGACTGATGGGAGGCCTGGCTGTGCTGCAGACCCCAGGGCGTCGCTTCGATCTGCGCGGCACCTGGCAGGGGCGCCACATCGTTGATGACTACGCCCATCACCCCAGCGAAGTGAGGGCAACTCTCGAGATGGCTCGGTTGATGGTGGACAGCGGCCGCAGCCCTCTGCCCAGCCCGCCGCGCCGGTTGCTGGCCGTGTTCCAACCCCACCGGTACAGCCGTACACAGGAGTTCCTCGGTGAATTCGCCCTCGCCCTGCAGAACTGTGACGCGCTGATGCTGGCCCCGGTCTATGCCGCAGGTGAGAAACCGATCGCAGGGGTCTGCAGCCGCACCCTGGCGGACCGTGTGCGGGCCCTGAGACCTGAGCTTCCCGTCCACGTGGCCGACAACATCGATGAGCTGGTCTCCCTCGTGCGGGACGCCAGCCGCCCTGAGGACCTGGTTCTGGCCATGGGAGCCGGTGATGTGAACAGCCTGTGGTCACGACTGTCCAGGACACCGGTGGCCGCCTGATCGGAATGCCTGGTCTCCCTTCCCGCAAGCAGGTTCCTCTCGCCGAGTTCACCACCTGGCGTGTGGGCGGACCGGCGGAGTGGCTGGCGGAACCCACCACCATCGAGGAGACGACCGCATGGCTGGACTGGGCGCATCAGAACGATCTGCCCTGCCGTGTGATCGGCGCCGGCTCCAATCTGCTGATCAACGATGAGGGCCTGAGCGGCCTCACCCTCTGCCTTCGCCGCATGCAGGGTGTGACGTTGGACGCGCGCAGTGGCCTGGTCCAGGCCCTCGCAGGGGAACCGATCCCGTCCCTGGCCCGCCGGGTCGCCCAGGCCGGTCTCCAGGGGCTGGCATGGGCCGTCGGCATCCCCGGCACGGTCGGCGGTGCCGCCGTGATGAATGCGGGTGCTCAGGGTGGATGCACAGCTGAATCGCTGGAATCGGTTCAGGTGATCCCGATGGCCGGTGGTGAAAGCTTCGAGCTCACACGCGACCAGCTCGCCTTCGATTACCGCCACAGCCGCCTGCAGAACGAACCCCTGCTGGTGCTTTCGGCCCGCTTCCGACTCGAGCCCGGGCACGACCCTCAGGAACTGAGGCGCATCACCTCAGACAACCTCAGCAAGCGCACCAGCACTCAGCCCTACACCCAACCCAGCTGCGGCAGCGTGTTTCGCAATCCTGAACCCCTCAAGGCCGGTCGGCTGATCGAGGACCTGGGCCTCAAGGGAACGCGGATCGGTGGCGCTGAGGTGTCCACCGTGCACGCCAATTTCATCGTCAACACCGGTGCCGCCACAGCCATGGACATCGACCGGTTGATCAGTTTCGTGCAGGCACGGGTGCACGAACGCCACGCACTATCTCTGCATCCGGAAGTGAAACGCCTCGGTTTCGCAACAGCGGCTTAATCTGCCGACTCCCTCAGCACCACGATGGCAGGGTTCGGACTACCCAATTTCGGTCAGCTGACCGAAGCCTTCCGCAAGGCCCAGCAGATCCAGCAGGACGCCCAGAAGCTGCAGGAGGAACTGGACGGAATGGAAATCGAGGGCAGCAGTGCCGATGGCCGCGCCAGCATCTGGCTTTCCGGCAATCAGCAGCCGCTGCGGGTGCGCCTCGATCCGGCGCTTCTCCAGGAGGGTCAGGACGCCTGCGAAGCCGCCACCCTGGAAGCCCTGCAGGCGGCCTACGACGCCTCAACCGCCACGATGAAGCAGCGGATGGAGGACCTCACAGGAGGACTCAACCTCAACCTGCCCGGGATGAGCGGCTGAGCTTCGAGAGTTCCTCCAGCCCTGTTGTGTAGAGGTCATAACGTTCCCAGTCCCTCCGGATGCCACAGCCGGGCTCAGCCCGATGCAGGCAGTCGCGGAAGCGACAGGGCCAGGGATCCAGCTGGTGACGCAACTCAGGAAACAGCAGGGCGAACTCCCTCGGTTCATCCGGCAGATCCGGTCGATTGAACCCTGGGGTGTCCGCAACGCGACATCCCTCAGCCAGAGGAAACAGCTCCACGTGCCGAGTGGTGTGACGACCCCGCTGCAGTCGTCCGGACACAGCTCCGACCCGCAACGCCAGGTGCGGCATCAGTCGATTCAGCAAGCTGCTCTTGCCAACACCGGAAGGACCGCACACGACCGTCAGCGGCGAGGCTGAGAGTCTCTGCCGCACCCGGTCGAGCCCCTCATCAGTCCTGGAGGAAACCGCAATCGGTGCGTAACCCCAGCCCTGCAGACGAACCTGAAGAGCCTCCAGATGATCCCGGCTCACCAGATCGGCCTTGGTCAGAAGCAGTTCAACAGCGAGGCCGGTGCGTTCGGCGGTGAGCAGAAACCGACTGGCCTGATCCGGATCGAAACCGGGCTGTTCGACAGCGAGGGCCACCACCACGGTGGAGGCATTGGCCACCGGGGGTCGGCTCAGCAGGCTGCTTCTGGCATCCACCCGAGCCACAACGGCGCGGCCCTGAACGCTGTCGATCGCCTCGACAACCACCCGATCGCCGACATGCACCAGTTCACCCCGATGGCTCAGACGGGTGCGTCGTGTGCAGAGCAGCCGCGGCGGAACTCCTTCTGGAGCCGAGTCCAGCTCCACCTCCAGATAATTCGCCTGCAACGCCACAACGATTCCGGTGGCATCGCTCACAGCTGATCAACCCCCGCAGACGACACGCAGAACGATCCAGCTGGAGGAGTCATCGGTGATCTCCACCCGGTGACCCGCTTCGCGCAATCCGGGGATCACCATCTCTTCAGGTTCGCCGCGATCCAGCTGGACATTGAGGAGATCACCAGGCTGCAAGGCTTCGAGAGCCAGTCGACAGCGGATGAAGTTCACCGGACAGGGCGTGCCCCTGAGATCCAGAGAACCGCTGCTCATCCCTTCTGACCGAACAGTCGGGCAAACAGCCCGCTGTTGTGGTGGTGATGCTGCTTGCCGCGGGCCGAATGATGACCGGCCAACTGCTCCAGCAGCCCTCGTTCAGCGTCCGAGAGACGACTCGGAAGCTGAACGGTGACCGTGATGCGTTCATCGCCTCGGGCGACGGGATTCCCCAGCTTGGGGATCCCCTTGTTGGACAGGGTCAGAACCGATCCGGGTTGGGTTCCAGCCGGGATCTCCAGCTCGGTGGGACCGTCAACGGTCTCCACTTCGATCGTGTCACCGAGGATCGCCTGCAGATAGCTGACGTTCACCTCGGTGTGAATGTTGAGGCCATCCCGCTTGAGACGGGGGTGGGGCCTCACGGTGAGAAACACGTAGAGATCCCCGGAAGGGCCGCCACGGGGGCCGGCATTGCCCTCGCCCGAGACCCGCAGACGGGTTCCGGTGTCGACACCGGCAGGGATGTTGATCCGCAGTTTCTTGCGGACCTGATGCACTCCCTGGCCACCGCAGGCTGAGCAGGGATCGGCAATCACCTGTCCGGTGCCTCCGCAGGTCGGACATTCCGCCACCTGGGTGAAACTTCCGAACGGCGTGCGGGTGGCGCGACGCACCTGACCGGCCCCTCCGCAGGTGCCGCAGGTGGTGGGTCCGCTCCCCGGCTTGGCCCCGCTGCCACTGCAGGTGTCACAGGTTTCCAGATGAGGGATCTTGATCTCCTGTTCCTGACCGAAGACCGCCTGCTCGAAATCGATGGTGAGGTCGTAGCGCAGATCATCGCCCTGCTGAGGACCACGTCGTCGCTGACGCCCCCCGGCCTGTGCACCTCCGAAACCGCTGAAGAACGTCTCGAACAGATCGGCGAAACCGCCCATATCACCCATGTCGGGCGCTCCGGCGGCACCGCCGAGTCCTGCTTCTCCGAACTGGTCGTACCGGGCCCGGCTCTGCGGATCGCTGAGCACTTCATAGGCCCTGCCGATCTCCTTGAAGCGATCCTCCGCACCCGCTTCCTTGTTGATGTCGGGGTGGTACTGACGGGCCATGCGGCGATAGGCCCGCTTCAGGGTGTCGGCATCCGCATCCCGTGCAACACCGAGAAGCTCATAGAAATCGGCCATCAAGAGTCCTCCGACTGGGACTGTTCCGGCTGGGGCTGTTCCGAATGGCTGTCGGCAGCTGGAGCATCACCGGAAGGACCCGGTCCCATCGACACCTTGACCATGGCGTGGCGCAAGACGCGACCGTTGAGGTGATAGCCGCGCTGCAGCTCCTCGATCACCACATCCTCGGGGTGCTCCGTGTTCTCTTCACGAAGAACAGCTTCATGGAGCGTGGGATCGAACTCCTGACCCACCACCTCCATCCGGGCGACCCCCTGCTGCTTCAGGACTTCGACCAGCTGCTTGTAGAGACCCTGATAGCTGCGATGGAGGGCCTGAGCCTCTTCACCCTCAGGGTTGAGCTGCTGACGGGCGCGCTCGAAGTTGTCGACAACAGGAAGGATCTCGCTCAGCGTCGAGCAGACCAGCTGCTGACGGAGATCATCCTGATCCCGGCTCTGACGCTTGCGGAAATTATCGAAATCAGCTGCGATTCGCATGTACTGACTCTGCAGGGCGTCGTGTTCGGCACGCAGGGTCTGCAACTCCTTCTCCAGCTGCTGCAGGCGCTCGGCAGGATCGACATCCGTTCCGGTGGAACCGGACTCAACCGGCGATTCCTGAACGTCTGGGGACGCGACAGGCTCCATCGACTCGGCGTTCTGGTCCTGCGCTGGGGTGGAGGCGTCGCCGCTCATGCTGACCGGTCAGGAATTGCTGCCTAGACATGTTGAAGGGCGACGCAGACATCCCACAAGTTGCGGAAGCCCGCACCTTCCACTTCACCTCCCGCCCGTGACCCTGGCCCGGCCGATTCCAGATGCCGAAGAACCGGCTCAGCAACGGCTGGAACTGGAACTGTTGCTGCAGCAGACCGTCCCCGGGCCGGAGCAGCTCAGCTGCTCGCGGCAGCTTCTCGAGGACGGAAGCACGGGTCTGGACGCGGATCAATGGCGCGCACTTCGGGCTCTGCCGATTGCGATCGACGACGACCATCTCGACATCGCCGTCCCCAGCCACTGGGATGAACAGGATCGAAGCGAGTTTCTGGCGCAGCATCCCGGCAACGGTCGGCAGATCCGCCTGCATCGCTCGCTGGAAAGCGATCTGAAGGCCGCACTCCAGAAGACGGAGACCCGCGAATCCGTCGAGCCGGTCCCGACGGCCTCCCCCTCGGTGGACCGGGCCGTCGAAGAGACGGCTGCCACCTATCTGGAGGAATTCACCGTCGATGGGGTGCTCGAGGAGGACCCTGAAGAGCAGGCCGAGCAGAGCAGCGGCACGATCGACCTGGAGGCGAGTCTGCGGGATGCCGACGCTTCACCGGTGGTGAGTCTCGTGGACAGGATCCTGCTGCAGGCGATGTCCGTCGGCGCCAGTGACATCCACGTCGAACCCCAGCAGAAGGGGCTGCGGCTGCGCTACCGACAGGATGGTGTGCTTCAGCAATACATCGAGCCGCTGCCGGGGCGGCTGATCCCTGCCGTCACCTCCCGCTTCAAGATCCTGGCGGACCTGGACATCGCCGAACGACGCCAGGCTCAGGACGGACGCATCCGCCGCAGGTATCGAGACCGGGTGATCGACTTCCGGGTCAGCACCCTGCCGAGCCGTTACGGCGAGAAGGTGGTGCTGCGTCTTCTGGACAGCGATTCAACGCAGCTCGGACTGGATCAGCTGATCTCCGATCCGATCACCCTCGACCTCGTGCGTGAACTGGGATCCAAACCGTTCGGAATGATCCTGGTGACCGGCCCCACCGGATCAGGCAAATCGACAACGCTCTACTCGCTGCTGGCGGAGCGAAACGACCCCGGCATCAACATCTCCACCGTTGAGGATCCGATCGAATACACGCTGCCTGGGATCACTCAGAGCCAGGTGAACCGGGATAAGGGATTCGACTTCGCGACAGCCCTGAGAGCCTTCATGCGACAGGACCCGGATGTGCTGCTGGTGGGGGAAACCCGCGATCTGGAAACCGCGAAGACTGCCATCGAAGCCGCTCTCACGGGCCATCTGGTGCTCAGCACGCTTCATGCCAACGATGCCCCGAGCACGATCGCGCGGCTGGACGAGATGGGTGTGGAGCCCTTCATGGTCTCTGCTGCCCTGATCGGGATCGTGTCCCAGCGTCTGATGCGCCGGGTGTGCACCGCTTGCCGGGAGCCCTACCGACCCAGCCAGATGGAGCTTGGACGCTTCGGTCTGATGGCAAGCGACGAAGCGAAGGTGACCTTCTTCCGGGCCCACCATCACACGCCGGGGACCTCCGTCTGTCCCCGCTGCAAGGGCAGTGGTTACAAGGGCCGGGTCGGTGTCTATGAAGTGCTGCGCATGAATGAGGACATTGCAACGGCAGTCTCCAAGGGGGCGACCACCGACGTGATCAGGCAGCTGGCCCTGGAATCCGGAATGAAGACGCTGCTCAGGTACAGCCTGGAGCTGGTGCGACAGGGCCACACCACCCTCGAGGAGGTGGGCCGCATGATCCTCACGGATTCAGGTCTGGAATCCGAGCGGAGAGCCCGGGCCCTCAGCACAATGACGTGCAGCGGTTGTGGCGCCGGCCTTCAGGAGAGCTGGCTCGAATGTCCCTACTGCCTGACGGAACGCCAGTGAGGAGATGGGTATGAATCTGATGATCGAAGACCTGATGGTGCAGCTGGTCGAAGCAGGCGGCAGCGATCTGCACATCGCCACCGGACAGCCTCCCTACGGACGTTTCAGCGGCGAACTGCGCCCGATGCTGGAGGAACCCCTGGAAGAGGAGGACTGCAACAGGCTGATCTTCTCGATGCTGAACAACAGCCAGCGCAAGACCCTCGAACAGACCTGGGAACTGGACTGCGCCTACGGACTCAGAGGCGTCGCCCGTTTCCGGGTGAACGTGTACCGGCAGAAGGGCAGTTATGCCGCCTGCCTGAGGGCCCTGGGCAGCAAGATCCCCAGCATCGAGGTTCTGAACCTGCCTTCGGTCGTGATCGAGACCAGCAAGCGTCCGCGGGGCCTGGTGCTGGTCACGGGACCCACAGGTTCCGGCAAGACCACCACCCTGGCTGCACTGCTGGATCACATCAATCACACCCGCAGCGAACACATCCTCACCATCGAGGATCCGATCGAATTCGTTTACCAGAGCGATAAGAGCCTGGTGCACCAACGCCAACTCAACGAAGACACCAGGAGCTTCGCCAATGCCCTGCGTGCGGCATTGCGGGAAGACCCAGATGTGATCCTCGTCGGCGAAATGCGAGACCTGGAAACAATCCAACTGGCCATCAGCGCTGCTGAAACCGGTCATCTTGTGTTCGGCACGCTGCACACCAGTTCGGCTGCCCAGACGGTGGATCGCATGGTGGATGTGTTCCCGCCAGGCCAACAGACCCAGATCCGTGTGCAGCTCTCGGGAAGTCTCGTGGCCGTGTTCTCCCAGACCCTCTGCCGCCGCCAGAATCCGGCTCCCGGTCAGTTCGGTCGGGTGATGGCACAGGAAATCATGATCAACACCCCGGCGACGGCCAACCTGATCCGGGAAGGGAAGACTGCTCAGCTCTATTCCCAGATCCAAACCGGTGGGGAACTGGGCATGCAGACGCTTGAAAAAGCGCTGGCGAACCTGGTGGCAGCAGGTGAAATCAGCATGGCTGAGGCCACTGCCAAAGCCAGCAAGCCGGCGGAACTGGAACGTCTGGTCGGTGATCCCTGACCGGCGCCGTACCTGACCGATGGCCAGCTTTGTTGCCACCTACACCGGGTCAACCGGACAGCCACGCACCCTGACCGTCAGGGCCGCTGATCTGAGCGAAGCGCGGAAACAGCTTCGGCGACGGGGCATCCGCGCCACCGACGTGAAGCCGAGTGGCAATGACACACGTGGAAGCGAGAAGAAAGACGCTGGTGGAGGGATGTCTTTCGATCTCGGCCGTGCCTTTGAAAAGGCACCCGGAGTGAAGGAGAAAGCCGTGTTCGCCAGCAAGCTGGCGGCCCTTGTGGATGCCGGGGTGCCGATCGTACGCAGCCTCGATCTGATGGCAACACAGCAGAAGCTGCCGATGTTCAAGCGAGCTCTGGTCAGGGTGAGCCTTGATGTGAATGAAGGCGTAGCTCTCGGAACCGCAATCAGAAAATGGCCGAAGGTTTTTGATCAACTGAGTGTCGCCATGGTGGAAGCCGGCGAAGCCGGCGGTGTGCTCGATGAGTCGCTCAAACGTCTTGCCAAACTTCTCGAGGACAACGCCAAACTTCAGAACCAGATCAAGGGTGCTCTCGGATATCCCGTCGCCGTTCTTGTGATTGCAATTCTGGTGTTTCTGGGCATGACAATCTTTCTGATTCCGACATTCGCTGGAATCTTCGAGGATCTCGGAGCCGAACTCCCAGCGTTCACCCAGCTGCTGGTCGACCTGAGCAAACTGCTGAGATCCGTGATGGCTCTCTACATCGTCGGCGCACTCCTGATTGCGGTTTGGATGTTCGCCCGTTATTACCAGACGCACAACGGACGCCGTCAGGTGGACCGGCTGATGCTGAAAGTTCCTCTCTTCGGAGAACTGATCATGATGACGGCAACAGCGCAGTTCTGCCGGATCTTCAGCTCACTAACACGAGCAGGCGTGCCGATTCTGATGTCTCTTGAGATCTCCAGCCAGACGGCAGGAAATTCCATCATCTCCGATGCGATCCTCGAATCCAGAGCTCTTGTCCAGGAGGGAGTTCTGTTGAGCACAGCCCTGATCCGTCAGAAGGTTTTGCCGGATATGGCACTGAACATGTTGTCGATTGGGGAAGAAACCGGTGAAATGGATAAAATGTTGAGCAAAGTTGCTGATTTCTATGAAGACGAAGTCAGCGCAATGGTGAAAGCGCTGACCTCAATGTTGGAACCAGCCATGATTGTCGTTGTGGGTGGAATCGTCGGCTCAATTCTTCTGGCGATGTACCTGCCGATGTTCACCGTGTTTGATCAGATTCAGTGAGGGCTTTCGAAATCGCCTGACCTGCCAACCAACCGCCACTCCAGCAGGCCTGAAAGTTGAAGCCGCCGGTCACGCCGTCCACGTCCAACAGTTCACCAGCCAGATAAAGACCGGGACAGCGTCGGCTCTCCATCGTGGCCAGGTTGACGTCCCCCAAAGCGACACCGCCGGCGGTGACGAACTCCTCCCCGAAGGGTCCACGCCCCTTGATCGACAAACGCTGCGCGCAGAGCAGCTCCACCAGTTGACGCTCCGCCTTCAACGGCAGATCGGCCCAACGGCGATCCGCCTCCACCCCAGCCATGGCCAGGAAAGCCTGCCAAAGCCGCCGTGGCAGATGCTCGAAGGGCTTGGCTGCTGAAAGAGTTCGCCTGGCCTGGTCCTGCCGCCATTGCTGGAGCCGTTGCTCCACCCCTTGACGACCCAACCCAGCACTCCAATCCAGCTTCAGCTCACCCCGATAACGGCTCTGATGCAGGGCCCTGGCCGCAAAGGCCGAGAGGCGCAACGTGGCCGGCCCACTCAGACCGCGATGGGTGATCAGCACCCGCCCGGTCTGACGGAACCGCTGGCTGCCCAGCTTCAGATCCAGACCCACATCGTCGATGGCGATGCCGCTGCAGGCAGTCAGTTCCGGCGCCTGCAGCGCAAGGCTGAACAGCGATGGCACCGGCGGCACCACCTGGTGCCCGAGGGCTTCCACCAGTTTTCGGCCACTGGGATGCCCTCCCGTGGCCAGCATCAAGCTGCGCGCATGCAAAGGCTCCAGGCCGCGGCCCTCGAGCACGAACCCCCGTTCAGGGTGAACGCGCACCCGCTGGACCATCGCCTTCGTGCGCAGTTGTACACCCGACGCCCTCGCCGCCTTCTGCAGGCACTGGATCACCGCCTCGGAACGGTTCTGCTGCGGAAACATCCGTCCATCGGGTTCCTCCACCAGGGTGAGCCCGTGCTCGTCAAACCAGGCAATCGCATCCCCGCAGGCGAAGTGGCTGAAGGGACCCCGCAACGGTCGACTGCCCCGGGGGTAATGGGTGGTCAGTTCGCGGGGGTCCCAGCAGGCATGGGTCACATTGCAGCGACCGCCACCGCTGATGCGCACCTTCTGGAGCGGCTCAGGGGTGCCCTCCAGCACCAGCACCTGCTGAACCCCCTGCTCTGCAGCCGTGATCGCTGCCATGTATCCGGCGGGTCCACCGCCAACGACGATCAGATCAAGCGGGCTGGAAGCGGAGGGCGACGCCGTTGTTGCAGTAGCGCTTGCCGGTGGGACGGGGTCCGTCATTGAACACATGGCCCTGATGACCACCACAGCGACTGCAGTGATACTCCGTGCGGGGGAGGATCAACTTGAAATCTAATTTCGTGGCGACGGCACCCTGCAGCGGTTGCCAGAAACTGGGCCACCCGGTGCCGCTGTCGAACTTCGCCTCAGAGGAAAAGAGGGGGAGATCACAACCGGCGCAGTGATAGGTCCCCGTCCTCTTCTCGTTGTTCAGGGGACTGGTGAAGGGCCGTTCGGTTCCCTCGTCGCGAAGCACGTTGTAAGCCGCGGGAGACAACCGCTGACGCCAGGTTTCCTCTGACAGATCCCACTGGGGATCATCAGCCTTGGACGCCGCCAGCACCTGCCGCGGTGTCCAGAGGGAGCCCACCAGTCCTGCGGACACCGCAACCAGAAGCGATCGTCTCGAGACAGCGAAGCTGCTGAAGGACATCATCACCGGATGAACAGAGCCGGTTCTAACCGGAGTGGGCCTTCACCGGCAGGCAGCATGGATCCATGAACACCGTCGCCACAGCGGACATCACAGGTGCCTTCCGATTCAGCGTCGCACCGATGCTCGACTGCACCGATCGCCACTTCCGGGTGCTGATGCGGCAGATCACCCGGAGGGGACTGCTCTATTCGGAAATGGTGGTGGCCCAGGCATTGCATCACACCGATCGACGGGACAGGTTGCTGGACTTCGACCCGGTGGAACACCCGATTGCCCTTCAGGTGGGCGGGGACGACCCGACCCTGCTCGCGGAGGCTGCCCGTCTCGCCAGCGCCTGGGGGTACGACGAGATCAATCTGAACGTGGGATGTCCCAGCCAGAAGGTTCAGGCTGGCAATTTCGGTGCCTGCCTGATGGCGGAACCCGATCTGGTGGCCCGCTGCGTCGAGGCGATGCGAAACGCAACCGATCTGCCTGTCACGGTGAAACATCGCATCGGCATCGATGATCTCGACAGCGATGCTCTGCTGACCGCTTTTGTGGATCGTGTGGCGGCAGCGGGTGCCAGCCGCTTTGCCGTTCATGCGCGAAAAGCCTGGCTGGAGGGACTGGACCCCAAACAGAACAGGACGATTCCACCCTTGCAGCATGAACGCGTGGTGGCGCTCAAGCGACGTCGCCCGGAGCTGGTGATTGAACTGAACGGCGGCCTGGAATCACCTGACGATTGTCTGGAGGCCCTTGAGATCTGCGATGGGGCGATGGTGGGACGCGCTGCCTATTCCCATCCCCTGCGCTGGACCAGCGTGGATGCGGTGATCTTCGATGAACGTCCCCGAACGATCCTGGCGTCGGATGTGGTGACAGGACTGATTCCCCACGCAGAGGCCCATCTGCAACGGGGCGGACGACTGTGGGATCTTTGCCGTCATTTGGTGCAGCTCGTGGAAGGGGTACGAGGTGCGCGGCATTGGCGCCGGGATCTCGGCAACCGGGCCCAACGACCTGGAGCCGATCTGCGGATCCTGGAGGAGGCCGGCCGCCAATTGCGAGACGCCGGCCTTTGAAGTCGAATCAGCCTTCGGCGCCGCCGTAACCGGAGTAGTCGTCACCGCCACCGCCGCCACCGGAGGAACCACGACGACGACGGCTGCGGCCATCGTCATAGTTGCCACCTTCACCGGCAGTGTCGCGGGAACCGGCGCCGTAACTGCGATCTTCCCAGCCGCGGGCACCGGATCGACGGTCAGCACCGGCATCACCGCCGCCTTCACGACCGCCACCGCCATAACCACCGCCGCCTTCACGACCGCCACCGCCCCGGTAGCCGCCGCCACCACCGCCGCCGTAGCCGCCGCCACCACCGCCGCCGTAGCCGCCGCCACCGCCGCCGCCGTAGCCGCCACCACCGCCGCCGTAGCCGCCGCCACCGCCGCCGCCGCGCCGAGGTGCACTACCGCGGGGCTCTGCCTTGTTGATCCGTAACGGCCGACCCATCAGCTCGGCGCCCTGAAGGCCCTCGATCGCGGCTTCCTCTGTTGCTTCATCCGCCATTTCCACAAAGGCGAATCCGCGTTTACGGCCGGTGTCCCGCTCTAGCGGAAGGGCGCAATTCACAACTTCACCGAACTGGGCAAACAGTTCGACCACATCTTCCTGCTCAGCGCGGAAGGGGAGATTGCCAACGAAAATGCTCACGTTTGAAGTGGACCGGGTACGAAAAAGTGGACCAAAAGGACCTGAATCATCGCCATGGGTCCTTGACTTCTTAGAGAAGCGCGTACCTCTGGCATATCAAGCGTAGACCCGGCCATGCAGACGGGTCATCCCGCTGTTTGAGATTCATGCAAACGCTGAGACCAGATCTCAAGCTGTTCATCCACCCGGTCAAATGCTGTACCCCCCTCACTGCGCCGGGCCGCGACGACCGCCTGCGGCTCAAGGGCGGCATAGAGATCGGCCTCAAAGGCTGGATGCAGGTCCTGCCAGGCCGTGAGGCTGAGGTCTCGCAGCAGACAGCCATCCTCGAGACAACGCCGGACCACGGCACCCACCAGTTGATAAGCCTCTCGGAAAGGAACGCCGCGGGCAACGAGATAGTCAGCAACATCGGTGGCATTGGAGAAATCCTCTCCCACCGCTTGATGAAGCCGTTCGGGGCGGAACACGAGACCCTCCTCGAACAGGATCGCCATTGCCTCGACGCAGTCGCGCGTGGTCCGAAACGCATCGAACAAGGCCTCCTTGTCCTCCTGAAAATCCTTGTTGTAAGCCAGGGGAAGACCCTTGATCATCGTCAGCAGACCCTGCAGATGCCCGAACACCCGGCCGGTTTTACCCCGAACCAGTTCCGGAACGTCAGGGTTCTTCTTCTGCGGCATCAGGCTGCTGCCCGTGGCGCAGCGATCACTCAGGCGCACGAATCCGAATTCCTCGGAAGCCCAGGCGATCACCTCCTCCGCCAGGCGGCTGAGATGAGCCATCACCAACGACGCTGCCGCACAGAACTCCACGCAGAAGTCGCGATCGCTCACGGCATCGAGACTGTTGGCGTAGATCGCATCGAAACCCAGTTGTGCCGCCGTCCGACGGCGGTCGATCGGCACAGGCGTACCGGCAAGGGCAGCAGCCCCGAGGGGGGAGATGTTGACCCGACCTCGCACATCCTGCAGACGGTCCCGGTCACGCTGCAGCATCTCGATGTAAGCCAGCAGATGGTGAGCCAGGCAGAGAGGCTGAGCCCGCTGCAGATGGGTGTAGCCCGGGATCAGAGTGCGTCGGTGCTGATCCGCCTGGGACCAGAGAGCCCGCTGCAGTCGAACCAGATCGGTGTCAAGACCGTCCAGGCGACGGCGTAGCCACAACCTCAGATCAGTGCCCACCTGATCATTGCGACTGCGCCCCGTGTGCAGCTTCTTGCCCACCGGCCCCAGCAGAGCGATCAAGCGCCGCTCCACAGCGAAGTGAACATCCTCATCGGCGAGACCGGGCTGAAACGTTCCCTCAGCCGCTTCGCGGCGGACCGTCTCAAGACCCTCCACCAGCTGATCGCCCTCCTCCGCGCTGATCACCCCGCAACCGGCCAGCATCCGGGCGTGAGCGATGGAGCCATCCAGATCCTCCTGGAGCAGGGTGAGATCGAATCCGATCGAAGCATTGAATGCCTCGATGAAGGGGTGGAGCCCCTGCTCGAAACGATCACTCCAGGTTCCCGCTGCACCTCCGGTCACTCCAGCTGCCATTGGGCCAATCCACAGTGTCTTCAGCTTGTCAGGCGGATGTCAGCCCTCAGAGCTGCGGTTGGGATCGGACGCTCGGCAGAGACACAGCCTCCGGCACCTTGAGCACCACCATTGAGGCATCGTCCTCAAGCTGCCGGTCAGCCCCGACGAAACGATCGAGACGCTCGAACAACGTGTTGAGAATTCCCTGAGACCCCTCACCACTGCGACAGGCGCTTTCGAGAGCACGGATCAGCCTCGCCTCATCGAAGCGGTCGCCGGTGATTCCCGGGGCCTCAGTCACGCCGTCGGTGTAATACAGAAGTACGTCTCCGGGCTCGAGACGCACCTCCCCGAGCCCGTAGTCCGCCTCGGGCTGCAGCCCGATCAGCAGACCAGCAGCGTCGAGACGACTGATGCTGCGCCTGTCCGCGCGCCAGAGGAGCGGGGGATTGTGCGCCGCGTTGGCATAGCGGAGCTGACGGGTCCGGGGATCGAAATCCGAATAGAAGAGCGTCACGAACCGGTGCGACTGCGCCAGATCCTCCTGAGCGAGCTGATTGAGATCGTGAAGAATGCGATGGGGAGGCAGTCCGCTCAGCACCTCAGCCCGCAGCATGCCGCGCAGCATCGTCATCAGCAGTCCGGCAGGGACGCCCTTTCCCATCACATCTCCCATCACCAGAGCCCAGCGACCCCGCTCACGACGACGTCCGATCAGCTCGGGACGCGTCGGGATGAAGTCGTAGTAGTCCCCTCCAACCTGAAAAGCCGGACGGCAACGTGCCGCCAGCTCCACCCCCTCGATGACGGGACATCGATCCGGGAGAAGCTGGGCCTGAATCTCGGCTCCGATGCTCAGCTGCCGATCGACCCGCTCGTGGCGACGGGCTTCCTGAAGCATCTGGTCATTCTCGATGGCGACGCCTGCGAGATCGGCCACAAGTTGTGCATGACGGCGATGGACATCGGTCCAGACCAGATCACCATCCTGATCGAACACGTACAGACGTCCCCTGGGGCGACCTCTGGCAACAACGGATGTGGCGAACATTCCGGCCTTGGGCAACTGCCGCTGAACGAGGCGATCCATGGCGAGAAGCTGACTGTCTTCCGTTCCGAACCCGGCAGCCTGCCCAGGGGTGAATCCCGACAACCGGCGCAGCAACTCCTGACATGGCTCCAGAGGCACAGCCTGAAGCTGATCTCGCCAGAGCCGACCATCCGCCTGGAACGGCACGAGAACCGCCCCTTCCACATTCACCAGACGAGCGGCCACCACCGGAACCAGCTCAAGAAAGCGATTCAGATTGGTGAAACTGCGGAGAGCGAAAGCCAGGGAAACCAGCAGATCCTGATTGCGCTTCTGCTCGCGGCTGAGGCTGTCGAACAACTGCCGCAGCGATGCCATCGCCTGCGGCGTGGGGTTGACTCCTCGAACCGCAGGAGTCGGATGCCGACGGGGCGGCTTGCTGCTCACGGCTCAGCCCCCCAAGAGGCTGCAAGGTAGCAATGCCTCAGCGACCAGCCAGCAAAGCTTCCACGAATTCAAAGCTGTTGAAGGGCCTCAGATCCCGGATCCCTTCGCCGGCTCCAATGAAACGGATCGGCAGGTCTGCTTCTGAAGACACGGCCAACGCCACTCCACCGCGGGCCGTGCCATCCAGTTTGGTGATCACGACACCAGTGAGCCCGGCCGCATCGGCGAAGGCCATGGCCTGCCGCAACCCGTTCTGACCCTGGCTTGCGTCCAGCACAAGCAACGACTCCACATTCGCCTCCGGCGCCAGACGATCGATGATCCTCCGCACCTTGGACAGTTCCTCCATGAGGTTGTGTTTCGTCTGCAGACGACCGGCGGTGTCCACGAGCAGGAGATCACTGCCGCGGGACCGGGCGGCACCGATGGCATCGAAGACAACAGCAGCGGGATCCGCGTTGCTGCTGGGGTTGGAGACGACAGGAACATCACTCCTCTGTCCCCAGACCTCCACCTGCTGAACGGCAGCGGCTCGAAAGGTGTCAGCAGCTGCAATCAGAGCGGTGTAACCACTGCGAACGGCAAGATTCGCGAGTTTGCCGAGGGTGGTGGTCTTACCGACGCCGTTCACACCGACCATCAGCCAGATGTTCAGGGTTCCCCGTTCCGGAGCCAGCAGGTCCACACCGCTCGACCGGATCGGTGCATCAAGAAGGCCACGGAGCTGTTCCTTGAGGAAGCGGATCCCCTCGCTGGGGTCGACCACGTCCTGATTCATGCGTTGTCGGAGGGCCTCCAGCACCTGATCCGTCGCTGTCACCCCGGCGTCAGCTCGCAGCAGAAGTGTCTCCAGATCATCGAGCACCTCGGGAGTGAGAGGGTCATCCCCCAGGTTCTCGAGCAGCCCTGTGACAAATCCCTGGCGCGTCTTCTCCAGACCTTGACGCAACCGACTGAGCCAGTCGATCTCTTCGAGGGAGACCTGATCAGCGCGTCGTCCCTGCGCCGCGAGCACTTCCGCTGACCAGGTGAATGCATCGTCAAAGTCCCCGAGGCTGGGCTCCGCGGAGTCATCCGGAGAGGCTGTCGGCGCGGGCGTCGGCGAAGCTGTCGGCTCGATTTCAGCCGCACGGGCATCCTGATCCTGCTGACGCTGAAGGCGCTGAGCCGCGGCCTGCTCCAGCAGGGAAGGGCCTGATGTCGGAACCGGCGCAGAGGTTGGAACAGGACTGGGTGTTGGCGTCGGACTCGGCGTCGGGACCGGAACCGGCGCGGACTGCTCGGCGCTCTGTTGCTGTTTGAGACGCGCGTAAGCCTCACGTGCCCAGACGAGAGCGTCGTCTTCCTTGACCTGCGGCACGTCCGACGGCTGCTCCATCGGGGTCTGCTCCGAAACCGGCTCCGCTGTTGGTTCCGGACCGACCGGCAACGGAGTGGGCTCCGGGGTCGCTTCGGGCTCTGGAGTCGGGGCCGCTTCAGTCCGACGTTGGAACCAATCGAACACCATCAGGCTGATGCGGTGGATGCAGCGTTCTGGAACCGCCTCAGAACACCATTGATCATGCGTCGGCCCTGCTCATCGCTGTAACGGTTGGCCAGTTCCACAGCCTCGCTGATCGCCACGGGTGCAGGAGTGCTGAGATCCGTCAGATCAACCACCGCCAGTCGGAGGATGTCGCGGTCGATGCGGGGCAGGCGGTTGAGCCTCCAACCCTCCATCACCTGATCCAGTCGGGTGTCGATCGCAGAACGCCGCTCCATCACCAAGCGAACCCTGGAAAGAGCGTCCTGGCGGATCTGCTCCTGATCGGCCAGAAGCAACAGACGAGGAAGGTCAAGACAGGCGGAGAGACCGTTCAGCACCTGCTCTGCTGCGCTGATGGATGAACGCAGATGCGATGTCACCGTGGCGGTCGGCACCGACACATCCTGGTTGAGCTCACTGTCCAGCAGGCTCTGCTGTGCACGTTCGAGATCGGCCGCACTGCCGTCCAACGTCTCGCGCCAGAGGATCATGAGGCTGTCGAGAGCCTTCTGAAGCAGGCCATCCATCGCCGGCTGTTCCGCCAGAGCTGCATCGGTCTCCGACGTCTGCCCCAACACCAGCAACGCCAGTTCGCGGGCGAGGGATCTTGAGTGCATGGAATCAGGCGGTGGGTGAAACGGAGGAACGAAGCTGGGCGATCAGGCTGGAAAAACTGCGGTTTGCCTGGGTTTCGCGCTCATCGGGATTGACGATGCCAGCCGAAATGATCGTGCGGAAGGCCTCCTCCACAGAAATATCAAGCTCACGCACCGAACCTTCAGGCACAAGCGTGTACCACCCGGTGGTCGGATTCGGCGCCGTTGGAATGAAGACGCTCAGCAGCGGCTGTTCGAGGTCCGATTGCAGAGACGGACCGACCTGACCGGTGACGAAGCCGACGCTGAACAGTCCTTCACGGGGGTATTCGACAAGGACAACGCGACGGAATCGGGTTGAGTTGTCGCGCAGAACGGTCTCGAGCAGTTGCTTGAGGGTTTTGTAGACCGACCCGGCAAGAGGGATTCTGGTGAGCGTGCCCTCGCCGAACTCGAGCAGCCATCGGCCGACGATGTTCCTGGCCATCAGTCCGATGAGCAGGATCCCCATCAGGGGGACGGTGAGTCCCAGCGCCAGGTTGATCAGATCCTGGAGCAGAGGGTTGAGGGTGATGAACGGGTTGAACTGCTTCGGGATCGATGTCAGGAAGGCCAGCACGAAGCGGCTGACGATCGTCGAGAGCCAGATGGTCGTGGCAAGGGGGATGACCACCAGAAGTCCGGCGATCAGATCGTTCTTCAGATCCTGCTGAAGCCTGGCGGTCAGCGGCTGATCAGGTCTGGGGTTGGACTGGACCAAGGAGCTTCTGAGCCCAGAGTCATTTATGCGTCCAACCTAACCAGCGCTCAGAGCACAGCGGCCAGGGCAAGCAGCGTGAATGAGATCGCCAGGACGACGGCACTGGCCGTGCCACCGATGGCACGCTGGCGACCCGAACGGCTCTGCTGACTCTCCAGCTTCTCGATCTGGTCATCCATCTGTGCGATCTGGGTGTCGATCATCGTTTCGGCCGCACGCTTCTTGTCCTCCGCCGATGCGTCGGACGCCAGCTGACCGGCCTGAGCGAGCTGTTCACCGAGCTGTTCCACCTCCTTGGGGTTCTCGCGGAAGCTGCGGGCATCCTTGACGGCCTGCCGTCCCTGCTCAAGACGTTCGGCAGCCGGACCATCGGCAGCGTCAGCTCCCAGGGAGAAAGGAACAGCCACGATCATCGCCAGGGCCAGAAGCGAGGAGATCGCACAGACCACGAGACGCAGCGGTGTGAGTCGACGTTCTGGAACGTCGACACGCGAACCGATCAGAGCGATCAGCAACCCCATCAGTCCCAGCGGAGACAAAGCCACCAACGGTCCGACGATCTGCGGTTTGGTTGTCTCGTCCGACCAGTCCACACCGACCAGAAGAGCCACCATCTGCAGAACGAGGATGACGACCATGGTGAGGCCGAGCCAGCGGAGCAGAGGCGTCAGCCGGCCGTTGGAGGGGCCTCCCATCTCGAACTCAGTCACGGGACGATGCAAAAGCGTCCAACTTTAGGGTTGATGTCCGTCGTGAACAGCGATCCTCAGATTGGCCTCAGCGTTGCCCTGAAGCAGCGGGCGCGAGAGGAGGGCTTCGAGCCTGTCGGCATCGCCCGTCTCCCAGGGAGTCCGAGACTGCAGATGCGGACAGCGGCTCTGGAGCGGTGGCTCGAATGCGGTGATCATGCGGACATGGCCTGGATGGCCTCACCGCGCCGCCGCGATCCGAACCTGCTCCTGCCCGGATTGGCCAGTCTTCTGGCCGTTGGACTGAACTATCACGTCGAGACAGTGCCGAAACCAGGACGACTGCGCGTTGCGCGGTATGCCTGGGGACGGGACTACCACCGGGTGGTGGATCAGCGGCTCAGACGCGTGGGCCGCTGGCTGTCAGAGCAGCGTCCGGATTGCCGATGGCGCGTGTGCGTCGATTCGGCCCCACTCCTGGACAAGGCCTGGGCTGAGGAGGCCGGTCTGGGCTGGATCGGAAAGCACAGCAACGTAATCAGCGCCCAGGAGGGGTCCTGGATGGTTCTGGGACATCTTCTGACCACCGAAGAGCTGACACCGGATGAACCCGCCCGCTCCCTCTGCGGACGCTGCACCGCTTGTCTGGACGCCTGCCCGACGGACGCGATTCGCGAACCCTTCGTTGTCGACTCAGGGCTTTGTCTGGCGTATCACACCATTGAAAACAGGTCCGCTCGTCTTCCTGAATCGATCAGCGAAGCGCTTGGCCCCTGGGTCGCCGGCTGCGACATCTGCCAGGAGGTGTGCCCCTGGAACCACCGATCACTCCCGAGCACCAGAGATCCTGAACTGCAGCCGAAACCCTGGCTGATGGATCTGACCCGGGACCAGGTGCTGAGCTGGGATGACGATCACTGGGACGAGCAGCTGAGAGGGTCGGCTCTGCGGCGGATCAAACCGTGGATGTGGAGGAGAAATGCGGCAGCTGCACGCATGAGTGAGCCCCCTACGATTTAAGGAACGACTCCACTCCATGGGATCCAGCCGAACGCCTATCAGCAGAGGTCTGCAAGCAGCGCTCGTCCTGGCAGGAACTCTGACTCTGGCTCTGCCGGCAAGAGCCATGGTTCCCTACGTCTACCTCCCGACATCCGAGGAACTGACGGGATCTGCCATGGGGATCGGGCGCACGGCCGCTCAGCTTCTGCAGTTCGATCAACCCCGTGAGGCCGCGAAACTTGCCGCGCTGGCGGTTCGCCTCAATCCGCAGGACGAAAGGCTCTGGTCCGTGCTGGCTGAAGCCCAGCTGCGCAACGAACAACTCGATCAGGCCAGTTTCTCACTGGCTCGCGCCAAGGATCTCAATCCAGAGAAGGCGGGTCTCTGGTTTGCGGAAGCCGCGATCGCCCTGCGGGCTGAACGTCCGGAAGAGGCGATCCCACTGATTGACAGGGGCCTTGCACTCGACCCCGACAACCACGCGGCCTACTTCGATCTCGGGAATGCCCGGATCATGCAAGACGAACTGCCGATGGCGCTGAAGTCATTTGAGAAAGCCACCGCGCTCAAGAAGGATTTCTGGGAAGCCCTGAACAATCAGGCTCTGGTGCTTTACGAGATGGGCAACCGAGATGAAGCGATCCGCCGCTGGCGTCGGGTGCTGAAGATTGAAGTCAACGCGGAACCGATGCTGGCTCTCGCTGCCGCTCTGTATCAACAGGGTAAGAGCACCAGCAGCGAAATCCTGACCCTGGCGCAGGACGCCCTGGCCAGCGATCCGAATTACGTTCTCGCACCGCATCAGGAGGAACAGCTGTGGGGCTATCGGATCCGTCAGGCAACAGCCAAATTGCTGGCTGAACCGGAACTGGCCGCCAGTGTGGAGCGGGCACAAGCCAACGCCACATGGAAGAAACGCCGCTGATCATCTGTAGGCTGAGCGCCTTCCGCCCAGGATTCAGCGGACGAGATGGCTGAGGAGCGCGTTCAACCGATCGCCCTGCATCAGGAGATGCAGCGCTCCTACCTCGAATACGCCATGAGCGTGATCGTGGGCCGGGCTCTCCCTGATGCCCGCGACGGCCTGAAGCCGGTGCAGCGGCGCATCCTCTATGCGATGCAGGAGCTCGGCCTCACTCCGGACCGGCCCTACCGGAAATGTGCCCGTGTCGTCGGAGACGTGCTCGGCAAGTACCACCCCCATGGCGACCAGGCCGTCTACGACGCCCTCGTTCGTCTGGTGCAGACCTTTGCGAGCCGCCATCCACTGCTGGATGGTCATGGGAACTTCGGATCGGTGGACGACGATCCAGCGGCCGCCATGCGGTACACCGAAACACGCCTGGCACCGATCGCTCACCAGGCCCTGCTCGAGGAGATCGGCGATGACACCGTCGACTTCGCTCCCAATTTCGACGGTTCCCAGCAGGAGCCCACCGTGCTGCCGGCGCAGCTCCCCTTCCTGCTGCTGAACGGCTGCTCCGGAATCGCGGTGGGGATGGCCACCAGCATTCCGCCCCACAACCTGGGGGAGGTCGTGGATGGTCTGATTGCCCTGATCCGCCAACCCGATTTCAGCGACGACAAACTGCTGCAACTGATTCCAGGCCCTGATTTCCCCACCGGTGGTGAGGTGCTGCTCAGCGCGGGGCTACGGGACACCTATCTGCACGGCCGAGGCAGCATCCCGATGCGGGGAATCGCCCATATCGAGGAGGTGCATCCAGGCAAGGGACGCCACAAACGCAATGCCGTGGTGGTGACCGAACTTCCCTATCAGCTCAGCAAGGCGGGCTGGATCGAGAAGCTGGCGGAATCGGTGAATGACGGAAAGATCGGTGGGATCGCGGACATCCGTGATGAAAGCGACCGCGAGGGAATGCGGGTGGTCGTGGAACTGCGCCGGGATGCCGACCCTCAGAACGTGTTGAGCGATCTGCAACGTCGCACCGCTCTCCAGAGCAACTTCGGAGCCATCCTTCTGGCGCTTGTGGATGGTCAGCCCCAGCAGCTTTCCCTGAGACAACTGCTCCAGACCTTCCTGGATTACAGGGAGCTGACGCTGATCCGAAGAACCAGCCATGCCCTGAGAAAAACCGAAGACCGCCTGGAGGTGGTTGAAGGACTGATCACAGCGCTGAACAGTCTTCAGGCTGTGATCACCATGATTCAGGAAGCAGCGGATGCCGCCTCGGCCAGAGCGAGTCTGATGGTGCGCCTCGATCTGAACGAACGTCAGGCGGACGCGGTGCTGGCCATGCCGTTACGACGTCTCACAGGTCTGGAGCAGGACAGCCTGCGCAAGGAGCTCGACGATCTGCGGAGCGAACGGGATCGTCTGAAGCTGCTGTTGGAGAACCGCGATCAGTTGCTCGACACCATGGTTGCGGAACTGAAAACACTGAAAAAGCGCTTCGCCACCCCTCGCCGAACCCGTCTTGTGGAGGGAGGTGATGCCCTGATGGCGGAACGAGCCGCCAGTCAGCGCCCGAACACCGAACTGCTGCGGCAACAGGCTCTGGCGGCCTTGCCTGGAGATGCGCGGTTGCTGATCCAGGCCGATGGTCAGGTGAAGGTTGTTTCGCCTCAGGTGCTGGGCCGGATGCACCTCAGCGAGCCCTGTCCTCTCGGGGATGAACCCTCACCGGCCAGGCTGATCCTGCCGATCGAACCTCCTCCACGCCTGCTGGGGATCAGCAGCAGTGGACGGGTCGCATCGCTGCGGTGGGAATTCGCCGGACAGCAACCCGGTTCCCTGGAGCGGTTTCTGCCCACAGGACTGGAAGGTGACCCACTGGTGTCCATCGCTGAACTGCCCGACGGCGATGGATCCGATCTCAGTCTTGGTCTGCTCAGCAGCGACGGGCGTTTCAAGCGCCTACCGATGAGTGAAGTGCTGGATCTCTCCGGACGCGCCACCAGCGTGGTGAAGCTGAAGGAAGGCGTCGAGCTGGCATCCGCACTGATCTGCCGGGAACACAGCGATCTTGTGCTGGTGTCGGATCTGGGAAGGATTCTGCGACTTCCGGTGAATGAAACAACACTGCCGTTGATGGGTCGTCTGGCCCAAGGTCCGATGACGATGCGCCTGCTGCCGGGAGAACAGCTCGTCGGAGCTCTCTGCATCAACGTGGCGGAACAGGACCCGACTCTGTTCATGGTCAGCGGCAAGGGACGCATGACCCGCCTCGACATCACTCCGCTGCGCCGTTGTCAGCGTGGAGACCTCGGCTGCATGGGAGTGAACCTTGGATCGGATGACGACAGGATCAGGGGCATCAGCAACGGTGACGCCCTGATCGGACTCATCTCGGACCGGAGCCGTCATGGTCGACTGGAAACCGGTGAAACCGCCCTCAGCTCGCTTGGAGGTGACTTCACCGATCAAATCGATCTACGCAGCGGCGAAGCCATCCGCTCGGTCGTCCCTCTGACGCGCCGCTGATCAGCGACCGGCGATTCCAGCGGGCTCCAGCATCAGTTTGCTGTTGAGAAGCTGTTCGTCCATCGGAATTGGATAATCGCCATCGAAACAGGCTGTGCAGAAATTGCCTGATTCAGCCTGAGCCGCCTCCACCATTCCTTCCTTGCTGAGATAAGCGAGTGAATCGACCTTGAGGTGTTCCTGAATCTCCTCGAGAGTGAGCCTGGCAGCGATCAGCTGATCCTGCGTGTCGGTGTCGATGCCGTAGAAGCAGGGATGGGTCACGGGCGGGGAACTGATGCGCATGTGCACCTCCGTGGCACCGGCGTCCCTCAGGGCAGTCACCAGTTTGCGACTGGTGGTGCCTCGAACGATGGAGTCATCGATGACGACCACCCGCTTGCCGGACAGCACATCCGGTAATGGATTGAGCTTGACCCGGATGCCGGCCTCCCGCATCGCCTGGGTCGGCTGAATGAAGGTGCGACCGACATAGCGGTTCTTGATCAGCCCATCCCCGTAGGGAATGCCGCTCTCCTGTGAGAACCCGATGGCTGCGGGAATACCCGAATCCGGAACACCGATCACCAGATCGGCATCAACGCAGGATTCGCGCGCCAGAGTGCGGCCGATGCGCTGGCGATAGCTGTAAAGCGATTCTCCGAAGAACTGGCTGTCCGGACGAGCGAAATAGATCATTTCGAACACGCAGAGCCGATTCGGCTCAACACTCCAGCTCTGGCGTTCCGGAACGATGTCTCCAGCACGAAAGCGCACCAGTTCGCCGGGTTGAACATCATCGACGTAGCGGGCTCCGATGATCTCAAGCCCGCAGGTCTCACTGCTCACCACCCAGTGCCCGGACTCAGGCTCGCCGAGATGACCGAAGACAAGCGGACGAATGCCGTACCCGTCGCGGATGGCGAACAGCCCCTGCGAGGTGCCGATCACCAGGCTGAAAGCTCCCTGGCAGAGCTTGAGCGCTGAACGGATGGCTTCGGGCCAGTCGAGACCGCGATCAACCGCCTGCTGAACGGCGAATGCGATCAGTTCCGAATCGGTGGTGGATGTGAACTCGGCCTGTCCGTCATCGACCGCCTGCCGAAGCTCCGCCGCATTGACCAGGTTGCCGTTGTGGGCAAGGGCGAACGCCCCCAGGCGGGTCATCAGCACCACCGGCTGCGCATTGCAGACCCGACTGCTGCCGGTGGTCGAATAACGGTTATGACCGATCGCCAGATCCCCTGGCATCCGGGCAAGCACCTCCTGGTCAAACACCTGGCTGACCAGGCCCATGTCTTTATGCAGACGGACCTTGTCCTGATTGAACACGGCAATGCCAGCCGACTCCTGGCCTCGATGCTGAAGCGCATAGAGGCCGAAGTAAGCCAGGTTGGCCACAGGCTGCTCCACCGCGAGAACGGCAAAGACTCCGCAGGCCTCCTCCATCCGATCGGGACGCTCCCCCACGAGCTGCTGCACAGGGCGCCTCGACTTCAGAAATCCTTCACAATTCTGCCCCACGCCCTGCCGCCCCCAAACGACGGGGCAACGCATCCTCATGGATTCGGCGCAGGCTCTCGACCGAATGATCCAGGACATCCCGATCCGCGAGACGCCAGTGCAGGCGAGCATCCTGCTGAACAACACCCAGAGGGGTGACCGGACAGGCCGGCGACGAGAGAACCAGACGCTCCCAGGCCTCGAGAGAGGCCTGTTTGACGGACACCACCACACGCGCACCGCCTTCACCGAACAGCAGCCGCTGCACTGAACCGCTGAACGGCGAGAGATCCAGGGCAACACCAAGCCCTGAAGCGATGCAGCACTCCGCCACCGCCACGGCCAGACCACCATCACTGCTGTCATGCGCTGACGCGATCAGACCCTGACGGATCGCCTGTCGCAGCAGGGTCTGAACAGACCGCTCCAACGCGAGATCAACCCGTGGCGGACGTCCGGCCAGGGTGCCGTTGACGAGCTGCTGATAACTGCTGCCAGCCAAGCCGACCCGTTCATCCTCACGCTCCTCCGGTGGAACCCCCAGAAGAACTACGGAGTCCCCGACTTCACACCAACCGAGACCCACCACCCGACGGATGTCCTCAACCAGCCCGACCATGCCCACCACAGGCGTGGGATGAATCGGCCGTGCCGACCCGTCATCCCCCCGGGTTTCGTTGTAGAGGGAGACATTCCCCCCCGTAACGGGCGTTTCCAATGCCCGGCAGGCCTCTGAGATCCCGCGGCAGGCCATGGCCAACTGCCAGTAGCCAACAGGTGTTTCAGGAGATGGGAAATTCAGGTTGTCGGTGACCGCCAGCGGTTCGGCACCGACACAACTGAGATTGCGCGCCGCTTCGGCGACGGCGGCCATCGCACCCCGCTCAGGATCAAGCGCGACCCAGCGGTTGGGGCAATCGACGGTGGCCGCGACGCCTCGCTGAACAGCCTGAAGGGATCGCTCTCCCTGCTGAGGCCGCAGACGCACCACCGCGGCATCCGCCGCACCGGACGACACCACGGTGTTGGCGAGCACCTGCTGGTCGTACTGGCGATAGACCCAGCGCTTGCTGGCGATCGTGGGGTCATCGAGGAGAGCAAGCAGAACGGAGCCCGGATCGTTCAGCTCTGGAAGATCCCGTTCCTGCCACTGCCAGAGCAGCTGCAGATCCGCAGGAGCCTCCTCCAGCAGATCGTGCTGTTCAACCGGTGTGTCATCCGCCAGGGCAGCTGCAGGCACCTCCGCAGCCACACCGCCCTGATGCAGAACCCGCACCAGCGGCTCATCCAGCACCCGTCCGACCACGGCAGCCTGAAGGCCCCAGCGATGAAAACGCTGCATCAGCCGTTCCTCGCAACCGCTCTTGACCACGAACAACATCCGCTCCTGCGATTCCGACAACAGGAACTCGTACGGCGTCATGCCGCTCTCCCGGGCCGGCACGCGATCAAGGTCCAGTTCCACACCAAGACCACCCTTGGCAGCCATTTCGGAGCAACTGCAGGTGAGGCCGGCCGCTCCCATGTCCTGAGCAGCCACCACATCACCGCTGGCGAAGGCCTCCAGACAGGCCTCGATCAGACCTTTCTCCAGGAAAGGATCCCCCACCTGCACCGCCGGACGGTCGTCCAGGGAATCCGCACTGAGTTCCGCACTGGCGAAGCTGGCCCCCCCCATGCCATCACGACCGGTGGTGCTGCCGACGTAGACGACGGGGTTCCCGATGCCGGCCGCACCGGACTTCACGATCTCACCGGTCTCCATCAGACCGAGCGCCATCGCATTGACCAGGGGATTGCCGGCATAGGAGGGATCAAAGGCAACCTCGCCGCCGACGGTGGGAACGCCGACACAATTGCCGTAATGAGCGATCCCGGCGACGACGCCCTCCATCAGGCCGACATTGGCGGGATCCTCCAGAGGTCCGAACCGCAGCGCATTGAGCAAGGCAATGGGTCGGGCTCCCATCGTGAAAATGTCCCGCAGGATGCCGCCGACACCGGTGGCCGCCCCCTGGAAGGGTTCAACAGCCGAGGGATGGTTGTGACTTTCGATCTTGAAGGCAAGGCGATGCCCGTCGCCGAGATCCACCACACCAGCGTTCTCCCCTGGCCCGACGAGAATGCGCGGTCCATCGGTGGGAAACCCGCGGAGCAGGGATCTGGAATTGCGATAGCAACAGTGCTCCGACCACATCACGCCGAACATTCCCAGTTCGGCTCGGTTCGGAGCTCGCCCCAGACGTTTGCAGATCTCCTCCCAGTCTCTGGGCTTCAGTCCCTCGGCCCGCACCGCTTCAGCAATGTCGTATCCAGGGGCATCGGGAGCAGCGACCACCAGTCTGAGAGCACCTTGCACCAGTGTTGCCGACCATGCGTCAGCCGCTCAGACCCAGGGATCCTCATCCCGGTCCTTGCGACGCGACGGCTGAGGTTGATTCCAGAGTTCATCCTCCCAATCCTCGAGAGGATCAGCGTCGTCCAGGCGGGACCTGGATGGTGCTGATGCCGGTGAACCCTCCTCCTGCCAGGGAGGCTCATCAAGCCAACCCTCAAGCCTGTCGCCGGCCCGATCTCCCATCTGACGCAGCTGATCACGCCATCGCTGCGTGCGTTGCAGCAGGTCCTGGCGAAGACTGGACCGATGCAGAGGCAGATCCTCCAGTGTGGTGAGCCCTGTGGAAACCACACCGGGACGCTGATCAAGAATGCGATCCGGAGTCAGCCGCCAGCGGGAGCTGCCGGGCAGGCGTGGATCACTGCGGGCAACGAGATACTCGCGGATCGCTCCGGTTGCCGTTGTGAAACTGAGATCCACCAGAGTGCCCAGCCGATCACCATGACGGTTGATCAGATCCGCATCGATCAGCGTCGGAAGCCGATCAAGGGTGGCCTGATCACTGACGGAAGGATCCCCCCGCACGAACACCTGCTGATCTGTGAATCCACAGCATTGATCAAGCCTCCAGACATCACGGCTGAGCCGTAACGCCGATGGCCGGCTGACCCAGCCGAGCAGACGATGCACCGGTGGATGCATCCACACCATCACACCGGGGCCGTGATCAAGCCCACGATCACAGCGGACGGTGTGATTCAGAAGATCGCTGAGCAGAAGCTGGTCGGGAAGACTCAAGTCAGGAACGGATCTGAACGGGCATCACCAGATAGGTGAAGCTCTCAGTTTCACCTTCCGGCTTGAGCACCGCAGGAGTTGTCGGTGCATTGCAGTGAAGAACCACCTGATCAGTGCCGAGAGCCTTGAGACCATCCAGCAGGTAGCGAACGTTGAAGGCGATCTGCATGGCATCACCGGTCAACGTGGCTGGAAGCGACTCGGATCCCCTGCCCACATCCTGAGCATCAGCACTGAGCTGGATCACTCCATCATCAGGTTGGGTGCTGAATTTGACGACATTGTTGTGCTGATCCGCCAGAACAGCGATCCGCTCCAGGGCGGCGATCAGAGCACGGCGATCAAGACTGATGGTTCGCGTGAATCCATCCGGAATCAGCTGCCGGTAATTGGGATATGTGCCTTCCAGCGTGCGGCTGGTGACCATCTGATCAGCAGCCAGGAACACCACCTGCCCGCGATCGCAGAACAGACTCACCGGCTCCTCTGATCGCCAGCCTGCCATCAGTCGCTCCACCTCCCGCAGAGAGCGGGCGGGAAGAGTGACGGCGAAACCTTCCGACTCGGGGTCATCAGAGGGAGCAGCATCATGAAGGGCATCGTCCACCTCCAGAACGGCGAGCCGATGCCCATCGGTTGCCGCCGCTTCGAGGGACTTTTGGGTGAATCGGAGATGGACTCCTGTCAGCAGCTGCTTGGCTTCATCGGCACTGCTCGCGAACAGGGTGCCTTTGAGGGCCTGAACCAGACCGGATGCCTGCAGTTTCAGCGGCTGTCCGCTTTCGACCATCGGCAGATCGGGATAGTCGTCTGCCGGCATTCCCCGCATCTGATACGAGCCACTCAGGCTGGTGAGTTCCACCTGTTCCCCGGCGTCGTCCGTGGCCAGGGTGATCGGACTGTCGCTTGAGAGGCGGGAGACGATCTCTCCCAGAAGCCGGGCCGGAAGGGTGATCGCGCCGCTGCTGTCGATGCTCGCTGCCAGAGAGGTCTGAATGCCGAGGTTGAGATCAAAACCTGTGAGGCTGAGGCGATTGCTGCCGGCATCGGCTGTCAGCAGCACATTGGCCAGCACCGGATGCGTCGGTCGCGTGGCGACCGCACGGCTGACCAGCTGAAGAGCGGCATTCAGCTCGGACTGGGAACAGACCACTTTCATCGTGCTGCAGGCCTGAACGTGTCGTGGAGGTGCCCCACCGTTTCACAGCGTTGAGGGAAGTGCAATGCCGTGATTCCATCCGTGTGCTCTTCGGCTGTTCTATTCAAAAAAGAAGAAGAACAAATGAAAAACAGCCGTCGTAGGGGCTGTGGGAATGGGGAAATCTCGGATCGATCGCAGTCTTCGTCTGGGGTTTTGGAGCTCAATGGCTGGTGAGAACAATTCGACGCCTGTGGGATGAACAGCGGTTTTCCACTTGTTCACAGGCCGTGAAAAAACCTCCGTTGAGCGGACGCTCCAACAGAGGTTCTCTTTCCCCAGGTTCTGAAGAGTGTTTTGGGCGGTTGTCCTCAGGCGCTTTGGCGATTGTCTACCGCTTCAGAACCCCATGACGTCGGCAACCGTGGCCAGATCAGGGTTCAGATCCGTGTGGAAGGCAGCGTCGTTGTTGTTGATCGCGCAGTCGGGATCCTTGAGGCCGTTGCCGGTCAGAACGCAGACGACATTGGCTCCTGTCGGGACTTCATCGCGTCGTTTCAGCAGACCTGCCACCGAAGCGGCGCTCGCCGGTTCGCAGAAGATTCCTTCCTCTCCACCCAGCAGCTTGTAGGCATCAATGATTTCCGCATCGGTGACGTCCAGAAAGGCCCCGTTGCTCGCCTGACGGGCTGCGATGGCCTTGTCGCGGTTCACGGGATTTCCGATCCGGATCGCCGTGGCGAGTGTTTCGGGCTCTTTCACGGTTGTCCCATGCACAAGAGGGGCGGATCCACTGGCCTGAAAACCCATCATTCTCGGCAGCTTCCGGCTGTGGCCTGCCTGCTGGTATTCCTGAAATCCCATCCAGTACGCGGTGATGTTCCCTGCATTCCCCATCGGGATGCACAACCAGTCGGGTGCTTCCCCGAGGGCATCGACGATCTCGAAAGCAGCGGTCTTCTGACCCTGCAGCCGGTAGGGATTGACGGAATTCACCAGGGTCACGGGGTACTTCTCCGCCGCTTCCCGAACGATGTCGAGGGCTTTGTCGAAGTTGCCGCGGATCGCCAGCACTTCTGCTCCGTACACAAGAGCCTGGGCCAGCTTTCCCTGGGCGACGTAGCCGTCAGGGATCAAGACGAATGCGCGCATGCCTCCCCGACGGGCATAGGCCGCTGCGGCCGCCGATGTATTTCCGGTGCTGGCGCAGATCACGGCTTCACAGCCGGCTTCCTTGGCCTTGCTGATGGCCATGGTCATGCCGCGGTCTTTGAAGGAGCCGGTTGGATTCAGGCCGTCGTACTTGACATGGACGGTCACACCCCTGCCGATGCGTTCGGCAACGGACGGCACCGGAATCAGCGGTGTGGCGCCCTCCCGCAGTGTGATCACCGGTGTCGACCTGCTGACCGGCAACCAGGCCCGGTAAGCCTCGATCAGCCCAGGCCAGTCCTGCATCACCGGCGTATCGGCGAATCGTCGACGGAGGTTCTGAACGAAGGTCACCGGATCGCTGATTACCTGAGCCGGAATCTAAGTGTCAGGGCTCAGAGACCTCAGGGTTTTCCATCCTTCAGACCGTCCAGCGGTGAGTCTGAGAAGAACTGCACGAGGCCAGCGATGGACTGTGCTTTCTCAATGACTGCAAACAGTGCCGGAAGATTCACAGCCATCACCTCGTTGGGATATGACTTCAGGAAATTGACAGCTGTCAGGCCGCCGTCTTCCTGCAATCCATTGATCACACCGGCACGGATGGCAGGGACGCTGACATCAGGAGACGGCGAATAGATCGGATAAATGATCTTGCCGACACGACGGACGATGGCATCTCCGATCCGGGTGTTGATCAGCCGGCTGGTCAAGACAAGTGGAAGCTCCAGTTTCTGATTGAGTAACTTCGCGACGTCCTCGGGTTTCTGTCCGGAGATCGTCAGCAGATCGTCCAGCAGACCGATGGCTTCACCGGTTTGGGCAAGATGCTCGATTTCCTTGACGGGAATCGAGCGTCGGAATCCTCCGGAAACAAGAGCAATGTCCACTGCGGCCATCGCCTTTGGCGTTGGACAACCGATTGCGAGACCGGTTGCTGCGACAAACCCGAACACGGATCGACGGCATCTCCGGAGGCTGACCATCACTGCTTTGTTTTGACGAAACCTAAGCGGGAACTCCAGCGGCGACTCGCACGAGGCGGACAACTCCCCGTTCGGCCAGACCCTGCGCCACCTGTAGGCCCATCCGGCGTGCGTCGGGCTCATTGATGATTCTGGGAAGGCGTTTCATCAGTAGATCAGGGCTGAACCCCGGTAGAGATTGCAGAACGCCGATCAGTTGACGGATCGGTTCGAGCTGGAGCAACGGATCGTTCTGGATCGACCTGTTGGCCGACATTCCAGGAGGCTGCAGACGTTTTGGCAGCCGTTGGCCCAGGCGCTGCATCGTGAGCCATCCGAAGTCGTCAAGACGTTGCACCGTGGCATCCACCAGCTGCTCCCGCAGCAGACCACCCTTCGACGAGAACAGGAAGTCGAGAAGTTGGTCGAGGAGGGTGTCCAGGTCGAGGTCGGTCTGACTGGCAGCGCTGGAGACCAGGTTTTCGAGGCGTGTCCAGCGGAAGATCTCTCCATCGAAGAGCATTTCCTTGAGGCTCTGTCGCAGCTGAGGATCCGGATCTTCCATCAACCTGCGAGCGAAGTAGGGATAGGCGGCGCCGAGGATCTTGAAGTCGGGGTCCACGCTCAGAGCGATCCCTTCAAGAGTGACGAGTGAACGGATGATCAGCGCGTAATAGGGGGGAACTCGGAAGGGGAATTTGTACATCACACCGGACATATCGTCTGTCACGCTTTTAAAATCCATTCTGTTGACACCCATCTCTATTGCTTGACTGAAAACCGATTCAAAGGCGGGTACAATTGGCTCGAGATTGACATCTTCAGCAAGAAATCCAAGGGTAACAAAATCTTTCGAAAGTTTGTTGAAATTTCTATTAACAAGATGCACCACTGCTTGGATCAAGCCTGTTCTTGATTCACGACTGACTTCACTCATCATCCCGAAGTCCAGATAACAGAGTCGGCCGTCTTCGAGCGCCAGAAGGTTTCCAGGATGGGGATCAGCATGGAAGAAACCATGCTCCAGCAGTTGCTGAAGACTGCAGTTCACCCCAACTTCGACCATGTCGTCAGGGTTGACACCCATGTCGCGAACGGCTTCGAGGTTGGTGAGCTTGACTCCGTCGATCCATTCCATGGTCAGCACGCGACGGCTGGTTGCCTCCTGATGAATCCGGGGAACGGCGATGCGAGGGTTGTGGCTGTGAAGTTCACGGAACTGTTCAGCATTCGCTGCTTCGTTGAGGTAATCCATTTCCTCAAACACCCGCTTGCCGAGCTCATCAATCAAGGCGACCAGATCACTCCGGATCAGTCCGATGTTGCTGTTCAACCAGGAGGCGATGTTTCGGACGATGTAGAGATCGAGTGTGATCTGCTCGCGCAAGCCGGGGCGCTGAACTTTCACAGCGACCCGTTCTCCGTTGTTCAGAACGCCTCTGTGGACCTGTCCGAGGGATGCGGCCGAGATCGGTTCCCGTTCCAGTTCCAGGAACAGTTCATCGATCGGAGCCTGTAGGTCCTCCTCGATGCAGGCCATGGCCAGATCACTGTCGAAGCCGGGCAGTTGGTCCTGCAGTTGAGCGAGCTCCTCCAGCAGAACGGGTGGAACGATGTCCGGTCGGGTGGACAGGGCTTGTCCTGCCTTGATGAATGCCGGTCCCAGATCCACAAGCAGGGCTGCGCACTCCCGGGCGCGGGAACGGGCCTGCCGAGGATCCTGCAAGCGTCGGAACAACCAGTCCCAGCCCACTCCGATCAGAAAAAGACCGATCGGCACCAGGGTCTGCCACAGGCGTCGGATCAGCCGTTGTGGATGGCCTGCATAGATCCGTGTGATGGCCGCAGGGTCGTACTCCAGCAGTCCAGCGGCTTCGATGAAGTCACCGAGCTCCTGCGCCATGGTTCCGGTCTGAAGGGACTCCCTTCTAAACGAACCGTGTCGCCGCTACGGTCGGCACGACCACAGGAGCTGACTGTGCTCACCGGTCTTCAGCTGCGGAACATCGCTCTGATCGACAGCCTCGAGCTTGTCTTTCAAGCCGGTTTCACTGTGCTCACAGGTGAAACGGGTGCCGGCAAATCGATTCTTCTCGATGCTCTCGATGCCGTTCTCGGTGGTGCTCAGGGCGCAGCAGGTCTGCGATTGCTGCGTCCAGGCTGTGATCTTTCCCGTATCGAAGCCAGTTTTGAAATCACCGAGCCGGTGGGTCGCTGGCTGAGCCGCGAAGGACTCGCTGACGATGGACAGGACGAACTGATCGTCAGCAGGGAATGGCGACGACAGCAGCCCGAGCGGGTCACCAGTCGATCACGCCTGAATGGCGTCGCGGTCAACCGGCAGCAGTTGCAGGATCTGCGGCCCTTGCTCATCGATCTCACCATTCAGGGTCAGACACAGCAGCTGTCCCGGTCCGGTCAGCAGCGTCGTTGGCTTGATCGTCTCGGTGGGGCTGGTCTCGCCGAATGCTCTCAGGAGGTTCGTACGGCATGGCAGCTCTGGCGTGAGGCTGCGGCTTCCCTGCTGGCCCTTGAAGACAAGCAGGAGGGCCTGGAACGGGATCGGGCCGAGCAGGAACAGCTGCTGGATCAGCTCGAGCAGGCCTGCCTGGAGGATCCGGATGAGTGGGACCGGCTGCAGCGCGAGCAGGATCGGCTGGTTCACGGGGTTCATCTTCAGCAGGGCCTGGCTGAGGTGTTCGGCCGTCTACGCGATGGAGCGGATCAGGCTCCGTCTCTCCAGGATCACTTCGCAGCGGTGAATCAGGAGCTGCAGGCCATGAGCCAGATGGATGCCTCGCTGATTCCCCTGCACGATCGGGCTCTCGATCTCCAGACAGGGGTCGAGGATCTTTTGCGGTCTCTGGATCAGTACGGGGTGGCTCTTGAGAGTGATCCTGAGCAGCTCGATTGCATTCAGGAGCGGCTCGAACAGCTCAAGCGGCTGCAGCGGCGTCATGGGCTGGATCTGGCTGGCCTGATCACCCGTCGGGATGAGCTGCGGGAGCAGCTCATGGAGGGGGGGGTGTCTGCCGATCTGGAGCGATGGCGTCAGAGGGAACAGCGGTGTCGATTGGCTCTTGATCAAGCCAATGCCCTGCTGCGTGCGGCGAGGCTGGAGGCTGCCGAGTCTCTGCAGAACTCGCTTCTTGATCTGCTGCCGCCCATGGGACTGGCGAATGTGCGCTTCGAAGTGGAACTCCTACCCATCGATCCCACGGAACACGGGTCGGATGCCGTGCGCTTTCTGTTCTCCGCCAATCCCGGACAGCCCCTCGCACCGCTGATAGAGGTGGCATCCGGAGGGGAGATGTCGCGGTTTCTGCTGGCACTGAAGACAGCTCTCGCCGCGGTGGATGGGTCCAGCACGTTGTTGTTTGATGAGATCGATTCCGGCGTGAGTGGCCGGGTCAGCGGTGCGATGGCGGAGCTGCTCCGTTCCCTGGCGCGGCATCGGCAGGTGTTCTGTGTGACCCATCAGCCCCTGGTGGCGGCAGGGGCTGATCACCATTTCCGCGTCAGCAAGGACGTGCGGGACGGCATCACCCGTTCACGGGTGTCCCACCTGCGGGACACTCAGCAGCGACAACTGGAACTCGCTGAGTTGGCCGGTGGTGATCAGGCCCGTGCCTATGCAGCCAGCCTGCTGGACCAGAAATCTGCCTGAAGTTTCGAATTCTTCTTAAGATTTCGTGCTTACCACCGGGGCGTCATGGGGCGATCTGCTGCCAACAACGCGAATCGCCCTGCTGCTGTGGACCTCGCCCGAACGGACCAGGACGATGAGATCCGGGTACGGGGGGCCAGACAGCACAACCTCAAAAACGTCGACGTCACGATCCCCCGCAACAAACTGGTGGTCTTCACCGGTGTAAGCGGCAGCGGCAAGAGTTCCCTGGCGTTCGACACGATCTTTGCGGAGGGTCAGCGCCGCTACGTCGAGAGTCTTTCCGCCTATGCCAGGCAGTTTCTCGGCCAGGTGGACAAGCCCGATGTCGACGCCATCGAGGGTCTGTCACCGGCCATCTCGATCGATCAGAAATCGACAAGTCACAACCCCCGTTCGACCGTCGGCACCGTCACCGAGATTCAGGACTATCTGCGTCTTCTGTTCGGGCGTGCCGGTGAACCCCACTGTCCCAAGTGCGGGCGTTCGATCCGGCCTCAGAGCATCGACGAGATGGTCGATCACATCCTGCTGCTGCCTGAGGGAACCCGATACCAATTGCTCGCACCGGTGGTCCGGGGCAAGAAGGGAACCCACACCAAGCTGATCAGCGGTCTGGCAGCGGAGGGGTTCGCACGGGTCCGGATCGATGGCGAGGTGCGTGAGCTGTCAGACAACATCGAGCTCGACAAGAACCACAGCCACAACATCGAGGTGGTGGTGGATCGTCTGGTGGCCAGGGAGGGTGTGCAGGAGAGGCTCACCGATTCCCTGCGCACTGCTCTGAAACGCGGTGATGGTCTCGCTCTTGTGGAAGTGGTTCCCAAGGCAGGAGAGGAGGTTCCGGAGGGCGTCGATCGCGAGCGTCTCTATTCCGAGAATTTCGCCTGTCCGGTGCACGGAGCGGTGATCGAGGAACTCTCACCTCGACTCTTCTCGTTCAACAGTCCTTACGGCGCCTGTGAGGCTTGTCATGGCATCGGCCACCTCCGCAAGTTCACGGTGGAACGGGTCATCCCCGATCCCAGCCAGCCGGTCTATGCGGCGGTTGCTCCCTGGGCTGAAAAGGACAACACCTATTACTTCTCGCTGCTCTATTCCGTCGGTGAAGCCTTCGGATTCGAGATCAAAACCCCTTGGAACGAGCTCACCGATGAGCAGAGGGATGTGCTGCTGAATGGCAGTCGTGAACCGATCCTGATCCAGGCCGACAGTCGTTACCGCAAGGGCAAGGGCGCGTACACGCGTCCGTTTGAGGGAATTCTTCCGATCCTGGAACGCCAGTTGCGCGATGCCAGCGGTGAGGCTCAGCGCCAGAAGCTGGAGAAGTTCCTGGCCCTGGTGCCATGTGAGGCCTGTCATGGGCAGCGGCTGAGGCCCGAAGCCCTGGCGGTGAAGGTGGGTCCCTTCCGGATTCCAGAGCTCACGGCCGTCAGCGTCGCTGAAACCCTGGAGAGGATCGAGCAGTTGATGGGCGTCGGGATCCATGAAGGTTCCGAGCCGCTGCTGACGCCGCGTCAGATCCAGATCGGCGATCTGGTGCTGCGGGAGATCCGTCTGCGGTTGCGCTTCCTTCTGGATGTGGGCCTTGATTACCTCAGCCTCGACCGTCCGGCGATGACGCTGTCAGGGGGAGAGGCTCAGCGCATCCGTCTCGCCACCCAGATCGGTGCGGGGCTCACTGGAGTGCTCTATGTCCTGGATGAGCCCAGCATCGGTCTGCATCAACGGGACAACGACCGGCTTCTGGACACGCTCAGGCGCCTTCGCGATCTCGGCAACACTCTGGTGGTCGTCGAGCACGACGAAGACACCATCCGGGCAGCGGATCATGTCGTGGACATCGGGCCCGGTGCTGGAGTGCATGGCGGCCACATCGTGGCCGAAGGCTCCCTGGAGAACCTTCTGTCCAGTGAAGAGTCCCTGACAGGTGCCTATCTCAGCGGACGCTGCTCCATTCCCACGCCTGCTGAACGCCGCACAGGTGGCAACCGTCGTCTGCAGCTGATCGACTGCAATCGCAACAACCTGCGCAATCTCACCGTTGAATTTCCGCTCGGTCGACTCGTGGCGGTGACCGGCGTCAGCGGAAGCGGCAAGAGCACCTTGGTGAACGAGCTGCTTCACCCAGCTCTGGAAAACGGCCTCGGACTGAAGGTGCCGTTCCCCAGCGGTCTGGGTGAGCTGCGTGGAATCAAGTCGATCGACAAGGTGATCGTCATCGATCAATCCCCGATCGGCCGTACGCCCCGTTCCAATCCGGCCACTTACACCGGTGCCTTCGATCCGATCCGCCAGGTCTTTGCCGCCACCGTTGAGGCCAAGGCGCGCGGTTATCAGGTCGGTCAGTTCAGCTTCAACGTCAAGGGCGGACGTTGTGAAGCCTGCCGCGGACAGGGCGTGAACGTGATCGAGATGAATTTCCTCCCCGATGTCTACGTGCAGTGCGATGTGTGCAAGGGAGCTCGGTTCAACCGTGAAACCCTGCAGGTGAAATACAAGGGCTACACCATTGCTGATGTCCTGCAGATGACGGTCGAGCAGGCTGCGGAGGTGTTCGAGGCGATTCCTCAGGCAGCGGACCGACTGCGGACGCTGGTGGACGTCGGCCTCGGTTACGTGAAGCTCGGACAGCCGGCCCCGACACTGTCCGGCGGTGAGGCGCAGCGAGTGAAGCTCGCCACCGAACTGTCCCGCAGGGCCACGGGTAAGACGCTCTATCTGATTGATGAGCCGACAACAGGCCTCAGCTTCTACGACGTCCACAAGTTGATGGAGGTGATGCAGCGTCTTGTCGACAAGGGCAATTCGATCATCTGCATCGAGCACAATCTCGATGTGATCCGTTGCAGCGACTGGATCATCGACCTTGGCCCCGAGGGTGGTGACCGTGGCGGGGAATTGCTGGTGACCGGCACACCGGAAGAGGTGGCCCAGCATCCGACCAGTCACACGGGGCGTTATCTGCGTCGTGTTCTCGATCAGCATCCAGCAGAGATTCCTTCTCTCGCCGCCTGATGTTCAGGTTCCGATGCCCGCGATCGCGTCTGGTGTCCCTGATGGCGGGACTTGCCCTGACGGGTGTCGGAACTCCTGCGTCCGCCCTCGAGCGGTTGGTTCTGCGGATGCCGTTCCTGGAAACCAGCATCACGATCAATCTGGGGGAAGCCGAGACGGTCGATCAACTGTTGCGGTCCAGTCCGGATCTCGAGGATCTGAGGGCTGCGAGCGGCGACAGGCTGTCCAACCTGCTGGAGGGGATTTTTCTTGCACCGCTTCCCCCTGAGACGCGTTCGTTTCTGGAGGGATCAACCGGTCAGCCACTGCTTGAGCAGGTCCTCCAGTCCGCCGTTGCTCTGGTGCAGCTCGAAGGGGTCGAGGCAGACACCTCCGGACGGATGCTCACCGATGCGCTGATCCGGGCGGAACGCAATGGGCAGGCGACTGTGCTCGGGCTGCTGCGTGAAATGCCAGGGGAAACGGCCACCATCGACATCTCGAGGGTCGCTTTCATCGCCTCCAGACTGATCCGTAACACGGAACAGGGTCGCAGTCTGGTGAAGGCCGCACCGGTCGAGCCGTTCAATTCTTCGTTGCAGGCCCGGCTGAGGGGCGCCTGGTCCCGTCGGGAGATTCAGGTGTCGGTGCCCCATCGGCAGGAACCGCTGCGAACGCTGGTTCTGGAGCCGCAGCGGAATTCGAATGGACGCCTGGCTGTGATCTCCCACGGACTCTGGGATGATCCCGAATCGTTTGAAGGCTGGGGGGAGGTGCTTGCTTCGGCGGGTTACACCGTGCTTCTTCCCGATCATCCAGGCAGTGATTTCGAGCAGCAGAAGGCGATGCTGTCTGGGGACCGCCCCCCCCCGGATCCGGAGGAGTTGACCAGACGTCCCCGCGATGTCTCCGCTCTGATCGATGCCGTTGCTTCAGGTCGCATCCTGCGCAATCAGTCGCTCAATACCGACGCGGTGGCTGCGATCGGACATTCCTGGGGCGGCACCACGGTTCTTCAGCTTGCCGGTGCCGATCCAACCGATCGAAAGATGCTTTCCCGCTGCAGTGATCTGGAGGATTCAGAGGGGAACATGAGCTGGGTGCTGCAGTGCAGCTGGTTGTCCACCATCCGAGAGGCGGGAGCAGCCGATCCGCGTGTGCGTGCTGTGGTGTCCGTCAGTCCCCCGTTGCGTCTGCTGTTCGATCCCGCCAGTTCCAGGAGCCTCAGCGGAAAGGTGCTTCTGATCAGCGGCACCGCTGACTGGGTCGTTCCATCCGGTCCGGAGGCGATCTCGCCGATGCGAGAGACGAAGGCAGCACGCCATGGACATCGTCTGGTGCTGTACGAACGGGCCAATCACTTCACGCCCCGCAGTTTCAGGGGTGATCCGCAACCGGCGGCGATCGGTGCCCTTCTGCTCGCCTGGCTCAACGAGCAGCTCGATGTGTCCGGTTCCGTCACATTCTCCGGTGGTGGTTGGGGTGATCCGGAGCAGCGTCTGGTTGATGTCAGTGACCGTCTCTGAGATTGCTGTCTGTTTACAAATTCGTCGCATCCAGGGATGTCTCGAAAGGGGCGACATCTCTGTCCAGGTCAACCATCTGTGGGTCTGACCCGGCAGCAGTACTTGTTTTCTAATCTTTTTTTCATCTTCTCAGGCTCTTTGTTTCTCTAAACAAAAAAGAAGCCCTCCCAGGCTTTTGCTGTCTGTTGATGCCACGAATGGGTCTGCGTCTGTTGCATCTGCACCTGCATGGCCTGTTCCGTTCCCATGAGCTGGAGCTTGGGCGTGATGCCGACACAGGCGGGCAGACCCTGTACGTCCTCGAGCTTGTCAAGCATCTGGCGCGGCAAACGGATGTCGATCAGGTCGATGTGGTCACCCGGCTGATCAAGGACCCCCAGGTTTCGAGTGACTATGCCGTTCCTGAGGAACCCATCGCTTCCGGGGCCCGCATTCTGCGTTTCCGTTTCGGTCCAGATCGATACCTGCGAAAGGAACGGCTCTGGCCGCATCTGATGCAGCTGGTTGATCGGCTTGTCGATCATCTGCGTCAGCCCGGTCAGATGGTCGACTGGATTCACGCTCATTACGCCGATGCCGGCCTTGTGGGTTCCCTGGTCAGCGAGCGGTTGGGCATCCCCCTCGTTTTCACAGGTCATTCCCTCGGTCGCGAAAAGCAGCGGAGACTTCTGGCTGCCGGGGGCGACCTGCTGCAGATGGAACGTTCCTATGCCATGAGTGCCCGCATCGACGCTGAGGAGCGGGCACTCGCACAGGCAGATCTGATCATCACTAGCACCCGTCAGGAAGCGGAGAAGCAGTACTCCCGGTACAGCAGTTTCCAGCTGCAGCGTGCCCACGTGGTTCCACCGGGTGTGGATTCGAGTCGTTTTCATCCCTCCGCCACGTTCTCGGAAAAGGCCGAGCTGAATCAGCTGCTGCATCCCTTCCTGCGGGATCCCTCCAAACCTCCTCTGCTGGCCATTTCGCGGGCGGTCCGTCGCAAGAACATCCCCGCTCTTGTTGATGCGTTCGGTCAGTCAGCCGCTCTGCGTCAGCAGTTCAATCTTGTGCTGGTGCTCGGATGCCGGGATGACCCTCGCCAGTTGGCCGAACAGCAACGCGAGGTGTTCCAGCAGGTGTTCGAGCTGGTGGATCATCACAATCTCTACGGCACGATCGCCTACCCGAAACAGCATCGGCGTGACCACATTCCTGCGATGTACCGCTGGGCGGCCCGCCGTCAGGGCCTGTTCGTCAACCCGGCTCTCACGGAACCCTTCGGACTCACGTTGCTCGAGGCCGCTGCCTGTGGGTTGCCCATGGTGGCGACGGATGATGGGGGACCCCAGGACATTCAGGCCCGTTGCGGCAACGGGCTTCTGGTGGATGTGACCGAGCCCGGGGGTCTCCGAAGGGGATTGGAGCAGGCGGCCAGAGCCGGTGATCTCTGGAGACGCTGGAGCGACAACGGTGTGGAGGCAGTCAATCGGCACTTCAGCTGGGGCGCCCATGTCCGTCACTATCTGGCTCTGATGGACGCCACAGCCGACCGGGTTCCAAGGGTCCGGCGAGCTCCACGAAGGAGTCGGACAACGCCTGCGCGCCCTCTGATCAGCTGTTGACTCCCGGCAGTACCTTCACGCAGCCTGCGGCTCGATCAGCCTTGCTGCGAGCCTCGGCGAGATGTTCCCCGCGTGCCAGCGCCACCCCCATCCGGCGTCCGGCCCGTGCATCCGGTTTGCCGAACAGCAACACCTGGGTGTCGTCCTCCCGGAGTGCTTCGTTGATGCCGTCGTAACTCACGGATTCCAACGGTTGATCGGCAAGGATCACGCGGCTGGCCGCGGCATCCGCCGTTCTCAGGGCAGGGATCGGCAGATTCAGCACAGCGCGCAGATGCAGCTCGAATTCACTCATGTTCTGGCTGATCAGAGTCACCAGTCCGGTGTCGTGGGGTCGAGGTGACAGTTCGGAGAAGATCACTTCATCGCCGCACAGAAAGAATTCGACGCCGAACAGCCCCACTCCACCGAGGTTGTCGGTCACGGTGCGGGCCATGGCCTGGGCCTGCTGAAGCTGTCGGTCATTCAGTTCAGCCGGTTGCCAGCTGCACTGATAGTCCCCGTTCTTCTGTTCATGGCCGATCGGTGCACAGAAGAGCGTGTCTCCGTTCTGCTGACGCACGGTCAGCAGGGTGATCTCCAGATCAAACTGCAGGAACTCCTCGACGATCACCCGGGTCGAGGTGCCCCGGGCACCGCTGAGGGCCACGTTCCACGCCTCCTGCAGCCCATCGGCGCTGCTCACCACGCTCTGACCTTTCCCGGAGGAGCTCATCACGGGCTTCACGACCACGGGCCAGCCCAGTGGCTCCGAGACCTTCACCAGCTCTTCGGCGCTGGACGCGTAGGCGAATCGCGCTGTCCGCAAAGCCAGTTCTCCAGCGGCGAGATCACGGATTCTGTCCCGGTTCATCGTCACAGCGGTGGCTCTGGCCGTGGGGATCACCGTGGTGCCCTCCTGTTCCAGCTCAGCCAGGGCCGCCACGGCCAGGGCTTCGATCTCCGGGATCACCACATCCGGTCGATGTCTGCGGACCACCTTCAGCAGATTGTCCGCATCCGTCATCGTCAGCACTTCGGCCACATCCGACACCTGCATCGCCGGAGCATCGGCATAGCGGTCGCAGGCGATCACCCGACAACCGAGTCGCTGGGCCGCGATCGCAACCTCCTTCCCAAGCTCTCCGCTTCCAAGCAGCAGAACGGTGCGAGGGAATCGGCTCATGAGCTGCTGTTTCTGCGGATCTCACCAATCAACCAGACCGCGATGAACCCCAGGGAGGAGATCCCGAAATAAATCAGCACCCACTTCAGGACACGGTCAGGGTCAGCAGCGGCCTGGCTGAGCAGTTCCGCGGTTGTGCTGAGCAGGCTCTCCATCAGGTCTCGAGATCAGGAATCAGGGTGAGCTGGCGGACCGGCGGCTCTTCACTCACGAATCCCCAGGCATCAAACACAGAGGCATCGGAATGGGTGATGCGCTGTTCCGAGCCATGACGTTCCAGCTGAAAACCGTCCGCTGCCATGCGTCGCATCAGGCTGGCGGATTCCTCAAAGCGCGCTGCCATCGCTTCGAGGCTTGGGCAGTCGGTGGTCAGTCCTGTTTCCCGCCAGGTGAAATAACGCATCAGGGTTCAGCCGATGGGGCGCAACAGCAGGCCCAGCAGCACCAGTCCCGCTGTCATCAGCCAGAAGCATGGCACCACCGTGCGTTCGCTGGTGCCACCCAGTTCGAAGTGGTGGTGCAGTGGTGCCATCCGGAAGATGCGACGCCCCTGGCCATCGGGTCCCTTGGTGGCTTTGAACACCCAGACCTGCACGATCACGGACACGGACTCGGCGAGAAAGACTCCTCCCATCACCAGCAGCGGCCAGAGACTGTCGGTGAGCAGGGCAACGGCGCTGAGAGCGGCTCCCATGGCAAGGGAACCGGTGTCACCCATGAAAGCCCGGGCCGGGTTGCGGTTGTGCATCAGAAAACCGAGCCAGGCCCCGGCCATCGCCATGCAGAAACCCGCCATGGCGGGATCTCCGCTGTGACCTCGGAGCATCAACTGGATGGCCAGACCGGCGAACACCAGGGCACCACAGCCACTGGCCAGTCCATCGAGGCCATCGGTCAGGTTGGTCGCGTTGCTCTCAGCCAGGAACACGAACAGCCCCAGGGGCCAGATCAGCAGTCCCAGCGGAAGTGTCACGCCAAGGGGCAGGGAGATCGTGCTGTCGATCCAGCCGTGCCATGCAGCGACGCTGAGGAAGGCGACCGCCGCCACCATCTGCAGAAACAGTTTTCCGCGTGGCGTCAGACCGGTGTTGGTGCGTCGTGTGAGGCTGCGCCAGTCGTCGAATCCGCCGATCACCATGTAGGCGAGTGTCACGGCAGCCACGGCCAGCAGCTGTTGGGAAGCCTCTCCTTCCGGACTGATCAGGCCGCCGATGATCACTCCCACGGGCACGACCAGCAAGCCGCCCATCGTGGGTGTGCCGGATTTGCTGAGGTGGGCCTTTGGGCCCTCCTCCCGGATCACCTGCCCCATCTTCAGTGCCCGCAGCCGTGGAATGCCTGCAGCTGCCACCAGTGCGGCAGTGGTCATGCTGATCAGCAGCGGCAGGCTCAGCTGAGCGTTCGCGATCCACTTGTCGGTGGCGACGCTGGCGGCCAGAACAACCCCGATCAGAAGGGACGCACTGAGCGATCCGTTCTCCCACCAGCGATGGGAACGGTTCTCCTGGCTGGCGGACACGGCTCGATCTGAGCAGGCGCAGGGACCTTAAACGAACGATCGGGAGTCGACCACTCCGGTCTTCAGAGCCCCCGGCTCAGTCCTCCCACTGCTCCTCGTTCTGTTCGTCGGCGTTGTTGTAATCCTCCTTCTCACCCATCAGGGCGGAGAGCTCCTCCTCCTCCACGGTGCTCACTTCAGGAGAGCTCGATTCCTCATCAGCCACCAGACGACCACTGGCTTCGAGCCAGGTGAGCAGATCCGGCTCTTCTCGCAGCGGCAGCACCGGTGCCGGATCCCTGCGCCCGTAGCGGGTCAGGGAAGGGTTGATGCTGTCGAGAGCACTCATCAGTGAAGGACACAGTCCAATCAGTCAACATACGTCATGACCCCGCCGATCACCGTGAACAAACCTCTGGTGATGACCATCTGCTGGGGCGCCGCGGCCGCTTTGAGCTACGCCCTGCGCCGTTGGGGTGAATCCCATCCAGAGCCTCTCCAGGCGCCATCCGGAGTGGTTCTGGCGGTTGTGTTCGCACCGGCTCTGGTTCTGGGGATGTGGCTGCTGATCGACGGGAGGGGAGAATCAGTCGATTGTGATCAGGAGACCCATTGATGGGCCGCGCGAACAAGGTGGTGCTCGCCTACTCAGGCGGTGTCGATACCAGTGTCTGCATTCCATATCTGAAGCGGGAATGGGGTGTCGAGGAGGTGATCACCTTTGCCGCTGATCTCGGACAGGGCGATGAACTGGAGCCGATCCGCCTCAAGGCTCTCGATGCCGGCGCCAGTCAGTCCTTCGTCGGTGATCTGATCCAGCCGTTCATCGAGGAATTCGCGTTTCCTGCCATCCGGGCCAATGCTCTCTACGAAGGGCGTTATCCGTTGTCCACAGCGCTGGCAAGGCCTTTGATCGCCCGACGCCTCGTTGAGGTTGCCAGGGAAGTCGGTGCCGATGCCGTCGCTCATGGATGCACGGGCAAGGGCAACGACCAGGTGCGATTTGATGTGGCCATCGCTGCTCTGGCACCGGATCTGAAGGTCCTGACTCCGGCCAGGGAGTGGGGCATGAGTCGGGAGGAGACGATCGCCTACGGCGAGCGCTGCGGCATTCCCTCACCTGTGAGCAAGAAATCGCCCTATTCCATCGATCTGAACCTGCTGGGCCGCAGCATCGAGGCTGGCCCTCTGGAAGATCCGATGGTCGCCCCTCCGGAAGAGGTGTTCGCGATGACGGTATCCGTCGCTGATGCTCCGGATGTGGCCGAGGAGATCGAGATCCGTTTTGAAGCCGGAGATCCCGTGGCGATCAACGGAACGAGCCTCGATCCCGTGGCCATGATCCGCGAAGCCAATCGCCTGGCAGGCCGCCACGGCATCGGTCGACTGGACATGATCGAGAACCGGGTGGTCGGGATCAAATCCAGGGAGATCTATGAAACTCCGGGCTTGCTGCTGCTGATCCAGGCTCATCAGGAGCTGGAGAGCCTGACGCTGGCGGCGGATGTGCTGCGCAGCAAGCGACAGCTGGAAAGTCAGTGGGCTGATCTCGTTTACCAGGGTCTCTGGTTCGGTCCGCTGAAGGATGCTCTCGATGGGTTCATGGATCGCACGCAGACCCACGTCAATGGTGTGGTGCGGCTGCGGCTGCTCAAGGGCACGGCCACGGTGATCGGCCGTGGCTCAACGGAGTCCAGCCTCTATGTGCCGGAGATGGCCTCCTACGGCAGTGAGGATCGTTTTGATCATCGAGCTGCGGAGGGATTCATCTACGTCTGGGGACTGCCAACCCGTCTCTGGGCGGCCTCGCAGCGCAGATCAGGCTGATTTCCGTCGTTGCAGCAGGGCAGGAATTCGCAGCATTGGGAAGCGAAGAATGTTGGGGCTCTCCGCCTGCACCAGGGGGGGCTGACCGGCCCTCAGCTCTGAACCCTGACTGGCCAGCAATCGATAGCGCTCCAGCAGTGGCTCCAGCCGCTGCTGGAATTTGCGTTCGAACAGATCAGGTAAATCCTCCAGAAGCGCTTCGTAGGTGCGCACCTGTTCCTCAAGTTCAGAGACTCGACGCTGAAGGGTGTTCACATCGCGCTCGTTGACGTCCGAGACCGAGGCGATCCATCGCGGCTCGGGAGCCTGATGCTGGTCATCTGAAGAGTCCATGGGCGGACGCTATCGCTCGCCCATGGACCGCACAACCGCTCAGCCGGCTGTTCCCGCAGGTGCTTCCGATGCCTGCTGTTGTTCCTGCGGCTGAGCAGGCGCTTCGCTGCCCGGCATGACACGCGGTGCCGGCAACGGGCCTTCCTGCTTCACGGTGAGATAGCGGATCACATCCTCACTGAGGCGCATCGCCTTCTCGAGCACAGCCACCTGCTGACCGTCACCGTTGTGGCTCAGTTGCACATAGATCCCTTCTTTGTGCTTGTTGATCGGGTAGGCCAGACGGCGCTTGCCGCGCATCTGATTGTCCAGCACTTCCGCTCCCGTCTCCACGAGCATGTCGCGGTATTTGGTGAGGTGGCTCTCCACTTCCTCCTCCGGAATGTCCGGGCGGAGGATGTACATGGTCTCGTAATAGGGATCGTGCGTCATGGGCTGTTCCGACTGGGACGGACGGCTCACTTCGGTGAGCGACGGATCCAACACCTTATCCCCCGGGGTGTCCTTCTCAGTACAACTGCATGCGGACAGCCTGGCTGATGCCCGGTAGGTCCGGCTCGCGGCCGCGCAGGCACTCCGCCAGGGCGAACAGCAGGATCGCCAACGTGGCGATCACCACGGTGCTGGACAGCGTCCGCATCAACAGTCCGCTTCCGCCGAGGGGTTGGAGCAGGATCGTGAAGGCGAAGCCCAGCACGACGAGAATGATGTCGGTGAGCAGCGCCTGGAGCGTGTTGAAACGTACGAAGTAGGGAACGTTCGGGTTGCGAACAACCGCCAGAAACAGCACGAAGAACAGCAGCAGGCCCCCGAGTCCGAAGGGAACGCTCCGTTCGAGCAGTGCCAGGGGCAGAACGGGAAGCGTGAACCACTGCATCCATGGGTACTGCTGGAACAGCGGGCCTCCAAAAGGAATGGCGTCGCTCCAGGGCAGCAGATAAACCAAAGGGGCCACCACCCGCTGCCAGACAGGAATCTCCACACCACCAAGAGAACTGAATCGACGCTAGGCCTTCAGCGCGGTTTCAGCTGCCGAGCGCATGGCATCCACCGGCACATCGTCATGGCCGCTCCAGAGCCTCAGGGAAGCGGCCCCCTGCTGCACCAGCATCTCCAGGCCATCGATGCAGTGCAGCTGGCGCTTTCGGCCCCATTGCAGCCAGGCGGTGGGGCGCGGGGTGTAGATCAGGTCATAGAGCGTTGCTTCGGTTTTGATTCCGCTCCAGAGGCTCTCTCCCAGTGGCATGGCGCCGGCTTCGCCGTGCTGAGCCATGCCGACAGGGGTTGTGTTGACGATCAGGTCGCTGGCTGCGACCACGTCCGCGATGGATGGGTCCGAATCGAGCAGAGGGTCCAGGGGTGCTTCCTCCAGGTTCAGATCCTCCACAAACGGTTGAAGGGTCGTGGTTTGCCGCCCGATCACGCTGATCGCAGCCAGATGGAGAGTCTGCAGGCCTGCCACCACCGCCCTGGCCGACCCACCGCAGCCGACCACCACCGCCCGGCGTCCCGTCCAGTCGATGTGGGTTTCAAGGGGGGCGAGGAAACCGTTCACATCGGTGTTGCTGCCTGTCCAGCTGCTTCCGCTGTCAGGAATCAGGGTGTTCACGGCCCCTAGACGGCATGCCAGTGGGCTCAGCTTCCGGCACAGGCCGGCAACGGACTGCTTGTGGGGAATGGTGACGTTGAGGCCGCGGCAGCCCACGGCGTGGAGTCCGTCGAGCACATCCCGGAGATGGTGTTGTTCACAGGGCAGAGCGAGATAGCGCCAGTTCAGCCCGAGCTCAGCCAGGGCCGCGTTGTGCATCGCTGGTGAGAGGGAATGCCGCACCGGGTTGCCGAGCAGTCCCACCAGGGCTGTGCCGCCGTTGATCATCGTGCTGCGGGATCGCCCATCCAGCCTGCCTGTTCGGGAACCACACCTCGCCTGTCCAGGGCTCTGCTGAAGAAGATGACGTGGTTCAGAACCGCATTTTCAGGAGGTGACCACCGATGGGCAAGGTTGTCGGCATTGACCTTGGCACTACGAACAGCTGCGTGTCTGTGATGGAGGGTGGCAAGCCCACCGTCATCGCCAACGCCGAGGGCTTCCGCACAACGCCCTCCGTGGTCGCTTACACCAAGAACCAGGATCAGCTTGTCGGTCAGATCGCCAAACGTCAGGCGGTGATGAACCCAGACAACACCTTTTATTCCGTCAAGCGATTCATCGGCCGACGCGTCGATGAGGTCAATGAGGAATCCAAGGAAGTGAGCTACGGCGTCGAGAAGGCCGGCTCCAATGTGAAGGTGAAGTGCCCGGTTCTCGACAAGCAGTTCGCCCCTGAAGAGGTGTCTGCCCAGGTGCTGCGCAAGCTGGCCGAGGACGCCGGTAAATATCTCGGTGAGACCGTCACCCAGGCGGTGATCACCGTTCCCGCTTATTTCAACGATTCCCAGCGTCAGGCCACCAAGGATGCCGGCAAGATCGCCGGCCTCGAGGTGCTGCGGATCATCAACGAGCCCACTGCTGCCGCTCTGGCCTACGGACTCGACAAGAAGAGCAACGAGCGGATCCTGGTGTTCGACCTTGGCGGCGGCACCTTCGATGTGTCTGTGCTCGAAGTTGGTGACGGTGTCTTTGAGGTGTTGTCCACCTCCGGAGACACGCATCTGGGCGGTGATGACTTCGACAAGGTGATTGTTGATCATCTGGCCGAGACCTTCAAATCCAACGAAGGCATCGACCTCCGTCAGGACAAACAGGCTCTGCAGCGCCTCACCGAGGCAGCTGAAAAAGCCAAGATCGAGCTGTCCAACGCCACCCAGAGCGAGATCAACCTGCCGTTCATCACGGCCACCCCGGAAGGCCCGAAGCACCTGGATCTCACCCTCACCCGGGCCAAGTTCGAGGAGCTCGCCTCAAACCTGATCGACCGCTGCCGCATTCCTGTGGAGCAGGCGCTCAAGGACGCCAAGCTGTCCTCCAGCGAGCTCGACGAGATCGTGATGGTGGGTGGTTCCACCCGCATTCCGGCTGTTCTTGAACTGGTGAAGCGCACCACCAGCAAGGATCCCAACCAGACGGTGAACCCCGATGAGGTGGTGGCCGTCGGCGCCGCCATTCAGGGAGGTGTGCTCGCCGGTGAGGTGAAGGACATCCTGCTGCTGGATGTCACGCCTCTGTCTCTGGGTGTGGAAACCCTCGGTGGTGTGATGACCAAGATGATCACCCGCAACACCACGGTTCCCACCAAGAAGACCGAGACCTACTCCACGGCTGTGGATGGTCAGACCAACGTGGAGATCCACGTGCTCCAGGGTGAGCGCGAGATGGCCTCCGACAACAAGTCCCTGGGAACCTTCCGTCTCGATGGCATTCCTCCGGCTCCCCGGGGTGTGCCTCAGATCGAGGTGACCTTCGACATCGACGCCAACGGCATCCTCAGCGTCACCGCCAAGGACAAGGGCAGCGGCAAGGAGCAGTCGATCTCGATCACCGGCGCCTCCACCCTGTCTGATTCCGAGGTGGACAAGATGGTGAAGGACGCTGAGGCCAACGCCAGCGCTGACAAGGAGAAGCGCGAAAAGATCGACCTGAAGAACCAGGCCGAGACCCTCGTTTATCAGGCTGAAAAGCAGATGGGCGAACTGGGTGACAAGGTCGAGGCCGATGCCAAGGCCAAGGTCGAAGAGAAGCGCACGAAGCTTCAGGAGGCCATCAACGCTGAGGACTACGACGCGATGAAGACCCTGCTGGAGGAACTGCAGCAGGAGCTCTACACCGTGGGAGCCTCCGTCTATCAGCAGGAGGGTGCTGCTGCTGGTGGTGCAGCTCCCGGTGGCGACGCTGGAGCAGGCGCGGCCTCCGGCGGTGGTGACGCCAGCGATGACGTCATCGATGCGGAGTTCACCGAAACCAAGTGATCGCTTGATCCGACAGCCATCAAAAAGGGGGCCCACACGGGCCCCTTTTTTGTGTTGTGGAAAGGATCAGATCACGATCATTCGCTGATCTTTTCGACGGCAGCCAGGGACTTCTCCACCACACCCTTCGGCAGGCTGACGTAGCCCAGCTCGGGAGCCTGGGATTGGGCTTTCTCGGAGAGCATGAACTCGAAGGTCTTCTTCAGAGCAGCGGTCTTGTCGCCATTGCCCGTTTCGTAGGCCAGCACCCAGGTGAAGGTCACGATCGGGTAGCCCGCAGGGGGGTTGGGGTTGCCACCGATGAGGTCGGGGCCGATGTCGATGGAGTCGAGGGCAGCGCTCTCGGTTTCGTTGGTGGGCTTCACCTGTTCGCCTGAGGCGTTGGTGACGGCCGCAGCCTGGAGCTTGCCCTTCACGTAGGCGGCTTCCACATAGCCCACACCACCTGGGATCTGATTCAGCTGGGCCGCCACACCCTCATTGCCTTTCGAGCCAACACCGGTGGGCCACTTGATGGATTTCGCGGCGCCGGGGCCGTTCTTCCACTCTTCGCTGATGGCGGACAGGTGCTTGGTGAAGTTGTAGGTGGTGCCGGAACCATCGGAGCGACGGACCACGGTGAGTTTCTGGTCTGCGCAGCCCAGTTCACTGAAGTTTTTGATCTTGCCGAGGAAGATTCCTGCCAGTTGCTCGGTGGTGAGCTTGAGGTCACACCCTTCGAGGTTGTAGGCCACAGCGATCGCGCCAGCCGTCATCGGGATCTGCAGCACACCTCGCTCCACCTTGGCGATTTCGGCTTCCTTCATCGGTTTGTCCGATGCACCGAAATCAACGGTGTTGGCCGTGAACTGACGCACGCCAGCGCCGGATCCCACGGATTGGTAGTTCACCGTGACGCCCTCCGGCTGGAGTTCCTGGAACCAGCGCTGGTAGATGGCTGCCGGGAAGGAGGCGCCAGCGCCGTTGAGTTTTCCGGTGACCTTGTCATCGCCGCCGCCGCTGCCACCACTGGAGCAGGAGGTGAGGGCCATGGAGGCGCTCAGGCCGGCGATGGCCGCCAGGGCACGAAAGCTGTTGGAACGACGCATGGGTTCGGATGCACGTGGATGTGACCTCCGGGACCGTATGCAGTGCAGGGGAAGACAGCGCTAAGCGCCGGTAATCGGAAGGTTGTGGTTCAGTTCAGCTGCGATCCATTCCGCACTGGCCGGCATCAGCAGCACGCCGTTGCGGTAGTGACCACTCGCCAGCAGCAGACCAGGTTCGAGGTGTTCAAGGAGTGGAGCCGGTCGCTCCACCGGTCTGGCCCGCAGGCCACTCCAGTGCTCAACGACCGTGGCGGATCTCAGCCATTCAGGAGCCTGGTCATGCAGGGATCGCATCAGAGCGAGGGGGTCTTCTGCGGCTTCTGTACCGGGTTCAACGGTGGCCCCCAGCAGCAATCGACCCGGTCCATCGGGAATCAGGTTGAAGCCCTGATCCACCAGGACGGCGGGCCAGTGGTGCCAGTCGATGGCTGCGTTGTTCAACTCCAATCGCAGGGCCTGCCCCAGTACTGGTGCCATGGGACGGTCGTGACCCAGGGGGGCCAGCAGCGCTGAGCTGGCCATGGCTGCGCAGATCACCACAGCAAAGAAATCGTCGTGCTGGCCTCCTGCCCTCCACACACGCCAGCTGGCGCCATGACGCTCTACGGCCTCCACAGGTTCGGCCACCAGGCCCACCTGAAGCTCCCCAACGGCCAGTCGCAGGGATTGCTGCAGCTTCAGGGGATCCACGCGACCGTCCTGCTCAGATCGCAATCCACCGTGTTCTGCCCCGGGCCAGATCCCGTGCAGCTCTGCTGCGGACAAGGTGGTCAGACCAAGCTGTTGGCGTTGTTCGGCCAGATCGTGGAACCGAACTCTGGTGGCTTCATCACCAGCAACTTGCAGCAGCGGGGTTTGTAGAGCCAGTTCCGGGACGAAGCGCCGCAGCTTGGTGATCCAGTGGGGCCAGAGTTCCATGCTGCGTCTGCGCAACCGCCAGCCACGGCCACTGGAGCGGCGGAACACATGTCCCATCAGCACACCGAGGGATGCTGTGGTGCCGTTGAGATCGGTTGAAGAGCTTGTCCTGCTGACGGGTTGGGTCAGGCCAGGATCAAAGACCGTCACCGGATGGCCAAGGCCGCTCAGGTGCCAGGCGGTGCCAAGGCCAAGGGCCCCGGCACCGACAACGGCAATCGGATGGTTCAGCTGAAGGCCTCAGCCGGGATCACGTCGGAGTAAGCGTCGAAGCTGGCCGCCAGGTTGCTGTAGGACCGTTGCAGACGGGAGCCGTCCTGCAGGCGGGCCGCTTCATCCAGGTCTGCAAGGGCTTCCTTCAATTTGCGGGCGATCTTGTCGGCATCTTTGCGCTCAGAGCGATCCAGGCGCTGGTTGATGTACGACATTTCACGACCCACTTCCTGCATCGGACCATGCAGAAGGTTGCGGGTGAAGACCCAATCCTCAGCGCTCACCAGCCGGGCCAGGTCAGGCAGACGGGACTTGGTGGCTTCAAAGGCGGCGGCCTGGCGGCGGATCACCGCCAGGTCATCTGGGTTGATGCCAGCAGCATTGACAGCAGCCGGGGCCATCAGACCCAGGCTCAACGCGACGCAGAGGCAGATCGCGGCCAGGCGGCGCAGGGCCTTCAGCATGGTCAGGAAAAAATCCCAAGGACTTTAACCAGCCAGTTCTGCGCGGGAGAATTTGTTTTTCAAACCTTCGTCGTGCGTGACGTCACGGTGATCCTGCAAATGATCTGCCCGGATCGTCCGGGGTTGGTCAGTGAGCTGGCAGGTTGGGTGGCAGCCAACGGCGGCAACATCCGCCACGCCGACCACCACACCGATGCGGGGGCAGGGTTGTTTCTCAGTCGGATCGAGTGGGATCTCGATGGCTTCGGTCTGTCGCGGGCTGCCTTGCCCGAGGCAGCTGCAGCATTGGAGCAACGCCTGAACGGTCAGGCTCAGCTGCACTTTTCCGATGCAATGCCTCGGGTGGCGATCTTCGCCAGCAAGCAGGCCCACTGCCTTCAGGATCTGTTGTGGCGGGTGCAGAGCGGTGAATTGCCGATGCAGGTGCCGCTGGTCATCGCCAACCACCCGGATCTCGAGCCCCTTTGTGCCGGGTTCGGGGTTCGTTTTGTCTGTGTTCCAGTCGCCAAGGCGACCAAGCCGGAGGCTGAGCAGAGGATGCTGGAGCTGTTGGCGGAGAACCGGATCGAACTCGCGGTGCTCGCCAAGTACATGCAGGTGCTGAGCGGTGATTTTCTGCAGCGTTTCCCGGATGTGATCAACATCCACCACTCCTTTTTGCCGGCCTTCAAGGGCGCGCAGCCCTATCACCGGGCCTGGGAGCGGGGGGTCAAGTTGATTGGTGCCACCGCTCACTACGTGACCGAGGACCTCGACGACGGGCCGATCATCGAGCAGACCACCGTGCCCGTGAGTCACCGTGATGATGTCGATGACCTCATCCGCAAGGGACGCGACACCGAACGGCTGGCACTGGCGCGGGCTTTGCGGATGCATCTTCACCGTCAGGTGATGGTCTATCGCGGCCGTACGGCTGTGTTCGCGTGATCAGGGATCGGCGCATCGGGGGCCAGGCGTTTCGGCTTGGGTTGTTCTTTCTGCCCTCCAGCGCTCTGTTGGCGGCAGTTGGCCTGTTCATCGCCTGCATCAGCGGCAGTCGTGGTCGGGAGCAACCGCTGTGGCGGAATCGTTGGTGCCAGCCGCTGCTGCTGGCTGGGCTGTTGATGCTGATCGGGGCCTGTCTGGCCGAGAACGCTGGTCTGGCTTGGGCAGGTTTGGCCAACTGGTTGCCTTTTGTCTGGGCGTTCTGGGCCTTTCAACCTCACCTCGTGGAGGCCAGCCAACGCCGCCAGGCGGTGTGGATGTTGCTTGCGGGCACGCTGCCTGTTCTGGTGACGGGATTCGGTCAGATGCTCCTGGGTTGGCAGGGCCCTTGGCAGGTGGGGGGCGGAGCGATCATCTGGTTTCTGCATCCCGATGGCCGCCCGATCGGTCGTCTGTCCGGTCTGTTCGATTACGCCAACATCACCGGCGCCTGGCTCGCAGTGGTCTGGCCGTTGATGCTGGCTGCCGTGCTTCGCCCCGATGGCTGGCGACGACGCGGGGGCGCTCTGTTGCTGTCCATGGCCACCGCGCTGGCAGTGCTGCTCACCCAGTCGCGCAATGCCATGGGTGGATTGGTGCTGGCGCTGCCGTTCGTGCTCGGGCCTTGGCAGTGGATGTGGTTGCTGCCGTTGCTGCTGCTCCTGGCCTCACCCCTGCTGCTGGCTGTTCTGCCGGGGGTTCCTGTCGGTCTGCAGCAGTGGGGAATGCGCTTGCTGCCGGACCAGGTGCTGGTGCGGGTGCTGGAAAGCCAGGGGGAAACCGCCTGGAAACACACCCGCTTGGGTCAGTGGCAGTACGCCCTGCAGTTGGTGTCGGCCCGCCCTTGGTTCGGCTGGGGTGCTGCTGCCTTCAGCGTTCTGTATCCCATCCATGCTGCCAAGCGCTGGCATGGCCATGTCCATAACCTGCCGCTGGAGCTGGCCGTCAGTCATGGAGTGCCGGCGATGCTGTTGATCGTCGGCACAGTGCTGTTCCTGCTGGTGCTGGCCGCCCAACGCGGAATGCTGCAGAAGGCTCCACTGGAGCGGGCCTGGTGGGCCGCCACGTTGGTGATGGTGGTGATGCACGCCACCGATCTGCCGCTGTTTGACAGCCGTCTCAACATCCTTGGCTGGACCCTGCTCGCCGGGCTTTGTGCCTTCAGCCGTCAGTGCCAGGAACCAGGGCCTGATCGTGATGCTCCAGCAGTTTCTCCGGAGCAAGCGGACCCCTGAGGTGGGTCCAGGGCAGAACGCGGGAGGGCTCCCAGGTCGCATGAATCACCTCATCCCATGGGGGTGGGGCCGGCAGCGGGTCGCCAGGGATGGAATCCAGCTCGCCGTTAAGGGCGGCTCGATAGGCCTTTTTCCATCCGCCGATGCTCTCGCGGGCGTCGCCGACGGCGGCGATCACTGGGGCCAGGCGTCGGTCGCTGCGGGACAGCAGGGCCTGGATCACGCTCCAGCCGTAGCTCTCCGGGCGGAACTCAATGCCCTTGGGTTTGACTTTCTTCGCCAGCCGTTTCAAGCGTTTGTCCGCTTCCGGCCGCACCCCTTGCCATTGGAAGGGGGTCTGGGCCTTGGGCACGAAGGTGCTGACGCCGAGGGTGAACCGCAGCCCAGGGGTGCCTTTTTTCAGGGTCAGCAGCAGATCGGCGGTGGCGTCCACATCGTCATCGCTCTCGGTCGGCAGCCCGACCATGCCGTAGAGCTTCAGGCCTGACAGCCCGCCTTGCTTGGCGTGCTGGGCGGCGGCATGGATCGCTTCGGTGGAGAGCTTTTTGTTGACCACCTCCCGCATGCGTTCGCTGCCGCTTTCGATGGCAATCGTGAGCGACCGACTGCCCCGTTTGGCCAGGATCCGTCCCAGGTCAGGGGTGACCGTGGCGGCTCGCACGGAACTCACGCTGATGCGCGTGCCGTCGAAGCGGTCCTGATCCAACCAATGCAGCAGATCGGAGAACTGGGGGTGCTGGGTCACCGAAGCACCAAGCAGTCCAAGCCGTTGGGTGGCGGTCAGACCCTTTTCCACCGCCGGGATCAGACCATCGTCCAGCGATGGTGTGCGGAAGGGGAGGGTGAGGTAGCTGGCCAGGCAGAAGCGGCACAGTTCGGGACAACTGCGCACCACTTCCACCATGTGGATGTCCGGCCAGGCGGCCTCCGGTGTCACCACCGTGGAGTGGCTGAGGGTGTTGCCGCGCCAGGTCTGTTTTTCAATCGTTTGCGGCAGCCCAGGCTGAATCGGTTTCACCCCTTGCAACTGGCCGTCGCTGTCGTATTGCGGGGCGTAGAGCGCGGGTACATACACCCCTGGCACCTGAGCGAGGTGTCGCAACCGTGCCTGACGGTCAGCCCCTCGGCATTGCTGGAGAGCATCGATGAAGGCGGGCAGCAGCAGCTCCCCATCCCCGAGCAGCACCGCATCAAAGAAGGGAGCCAGTGGTTCAGGGTTGGCGGTCAGCACAGGACCGCCACCGAAGACGATCGGGTCTTGATCGCGACGCTCCACAGCCCAGATGGGAATGCGCTGGTTCTGCAGCAGCTCAGGCAACACTGGACCATCCAGCTCCCAGCTCAGGGACAGCCCGAACAGATCGCAGTGGCGCGGCAGGGGATCACCCTGATCGGTGAACAGTCGCCGCACGTCGACATCGCTGCGACGCGCCAAGGTCGCCCAGACGATCTGATACCCGAGGCTGGTGATCCCCACCGAATAGGTGCTGGGAAACGCCAGCACGGCCTTGAGGGCATCGGGTTCCGGTGTGGCCGGATCGAACAGCAGGGTTTCCTGATTCAGTTGGTGTCTCCTGAGGGCCCGGAGGGTGGTGGTGGCGGGGTGAACGGACGGCGATGACGGTTGATCCGCTGCTGCATCCGCTCTTCGGACGCCAGCTCCATCCCCATCTGACGGTCGTAGATGGAGTTGGGGTTGAACAACCGGGCCACCAGGAAGCTCATCAGAGAGGCCACGAGGATCGGCTTGAGGATCAGCAGGTCCTTGGTGAGGGCAAACGCCAGGAACATGGCGGAGATCGGCGTGTGGGAACACCCCGCCACGAAGGCCCCCATGCCCGCAAACACATAGGTGGTGGGGACGTGTCCTGTGAGGGCTTCCACCCCGATGCCACAGGCCAGGCCGATGGCACCGCCCAGGGTCAGCATCGGCATGAACAACCCCCCGGGGGCCCCTGAGCCGGCGGCCAGTCCGGTGCTGAAGAACAGCACCACGAAGCTGGCGAGGGCGAGGCCGACGTCCGCTTTTCCTGCGGCTATCAGGTGCTTCAGCTCTGATGGGTTGTGAAAGGTGTCGGGCAGGGCGGCATAGACGCAGCCCAGCACCAGCCCGCTGAGGGTCATGCGCAGGATCAATCGGTCACCGAACCAGCGGTTCCCCTGACGCTGCATGGCCAGCACATAGCGGGTGTAGAGCTCTGCCAGCACCCCGATCACGGCTCCCAGCGCGATCAGATACAGCAGATCGATGGGCAGGAATTTCACCAGCGGTGTGTAGGCGCGCTCCAGCTGGAAGCCACTGCTGCCGCTGAGGCCGGACGATCCAGGGTTGAGGCCGAGAAAGCCCAGCACGTCCGCCCAGGTGTCTGCGGAGAACGTGGTGATCAGCACCAGCAACAGCACCACGGGTCTGGCCGAGTGCAGCAGCTCCTCGATCGCGTAAATGAAACCTCCGATCGGTGCACTGAACACGGCGGCGATACCAGCGCCACCTCCAGCGGCAACGATCATGCGGCGAAAGGCCGCGGGTGCCTTCAGCCAGCGGGACATCTGCCAGGCCACGGACCCACCCATCTGCACGGCGGGGCCTTCGGGACCGAGGGGAAAGCCACTGCCGATGGCGATGATTCCGGCGACGAGCTTCACCAGTCCCACCTGCAGCCCCATGGGAACGGCCCTGTGGCGCAGAAATCCCATGATGTGGGTGATGCCGGCGCCACCGGCAGCGGGCGCCAGATTGCTGATCAGCCAGCCGGACAGCAAACCGCCGAATCCCCCCAGAGCTGGCAGCACCACCCAGGCGGGAAAGTCATTGAGCAACTCCAGGCGCCAATCCTTGAGCAGGTTGATGCCGCCGGTGAACAGCAGGCCAGTGATGGCAGCGCCCAGGCCTGTGAGCGCCAGCGCCAGAACCACCACCAGCCAGCGGCGTTCGAGCAACCGCTGGATGCTGCGGCTGGACCCCAGCAGATGGCGTCGTCGTTTCGGTTCGCTCAGGGTGGGCACAGGGTGATGGGGGATCAGGCTTCAGCCAGCACAGCCGCCTCCTCATCCGCACTCATCACCCGGCCTTGATCTTCAAAACCGCTGATCTGATCGAAATTCAGGTAGCGGTAAAGCTCATCAGAGAGCGGATCAATTTTTTCAGCGGCGATTGAGCGGTACTCATCGGCGGTGGGAATGCGACCCAGCAGGGCGCAGACCGCTGCCAGCTCGGCACTGCCCAGATAAACCTGGGCGCCTTTGCCCAGACGGTTGTTGAAGTTCCGGGTGCTGGTGGAGAACACCGTGGTGTTGTCCTCCACCCGGGCCTGGTTGCCCATGCAGAGCGAACAACCCGGCATCTCCATGCGAGAGCCGGCCGCTTCAAAGGTGGCGTAGTAGCCCTCGGCCTTCAGGGTCTCTTCGTCCATGCGTGTCGGCGGGCAGACCCAGAGGCGGGCTTTGTTGCTGCCGGAGCCCTCCAGCACCTTGGCCGCGGCGCGGTAGTGGCCGATGTTGGTCATGCAGGAGCCGATGAACACCTCCTGAACGGGATCGCCGGCGACCTCGCTGAGCAGTTTCACGTTGTCGGGATCGTTGGGACAGGCCAGCACCGGTTCGGTGAGCTCGTCGAGGTTGATCTCCAGGACTTCGGCATATTGAGCATCCGGATCAGCGCTCAGCAGCTGCGGATTGGCCAGCCAGGCCTCCATGGCCTTGATCCGACGAGCCAGGGTTTTGGCATCGCTGTAGCCCCTGGCGATCATGTTTTTCAGCAGGGCCACATTGCTGCGCAGGTATTCGCTCACGGTTGCTTCCGAGAGCTTGATCGTGCAGCCGGCGCAGGAGCGTTCGGCGGTGGCATCGGTGAGTTCGAAGGCCTGCTCCAGCTTGAGATCCGGCAGACCTTCGATCTCCATGATCCGGCCGTTGAAGACGTTCTTCTTGTTGGCCTTCTCCACCGTGAGCAGGCCCTTCTGAATGGCCACCCAGGGAATGGCGTTCACCACATCCCGCAGCGTCACACCCGGCTGCAGCGAACCGCTGAAGCGCACCAGCACCGACTCGGGCATGTCCAGGGGCATCGCACCGATGGCAGCAGCGAAGGCCACCAGGCCGGAACCGGCGGGGAAGGAAATGCCGAGGGGGAAGCGGGTGTGGCTGTCCCCACCCGTGCCCACGCTGTCGGGCAGGAGCATGCGGTTCAGCCAGCTGTGGATGATCCCGTCGCCCGGGCGAAGGGCAACACCGCCGCGCTGGGCAAAGAAGTCCGGCAGATCCTTCTGGGTCTGCAGATCCACTGGTTTGGGGTAAGCCGCGGTGTGGCAGAAGCTCTGCATCACCAGGTCGGAGGAGAAGCCGAGACAGGCCAGCTCCTTCATCTCATCACGGGTCATCGGTCCGGTGGTGTCCTGGGAGCCGACGGTGGTCATCAGTGGCTCGCAGCTGGTGCCGGGGCGAACGCCCGGCAGGCCGCAGGCTTTACCCACCATTTTCTGGGCCAGGGTGAAGCCCTTGCCGGTGTCCGCTGGTGCCGAGGG